>Ga0105048_10000797_pt1 | contig 49880 bp, 40 predicted proteins | sample MAT05_FD_78382 | JGI IMG/M metagenome (GOLD analysis project Ga0105048, IMG submission 78382) | Freshwater microbial communities from Lake Fryxell liftoff mats and glacier meltwater in Antarctica - MAT-05 | ecosystem: Environmental > Aquatic > Freshwater > Ice > Liftoff microbial mat | place...
GTGCCTAACCATAAGGCAATGTTTTCGCCGCGCTCGTTTAGGTACCAACTGCGACAGCCGCGGGCCCACACGGTGCCTGGAAAATGCCGATCAATTTGCTGCATAAAGCGCGCTTGAGCAGCGTCGCTCACCTCAATACTGCGCTGATCCTCAAGCAACTTCAGCGCCCGCACGATGTAGCGCGCTTGCGCCTCGATCATCAGCAGCACCGAGTTGTGACCAAGCGCTGAGTTGGGTCCGAGCAGAAAAAACAGATTTGGATAGCCGTGCACAGCGACGCCGAAATAGCTATGCGGGCGCGACGCCCATTCGGCTTTAAGTTCGCGCCCATCGCGACCCCGAATATCTACGCTCGAGACGATATCGAGCGGTCGAAAGCCGGTTGCCCAAATCAAGGTGTCGACCTCCAGCAAGCGACCGTCGTCCAGGCGCACGCCGTTAGGTTCGATTTGCGCAATGGCCTCAGTAACTAACTCGACATTGGCGCGTTGCAGGGAGGGATAGTAATCGCTCGACAACAGCACGCGTTTGCAGCCGATCGGATAGCTCGGGCGCAGCGTGTCGCGCAGGCTTGGGCTTGCGACCTGCGAGCGCAGATGGGCTTTCGCGAGCAGCCCGCCCAAAGCACCTAAGCGCGGGAATCTAAACGCCAGCGAAGTCACTTCCAATAGCGCATAAATCAAGAAACGCGCGACCAATCGCGCGCTTGCAAAGCGGGTGAAAACGGTTCGCAGCCACGGCGCAATAGCGCCATCCGGGCGCGGCAAAATCCATGTCGGCGAACGCTGCAAGACGCTGAGTTGGCCTACTTGCGCGGCGATCGCGGGCACAATTTGCACGGCACTGGCGCCGCTGCCGATCACTGCAACGCGCCGCTTGGTGAGATCAAAATGCTGCGGCCAGCGCGCGCTGTGAAAGCTCTCACCCTGGAAGCATTCACGGCCCGCAATGTCGGGGATTTGCGGTACATGCAGGCCGCCCATCCCGCATACCAACACCCGCGCGCTAGCCTCAAGGCCGCCGCTTGAGCGCAAGCGCCACAGTGCCGCGTGTGCGTCCCAATGGGCGCTCAACACTCGCCAGTTGAGCTGCAATTGCGCCGGCTGCAGCGTCTTGCGCGCTAAATCTTGCAGATAGCGTTCGATTTCCGCCTGCTGCGGAAATACGCGCGTCCACGCCCCATTCGGCGCGAACGACAGCGAATACAGGTGCGAGGGCACATCGCATGCGGCACCCGGATAGCGGTTTTCCCGCCACGTCCCGCCGACGCTCGACGCGCTTTCAAACACGCAAAAGTTAGGACGAGAGTCTTTGTTGAGCGCATGCGCGAGCGCCAGTCCAGAAAACCCAGCGCCAATTACAGCGACCCCGAGCGGCTGCGTTGCACTCACTGCGAGCTTGTTCCTAGAGCGCGACCGAGCGCGCTAGAGCCATTTGGCTTTGCGCAATCGTCGATACACCAGCACGCAGCTTAAGCCGATCAGGCTCAGCGCTAACGGGTAGCCATAGGTCCACTTCAACTCCGGCATCACTTCAAAATTCATGCCCCAAAAGCTGGCGAGCATCGTGGGTACTGCGAGCAGGCCAGCCCAGCCCGCCAAGCGCTTGACCACTTCGTTTTGGCCGACGCTGACCATGGCCAAATTGACCTGCATGGCCACCGACAGCAGTTCGCGCATGCGATCGGCCGCCTCGTTGATGCGCACCGCATGGTCGTAAACGTCGCGGTAGTACACGCGAATATCCACCGGAATGAGATCTTCGTGAAAGCGCATCAGCTGCTGGCAGATGTCTTGAACTGGCGCAACTGCCAGCCTCAGCGTGAGCAAATCGCGATTGAGCTGATACAGCCTTTCGATCATGTGCCGATCGAGCTTTTCTTCGAACAGCTCGGCTTCCAGGCGTTTGAGTTCGTCATGGAACGAATCAATGATCGGCGCAAAGTTATCGACGATAAAATCGAGCACCGCATACAGCGCATAAGCCGGCCCGTAGCGCATTACTTTTGGGTGCAATTCGCAGCGCGCGCGCACCGGGGCGTAGCTCAGTGACGAGCCGTGGCGCACGGTCAGCAAATAGCGCTCGCCCAAGAAAATAGACGTTTCGCCAAACCGCACCGTGCCATCAATAAATTGCGCGGTGTGCACCACGATAAACAGACTCTCCCCGTAGCTTTCAATTTTGGGGCGCTGGTGGGCGTGGCGCGCATCCTCGACCGCCAGCTCGTGCAGGTCGAATTCTTCTTTGAGCTTATCGAGCAGCGCATCGTCGGGCTCAGAGATTCCCACCCAAACGAATTTCTGCGGATCCTTCATCACATCTGAGATCGCATCCACGGTGATTGATTCACGCGTGTGACCCGACTGGTCGTAGGCAACACAATTGACGACTTCGGTCATGGGACGATCGGTCAGAAAAGTGTATTGATTGTAGAGCGCGCGAGGCTGTGCTCTACTGATTTTCAACTGTCCTTAATTGCTGCTCGGAGTTTCTCGATGAACGCCTACTTACGTGCGCTGACGCTGGGCTTGTGCCTGGCCTCCTGGTCTCTGGCACCGCTGAACGTGTCGGCGGCTCCAAACGCGCAAGCGCCGAAGCCATTTTCCGCGCTGGATCTGGTCACAATGGAGCGCGTCTCGGACCCGCAAATTGCGGCTGATGGCACAACGATCGTCTATCAGCTGCGCCAAACCGACCTCAAAGCTAACAAAGGCGTCAACTCTTTGTGGCGAGTGGATGTTGGCGCCGATCCAAAGCCGCGGCGCTTAACGCCGGAGGGCTTGTCGGCGAGCTCGGCCAAGCTGTCCGCGAACGGCTTGCACGTGTACTTTTTGAGCGATAAATCCGGCAGTTCGCAGCTCCATCGGATCAATCTGGACGGGACTGGCGAGGTGCAAATCAGCCGCCTTGCGTTGGATGTCAACGCGTATTTGTTAGCGCCCAACGGCAGCACGGTGGCAGTCGCCATCGACGGCTATCCAGAATGCGCAACGATTGCGTGCAGTGCTGAAAAACTCGCCGCAAACACCGCCAGTCCAAGCAGCGGCGTGCTTTACGAGCGCCTGTTTATGCGCCATTGGGATGCCTGGTCGGACCACCGCCGGTCGGCGATTTTCGCCGGAGATATCGGGCCTGATGGGCAGCTTGCGCTGGATCTCGTCAAAGTGTCTGGGGCGCTGGATGGTGATGCGCCGTCGAAACCTTTCGGCGGAATGGAGGAAGCGACATTCACGCCGGATTCCAAGCGTCTGATTTTTGCCCTTCGTGAAGCGGGTTCTACGGAGGCGTGGTCGACGAACTTCGACTTGTTTGAAGCGCCGGTGGATGGCTCAGCGCCGCCAAAAAATCTAACCAAAGATAACTTGGCGTGGGACACGCGGCCGGTTGTCTCCAAAGACGGGCGCACGCTGTACTACTTAGCGATGCGCCGCGCCGGTTTTGAGGCGGACCGATTCCATATCCTCGCCCGCGATTTGAGCTCCGGCAGCACGCGCGAAATCGCCGCGGACTGGGATCGTTCACCCGATGGCATCGTGCTTTCCAACGACGGTCGCACGCTGTATGCGAATGCACAAGATATGGGCCAACAGCCGCTTTTCGCGATCGATGTGCGCAATGGCCGGGTGCGCAATTTGTCGGGCCAAGGGTCCGTGAGCGCATTTTCAGTCAGTGCCAAACGGCTTGCGTTTGCACGCGACGATTTGGCTTCGCCCGCACAGGTTTATACCGTCGAGCCGACTGGCCTCAACTTGCGCCAGGCCACGCGCCACAACCAACTCAAGTTGGATCAGCTGCGCTTTGGCGCGTACGAGCAATTTTCGTTTAAGGGTGCGGCCGACCAAACCGTATACGGCTTTGTGGTCAAGCCCGCAGTGTTTAAGGCCGATGAGAAATACCCGATTGCGTTCATTATTCACGGCGGCCCGCAGGGCTCGATGAGCAACAATTTTCACTACCGGTGGAACCCGCAAACCTATGCCGGCCTTGGTTATGGCGTGGTGTTTATTGACTTTCACGGCTCCACCGGCTACGGCCAGGCGTTCACCGATTCCATCAGCCAAGATTGGGGCGGCAAGCCGCTGGAAGACCTGCAAAAAGGGCTCGCTGCGGCGACCAAAAAATACAGCTGGCTGGATGCCGATCAAGCCTGCGCGCTCGGCGCCAGTTACGGCGGCTACATGATCAATTGGATCGCTGGCAATTGGGCAGAGCGCTTTAAATGCCTGGTCAATCACGACGGCGTGTTCGACACCCGCGCGATGTATTACTCGACCGAGGAGCTGTGGTTCAGCGAGTGGGAATTCGGCGGTCCGGAATTTTCAAATGTTGAGGGACACGATCGCTGGAACCCGGTGAACCACGTCAGTAAATGGCAATCACCGATGCTGGTGGTGCAGGGCGAAAAAGACTTCCGAGTGCCAGTCACCCAAGGCATCAGCACCTTCAGCGCGCTGCAGCGCCGCGGGATTCCGAGCCAATATCTGCATTTCCCCGATGAAAATCACTGGGTGCTGAAGCCGCACAACTCGCTGCAATGGCATGCAACCGTTGAGGCTTGGTTGGCGAAGTGGACTTCAGCGGAGGTCGAGAAAGAAAAAGCGCCCTCAGCGCCCGAGGGTTAGTTCATCGCGGCCCTGAAATGCGTGAGAGCGATAGGTTAAAACCAACGTGTCGCGGTGGCCGCTGAGGCTTGTATCAACAGGCTGCACGGGGGTGGATTCGTGGATCACGCGTGCGTCGTCGAGCAGCAGCGCGCTCCACGGTTCGGTCAAGGTGAAGCGCTGTCCGTTGGGTCCAGCGGCCTCGAACACGCGGGTCTCGGCCCCTTTGATATTGACCCGGTCGACTAACAGCACCGCTACAAAATCGACACCGTCACGATGCGCGCCCTCCGGCGTTGGGCGACCAATGCCGTCAGTGGTATCAATGCGAAATTGATGCGCTTCGATAAACCAGCGCTGCTCGGATGAAGCGCTTGCGCGTTGGCAGGCTCGTCCAATGCCCGTCAGCAGGGCGCGCCAACAGGGCGCTTGCGATACAGCCGTTTCAATCGGCTCAAACCAGCGTTCAAGGCCGCCGTGAAGCGCGTTGTAGTCGAGCGATTGGAAGTGGGCTCGTGCAGGTTCGTCGGTAAGGACCGAGCCGTTGAGCTGGTAACAGGCGTGGCGCCTGCGTCGGTAGCGCCCACCGTCTTTGAGGTAGCGATCGAGTTCAAGTCGATCCCAACTGCGCTCAAGGGTATTGAGATCTTCAAGACGAGCGTTGGCGACTTGGGCTACATCTGGTGCCGCCAGTACCGCATAGCCGCGCGCGCGGAACTCAGTTTCAAGGGCGTGGGCGTTGCAAAGCGGTGGGATCAAAACGCTGCGTTCCGGCTAAAGACGGCTAGTCAAAACGCAAGTGCTTGACCGACGAACCCGCACTGCGGATTTCGCCCAAGCTGGCCACGCCGATCCGGATATGGCTATCGACAAATTCGCCGGTGATTTTCTTATCGCTCTCAGTGGTTTTAACGCCTTCTGGAATCATCGGTTGATCAGAAACCAGCAGCAGCGCACCGGTTGGAATCTCATTGGCAAAGCCGGTTAAAAATAGCGTCGCGGTTTCCATATCGATCGCCATGCAGCGCATGCGCCGCAAGTATTCCTTGAATTGATCATCGTGCTCCCACACGCGCCGATTGGTCGTGTAAACCGTGCCCGTCCAGTAGTCGAGGCCAAAGTCGCGAATGGTTGAAGACACCGCGCGTTGCAGCGTGAATGCCGGTAGCGCGGGCACTTCGGGCGGGAAATAATCGTTGCCCGTGCCTTCGCCGCGAATTGCGGCAATCGGCAAGATCAGATCGCCAAGCTGATTCTTGCGCTTTAAGCCGCCACATTTGCCGAGAAACAGCACCGCGCGCGGATGGATTGCCGAGAGCAAATCCATCACCGTGGCGGCATTGGCTGAGCCCATGCCAAAGTTGATCATGGTGATGCCATCAGCCGTGCAATTGGGCATCGCTTTGTCGATGCCCACAATCGGCTCGCCGGTCATCTCCGCATAAAGCTTCAAATAGTGGCTGAAGTTAGTCAGCAAAATGTACTGCCCAAATCCTTCCAGCGGGGTGCCGGTATAGCGCGGCAGCCAGTTCGTCACGATGTCGTTTTTTTCTTTCATACGCTAATTCTACGCCCATTAAAAAAGGCGCCCGTGGGCGCCTTGCGAGGAGTTTGTTGCAGAATCGTCAATACGATCCCGGCAGAGACAATATCGCCTTGTGACCTGCTTAGTCGGCCAGAGCGATGCGAAAGTCGACCGGCATCAGCGCGCGGGCGGCGACCGCATTGCCGTTTTGTACTTCAGGCTCAAACGACCATCCCTTAGCGGCGGTCATTGCGGCGGCATCGAGACGATCAGACCCGCTGGAGCGGCGCACCACGAACCCACGCACTCGACCTTTGGCGTCGATGGCGAAATCGAGTAGCACGCGACCTTCATGACCGCGCTTAAGTGAAGCAACCGGGTATTTCACTGGCGCCTGCACGAGCGCGGCGGTTTTCAACGAAACGGGTCGATTAAATGCATCCGCTTCAACGGTGATGCGCCCAACCGATTGTTCAACAGCCATGGATCCTGCGCTGACGGCGGTTAGGGTACGTGTGACCATCTGTGCGTCAGTACTGAAGGCAGCCGGGCTCAACGACAGGGCAGCGATGGAGATAACAGCTAAAAACGATTGCTTGCGCATGAGAGTGACCTCAAAAAACGGGGGAAGAAAGAAACATTCCCGCGGGCCGCGTCTGCTGGCTTGTTGCGATTGAGGGCGATATTCCGCCTAGCAGATCAATATGTCAATTGTGTGACAGTCACTTGACGATTTTTGTCATATTCGAGAGTGTTGGTGATTTTGCAGCACTCTAGCGGTAGCGCAGCACATTTCCCGGTAAAAACTGCCAAGTTCGGGTGATATGCAGAATGTCCACGCTGTCGGAAATGTTCATCGGCAGCGGCTGATACGGCGAGGCGAGGTCCACGATTCTCAGCGCTGCGTCGTCGAGAATGCGATGCCCCGATGACTGCACCACTTCCACGCGATCAATTGAGCCATCGCGCCGAATTGCCACGGTGACCACGACATTGCCCGACAGCGATTGGCGTCGGGCGTCCTCTGGATAATTCAAATTGCCGATGCGCTCAACCTTGCCCACCCATTGCTGCATGTAAGCGGCAAACTCGTATTCTCGCGTGTTGGCCGAGATAAATTTGCGCCTCGGACGCTTGGCATAGGCCTTCAGGTTCTCGCCAATTTCTGCCTGTAGTCGCGCAACTTCCATCTGCCGCTCGATGGTTTCTGTAGCCGTCGGTAACGGCATGGGTTTGCGCTCGATCTCACTGGGAAGCGCCATCGCACGATTACTGGCGCGCACAGTGGTGACCATTTGTGTGGGCGCAACTTCAGTAGGCCTTGGCGCGCTGGGCGCTTTGATGGAGGACACAATGCCCTCATCAAGCTTTGGAACGGGCCCTGACAGCGGTGCGGTCGGACGTGCACGCTCGTCCACGTTGCCGCCACCTTTTTGATTGGCTTGGGCCAAATAGTCGGCCTTGTCTGGGCGCTCGGTGGAGGCGGTGGCCACCAACGTCACGTCCAAAGACGGTAAATACTCGTGCGGCTTAAGCAGCTCGCCGCTAAAGGTAAGCCCCAGTACGACGGCTGCATGCAGCGCGGCTGCGAACAACAGGGTAACGCTGAGCCGCTCCTGCGCAATGCGCTCATGCGTCAAGCGCGCAAGCCCTCGAGCACGTCAAATAGCTGCCCGGCGATGTTTAGACCGTAGGCTTGGTCGAGCTCGCGGATGCAGGTGGGGCTGGTGACATTGATCTCGGTCACAAAGTTGCCAATCACGTCGAGGCCGACAAAAATCATCCCGCGTCGCTTCAATTCAGGACCAATCTCAGCGCATAGCCAGCGGTCGCGATCGGTCAACGTGCGCGCTTCGCCGCGCCCGCCTTTGGCCAAGTTGCCGCGAAAATCCGCGCTGGAGGGGATTCGTGCGAGCGCATACGGCACGGGCTCACCGTTGATGAGCAGAATGCGTTTGTCGCCGTCGAGGATTTCCGGCAAATAGCGTTGCGCCATGGTCAGCGCCTGGCCATTGCGTCCAACGGTTTCCAAAATGACATTCAGATTCAGATCGTCGCTACGTGCACGGAAAATGGAATTGCCGCCCATGCTATCGAGCGGCTTGATCACTGTATCGCCATGGTGGAACACAAAATCACGCAATTCTTCTAGGTCGCGCGAGACCAAAACGTCCGGACAACACTGCGGAAACCATGCCGAAAAAAGCTTCTCGTTGGCGTCGCGCAACGCCTGTGGTTTATTGACCACCAGCACGCCGCGCGCCTCGGCCATCTCCAGAACCATCGTGTCGTATAAAAATTGTGTGTCAAACGGCGGATCTTTGCGCATCAAAATCACATCGAATTGATCCAGTTCGACGCGACTGGGTGCCCCGAGCGAGAACCAATTTGCTGCGTCATCACGCACACTTAAGGTGCGCTCCAAACCGAAAGCGCGGCCATTGCGCAATGACAGGCTGCGATCTGTGAAGTAACTGAGCGAGTGCCCGCGCGCTTGAGCCTCGAGCAACATCGCGAAACTAGAATCTTTTTTAATGTGGATCCGCTCAATGGGATCCATCACGATGCCTACGCGCATGAAATTTTCTGGCTGTGTTGGCGGGCTTGAAGCGCGCGCATAATAGCACGCGGGGATTACCTCCCTCATTGCGTGGCATCGGCATAAGTTCAGGCACTTGAAACACTTAGCGCATAAACTTGACAGCCTATGAAACGATTCGGTAAACAGCGTGATCGGCGCGAAGGCGCCACCTTTTTGAATGGGGTTGCGGGTGGAAGAGCCGATTAAAGAATTAGTTCTCAGTGGCATGCGCGTGATGGTTATTGACGATTCGAAAACGATTCGGCGAACCGCAGAGACGTTGCTCAAAAAAGAAGGGTGCGACGTGGTCACCGCGACCGACGGCTTTGAGGCCTTGGCCAAGATTGCCGACCACGCGCCACAGATTATTTTTGTAGACATCATGATGCCGCGTTTGGATGGCTATCAAACCTGCGCTTTGATCAAAAATAACCAAGTCTTCAAGCACACTCCGGTGATCATGCTATCGAGCAAAGACGGCCTTTTTGACAAGGCTCGTGGCCGCATCGTTGGCTCCGAACAGTATTTGACGAAGCCCTTCACGCGCGAAGAACTGCTAGGCGCGATCCGAAAACACGTCGACGCCAACTAGACCGATCAGCACCGAGACGCTCACCCGATGACCATTCTGGCCTACCAAACGCCGTTTGAAGTGCTGCTCGATTACGAGCGCAAAAGCCTCGCCCATGCCGTGGGCCTGCCGGAAACGCTTGAAGCCGAAGGGCTGTGGCGCGGCATCGCGTTCCGCGTGTCGGCCAGCTATTTGGTAGCGGGCATCGGTGAAATCAACGAAATTTTAACCATCCCAAGCACGACTAACGTGCCCGGCTCAAAGGCTTGGCTGTTAGGAATCGCCAACGTGCGCGGTAATTTGGTCGCAATCATTGATTTGAAATCATTTCTTGCCGGCCAGCGCACGCTGATCAACGAGCGCTCGCGCATATTGGTGATCAAGCTTGGAACGGCATCGGTTGGACTGCTAGTGGACGAAGTGTTAGGTCAAAAAACCTTTAACGACAGCCACCGCATCGAACTTAGTCAAGTGGAAGAATCACTGGTTGATTTCATCGATGGCGGCTACCGCCAAGATGGTCGCGATTGGGGCATTTTCGCCTTGGCCCAGTTGCTGAGAATGCAAGAATTTGTGAACGCTGCGGCTTGATTTTCAAGCAGCAGCGTGAGTAATTACGGCACGCGATGACGATCTCATCAACGCCGGTGTAGAAGGTTTTTTAATGCGGTTGCGGCAGGGTAATTTTGCCCTGGTCGTGAGTTGGTTTTAAAGGTGTGGTCGGGGGTCATCTGAAATGAGCATCGCAGCAGGTCAAATTCAATCCCGGGAAGGCATACCGGGCATTCGCATCATCATCGTGCTGTTGCTGGCGGCATTGCTGGTGGCGGGCTTGAACTTCTTCCAACTCTTGAAAAAGAATGACGAGGATCGCAAAGCCATCGAGTTGACCACCGATATGCAGGTGCTCTCTCAGCAAATTGCCAAAGCAGCGACTGACGCCACCACCGGTGACGAAGAAGCGTTTGCGGTACTCAAAGCCAATCGCGACAAGATTGGACAAAATTTAACTTCGCTGACGATCGGCGACGAGGTCCGAGGCATCGCGAAGCCTGAAGCGTCGATCACCGATGAGATCGGCAAACTCACCAAGACCTGGCTGCCTATCGATAAGGCGGGAAAGAGCATTCTCGATAATCAGGCGCTGGTGGTGGACATCAACGAAACCCGCACTGAGTTTGCTTCCAAGATCCCGATTCTTGGCGCAAAAATGGACGAGGTCGTGAATATTTTGGTGGCCTCCAATGCCGCGCCATCACAAATTTATGTGTCTTCGCGACAATTGGTGCTCGCCGACCGCATGCTGCGACGCGTCAATGAGATCGTGCAAGGTGGCGAAGCGGCAGTAACCGCCGCAGACGGCTTCGGTCGCGACGCTGCCATCTTCGGCCGAGTGCTGACGGGCTTGACCAACGGCAATGCTGAACTGGGCATTCGCGCTGTCGATAGCCCGCGCGGCCAACAGCTCCTCGCTGAGGTGTTCAAGCTTTTTGAAGAAATCGGCAAAGACGTCGATAAAATTTTGCAGGCATCAACCGACCTGTTCGAAGTCAAAGCCAATTCCGAGACGGTGTTCCAAGATTCGCAAGACCTGCTCGATATTTCAGGCGAGCTGGCAAAAGGCATCAACGCGCTGCCGGGCACACGCAACTGGCCGTCGCGCTGGGTGGGCGGCTTAGCGTCAGCAGTTGCACTGTTATTACTGGTGCTGCTGTTGGTCTTGTTCTTGCAGGATCAGCGCAAACGATATCAGGCCACGGCCGATCTTAATCAACGTAACCAAGAAGCTATTTTGCGACTCCTAGATGAAATGGGCAGTTTGGCGGAAGGCGACTTAACTGTCCGCGCGACTGTCACCGAGGACATCACCGGTGCGATCGCCGACTCGATCAACTTCGCGGTTGAAGCACTGCGTTCGTTGGTTACCACGATTAACGAAACCGCCGTGCAAGTCGCCGCCGCCGCACAGGAAACGCAGGCAACTGCAATGCATCTTGCTGAGGCGTCCGAGCACCAAGCCCAGCAGATCACCAGCGCATCCGCGGCTATTAACGAAATCGCCGTGTCAATCGATGAGGTGTCGAGAAACTCGGCTGAATCTGCCGACGTCGCGCAGAGATCAGTGCAGCTCGCCTCGAAAGGCGCCGAAGTGGTGCGCCAGACGATCAAAGGGATGGACAACATCCGCGAGCAGATTCAAGAAACTTCTAAACGTATTAAGCGCCTAGGTGAAAGCTCGCAGGAAATCGGTGACATCGTTGAGCTGATTAACGACATCGCAGAGCAGACCAACATTTTGGCGCTGAACGCCGCTATTCAAGCAGCGTCCGCCGGTGAAGCGGGTCGCGGGTTTGCGGTGGTTGCCGATGAAGTGCAGCGACTTGCAGAACGCGCGTCCAACGCCACGAAGCGAATCGAAACGCTGGTGCAGACCATTCAGGCTGATACCAACGAGGCGGTTATTTCGATGGAGCAAACCACGGCTGAGGTGGTGAATGGCGCCCGCCGCGCCGAAGACGCAGGTTTGGCACTGGGTGAAATTGAGAAAGTGTCGAATGACTTGGCTGATTTGATTCAGAACATCTCTGAGGCCGCACGCCAGCAGTCGGCTGCTGCGACCAACATCTCAGGCACGATGAACGTGATTCAAGAAATCACCACGCAAACCTCTGCCGGTACTTCGCAAACCGCTGAGTCAATCGGTATCTTGGCCGATCTCGCACGCGACTTGCGCAAATCGGTGGCCGACTTCAAGCTCCCTTCATGACGCCTTGCGCGCGCCGAATTGACGCAGGTGGGCGATCCGCTCACCGCGTTGGCGCGCGACTTGTGTTGCCTACCCATTACGCTGTGCCAATCGTTCGGCTGCTTGCCGAGGTTTGAGGAAGCTTTCAGATGAGCCAACGAGACGATCTTGACTTCACCACGCTTAACTGGGTGAAGCGCGAGCTGGACGAGACCCTCAAGCAAGCGCGCCAAGCGTTGGAAGCGTTTGTCGATAATCCGACAGACCCGACCCAGATGCGTTTCTGTGCGAGCTATTTGCATCAGGTGCAAGGCACGTTGCGCATGGTCGAACTGTATGGCGCGGCACAAGTTTCCGAAGAAATGGAGCGCCTTGCGCAGGCAATTCTTGACGGCAAAGCAAAATCGGGAGAGGACACTTACACCGTTTTGATGCGCGGGATCGTGCAGTTGCCGGACTACCTTGAGCGCCTGCAGGGCGGCCACAAGGACATTCCGATTGTGCTGCTGCCGCTGCTCAATGACTTGCGCAGCGCTCGTGGTGAAGGTCTGTTGTCTGAGACGGCGCTGTTCTCGCCAAATTTGTATGTCGATCTGCCAGCGCAGGCTGCTGGCGCTGCATCACCGCTACCGGAGGGTGAGCTTAAAACCCAGGCCGCTCGACTGCGCGGTGCATTCCAAACCTCGTTGGTGCGCTGGTTCCGCGACGATGAGCCTGAGGCAATGCTGGCACGACTGTTTGCGGTGCTTGAGCGCCTGCGCTCGCTTTGCCATGTGACCGAAGCGCGCCGGCTGTGGTGGATTGCCTCGGTTGTTGTCGATGGCATCAAGCACGGTGCGATCGAAGTAAACCTGACAGTGAAGCTGCTGTTTGGCAAAGTCGACCGAGAGATCAAGCACTTAGTTGATTCAGGCGAGCCTAGTTTTCGGGCAGCACCGGCTAATGATCTCGTCAAGAATCTTTTGTACTACATCGCCCACGCGGCGCCCGATACGGCGCGCACACGCTTGGTCAAGGCAACCTATGGGCTGAGCACGCTCATTCCAGACGCGGCGGAGTTAGAGCACGCTAAGGGCTCGCTCGCAGGACGCAATCGCGCGCTACTGGACACGGTCGGCAACGCGATCAAGGAGGACCTGCTGCGCGTCAAAGAAGGTCTCGACCTTCATTTGCGCAGCGGGGCAGTCGGTGGCGATCTGCTCAAGCCGCTTGCCCAGCAGCTCGGCCAGATCGGCGACACACTGGGCATGTTAGGCCTAGGTGTGCCACGAAAAGTGGTCCAAGAACAGAAAGAAATTATCGAGCGCATGACGCTCAGCCAAGAGCGCAGTGACGAAAATGCGCTGTTAGATGTCGCAGGCGCATTGCTGTTCGTCGAAGCATCCTTGGACGACCACATCCACATGCTCGGCGGTCCTGCCACCGCCGATCAAGCAGCCGAGCCAACCTCCGCGATTCCTCAAGCCGAAATGCGCAAGATCATGGATCAGACCATGCGCGAAGCGGCGACTAATTTGCAGCTTGCCAAAGAAAATATCGTTGCATTTATCGAGTCGCCGTGGGACCACGAGCGCCTTAACGACACGCCGCGCCTGCTGGATGAAGTCGTCGGCGCGTTGCGGGTGATGCAGCATGTCGAAGCTGGGAATCTGTTGGACGGTGTGAAGCGATTCATCCACGCCGAGCTCGTAGAAAAACGCCAGGTGCCGAATGCGCGTCAGCTTGACACACTGGCTGACGCACTGGTCAGCATTGAGTACTACCTTGAAGCGCTCAAGGAGCAACGCCCAGGTCGAGAGAAAGGCTTAGAAGTAGCGCGTCGCAGCTTGCGCGAGCTCGGCTATTGGCCCGCGGCGGAGGAGGCAGCGATTGAAATCGCGGCAACCGAAGAAGCAGCCTTTGAGCCGCAAGCCGAGCCCATCGCATTGCCGCCACAAGCCGAGGTTAGTGAGCCGACCTTCGAGGTCGCGCCCCTTTTGATCGAAGAAGAGCCGGTCTTCGCCACACAAGCACTATCTTTCGCCGATGAGGCGCCGCTATTTACTGACGAGCCGCAGTTCCCAAGCTTTGAAACGCCGCTGTTTACCGAGGAATCGGCGCTCGCTGAACTTTCAACAGAAGCCACGAAATCGTTCGCGATTGAGACCGACAGCTTTGCAGAGTTCGACTTAAACACGTCGAGCGTGATTGACGATTCGGCATTCGCCGTTTCATTGGACGCCAGCAGCCAAGAACCGCCCGCATTTGTTGATTTTGACTTCGACGAAGTGCCCGAGACGCAGGTGCTTGAATTCCCAGCAATCGCTGAAATAACGGAACGAGCCGACCCTCAGCCCAGCGCGATAGATGCCGAACCGCTCGAGTTGGATTTCAGCTTTGATCCGGCTGCGTTAACCGAGCCTGCCGGCAACGAGCTGTTTGTGCCGATGGAGCCTGAGTTCAACCTTGATCTTCCGGTCGAGTTCGAGTCGCAGGTTAAAGCGCTGACAGAAAATGATCTGTCTCAAGACTTGGCATTTACTTTTGAGCTGGAGCCTCGCGCTGAAACATCGTTATCAGCGGGTGGAGTTGTGGCTGCGGGCGATGAGTTTCCTGAGCTCGATTTTTCGTCGCTTGAGGCGACTGATCTTGAGTCTGAAGCTGCGCCAAGCATGCCGCCTGACTTTGATTTCTCATTTGACGCTCCTTTATTTGAGGACGCGACAACCGCGAGCGAGGAGACAGCTGCTGCCCTAGCGCCAGCTGCTTCGCTAGATGATTTTATTCGGCGCTTTGACCTTGACGAGGTAGCAATTGAAGCCGCCAGCAGCGATGTCGATCAGCCGCGCGTTGAGCCGTACGATGAACCGGTTACAGCGGTCGAAATAGCCGAAGGGTTCGGACTCGAGGGCCTCATTATTGGTGAGTCGAATGACGCAGCTAGCCTCGAGCTCCCGCAGGATTTGGACGGCTTGCGGCTTGGGCAATTCGAACTATCTCCGGGCGTTGCCGAGCCGACCTTCGCCGAGCTTGCGCCCAAAATTCCGGCGCCGACCTTTGTGCCTGCGAAGTTGGCTGTCACCAGCGGCTTTGAAGTCGTGCTGTCTGACGATATCGACGAGGAAATCCGCGAGGTTTTCGTCGAAGAAGTCGAAGAAGTGCTTGACTCGCTCAGGTCGGCCTATCCCGCTTGGTTGGCGGACACCGCAAACTTTGACAAGCTGACGCCGATTCGCCGAGCCTTCCATACGATGAAGGGCTCCGGGCGCCTGGTAGGTGCAATGGCACTGGGCGAGTTCAGCTGGAGGGTTGAGAACATGCTCAATCGCGTGCTGGACAAGACCATCCCGATCAACAGCAATGTGCTTGAAGTTTTAGACGAATCAATGGTGGTGCTGCCGCAGTTTCTGGCTGCATTGCGCGGTCAAGGTGCGCCGACAGCTGATATCGGCGCGGTAATGCACGCGGCCGAGCGGCTCAGCAGTGGCGAGCAATACTCGCTTAAGGCACTGCTCGCTGAAAATGCAGCAGCGGCTAGCGCGGCGCTGCTTGCAGACGAGCCCGAGGTGGCGGCGGCCGCTGTCGACGCGCCGATAGAGGAGATCCTGATCGAAGAGAGCTCGATTGAAGCGAGCTCGGTCGAAGCGCCAGTTACCGAAACCTCGGTCGTAGAACCGCCCGCTATGGAACCGCCAGCTCTCGAAGAAGCACTCTTCGAGGAAATAGTTATCGAGCCATCAGTCGTCGAGGAAATTCGCACCGAGGCACTACTCTCTGAAGCAACAAGCGCTGAAGCAACAATTCGGGAAGCGATGCCGATTGACGCTGAAAGCAGCGGTTCTCAGCTGATCGACGAGCCTTCGATGTGGGCCGAAGTGCCGTTGTTTGAAGACGCGCAGCCAGGCATTGATGAGGTGGTGTCTTTTGATCCGAATCAAACTGATTTAGTAGATTCTTTAGATGCTGCGACCATTGATCTCGGCCAAGCTTCAACTGAAGCAGGTCTAGGCGAAGAGCAAATCGCTGCGGATTTAAGCGAATTCGCCTTGTTAGAAGACAGCGATGCAGCGGTGTTTGCTGACGAACTCAACGTGTTCGAGGAACTGCCTCCCGTCACCTCCGCCGTCCAGGACGAGGTTGTGGCGCCAAGCGACCTTTTCGCGGCCCACGCCGACGTAGCAGACACAGTTTCGAACGCGTCCGAACTCCCGGATCTCTTGATTGAAGACTTAGGCTTTAGCGTGGAATTCGCAGAATTTGAAGCCGAGTTAGGAGCTCTAGAATCAGTCGAGGACCCCGTAGAAGCGACTTTTATGAATCTTCAAGCTGAAGAAGCAGCTGACGCTTTCGCTGTTGAAGCCACACCGGCAAGCAACGACGAAGAATTGCCGACCGTTAGCCTTGATGACCTAGAAGCGGCCTTTGCTGTCAGCGATTTCGCTGTGGAAGCTGAATTAGGCGCTTTCGACACAGAAATCACTGCGCTCAGTGCTGAGCCTGAGTCCAGTCAAGCAGAAATGCCGCTAATAGATTTCAGCGAGGAGACCTTCGCTGAGGCGGATTTTGCGGCATTGGATGCGTTGAGTTCGGCTTACCTTGAAACAGGCGCTGACTCCGCAGAAATCGATAGCACACCCAAATTTGTCGAGCCGGAAGTTGAGCTTGCGTCCATTGACTTGGGTTTGCCCGGCATGGATCCGGTGTTGCTCGAAATCCTCAAAAGCGAAGTCGCCGCGCATCTGGTAGTGATTCGCGACTACTTAAGCAGCTGCAGCGCAACTTCCGTCACACCAGTGGCAACCGAAGCGCTGTTGCGCGCGGTGCATACGCTTAACGGCGCCATCTCGATGGTCGATGTGCCGATTATTTCCTCAGTGATGGGACCCTTAGAGGGCTATGTCAAACGCCTTCAACAGAAGCTAGAGGGTCCGACTTTGGAGGGCGTCGCGGCCATTGGTGACGCCGTGCAATTAGTTGAAGCAGTGATTGGCGAATTGGAGAAACCGAATCCGGTGTATTCCAGCGACCAGCACCTTCCGGAGCGCTTAATCCTGCTGCGCGACGCGTTGCCGCCGGTGGATAGCCAAGCTCAGCTCAGCGAGATGCAGTTTGACGACGACGACGACGACGGCGTGTTGGCATCGCTTTCCGGCGATATGTCTGAACTAAGCGACGAACAAAAAGCCGTTTTTGCCGACGAGCTCGCAGCGCTCGATGGCCTTGAGCCGTCATTGTTTACCGATGATTCGTTCGGGCCGAGCGATGAATTTGACGCGCTCGCGGCACTTGAGGCGACGATTGCTGAGCTAAAAACGCAAGAGCCATCAGAGAATTCAACGGAAACAGACGATTTTTTAGCCGAGGACATCGTTGATTCAGCCGAGCTACCTGCATTTAACGAAGAAACGTACACGAGCATCTTTGCTGACGAACGCGCTGTAGAGGAAGCTGCAAATACCGATGAGATCGTTGACGCACAGGCCGAAATCGAAGAGCCCGTCGAATCAGACGAAGCGTTCAGTTCTTTCGTCCTCTCCGACGGCGGTGAGACGCGCTTTAAGTTGAGTTTTGACCCAGATCCGGCGGGCCCGCTGGATATGAGCGATATTGACTCTGACTTACTCGACATTTTCCTCGAGGAAGGCAACGAGATCCTCGACACCTCAGACGGATTGATGGCTCGCCTGCGCGAAGCCCCAGACGATCGCGTCCAGCTGATTGGCTTGCAGCGCGAACTGCATACGCTCAAAGGCGGCGCGCGCATGGCCGGGTTGAACGCGGTTGGCGACCTAAGTCACTCAATGGAATCCCTGTTCGAGTCTATTACCGAAGGCCGCAACAAAGTGGGTCGGCAGACGGTCGAGGTGCTGGAATCAGCGTTTGATCGCCTGCACGCCATGATGGCGCGGATTGCGCGGCGTCAAGCGGTGTCTCAGCCCGACTCAGCCGTTGAGCAGCTGGAAGCATTGACGCGTGGTGAAACGCTGCGCCCAATCCATATTGAAGAAGAGGCAGCGCTTGAGGAGGGCGCGACAAGCGTTGTCGCAATCGAGGGTCAAGCGAATTCATTGCCAGCGCCTTCGACAGGCGAAGAAATGCCAGGGGCGGAGATTGCGAGCACACCAGTTGTGCAGTCTGGCGCGCCAACGCCAAAATTCGTCGCACCCAAACCGCGACGCATTGAGCTCAAGCCAACCAAAGCCGACGAAGACGAAGCGGCTGGCATGCGCTCGGCGCAAGAAGTCGTCCGCGTGCGCTCTGATCTGCTCGATAACCTGGTCAACTACGCGGGTGAGGTATCGATTTACCGCTCGCGCCTTGAACAGCAGGTCGGCAGTTTCCGCACCAACTTAGTGGAACTTGATACCACCGTTTCACGCCTGCGTGACCAGTTGCGCAAGCTGGAAATGGAAACGGAAGCGCAAATCCTGTCGCGCTACCAGCGCGAAATGGAAGACGCCGACAAAGATTTTGATCCGCTGGAGCTCGATCGCTTCTCGACGTTGCAGCAACTTTCGCGCGCGCTCGCCGAGTCAGTGTCCGACTTAAGCTCGCTGCAAACTTTGCTTGATGATGTCACCCGACAGTCAGAAACTCTGCTGCTGCAACAGTCGCGAGTGTCTTCTGAGCTGCAAGAAGGGCTCATGCGCACGCGCATGGTGCCATTTGATTCGCTCGTTCCTCGCCTGCGCCGAATCCTGCGCCAAACTGCCCAAGAGCTCGACAAGCGGGCCCAGTTGCGCGTGCTCGGTGCGCAAGGCGAAATGGATCGCAACGTCCTTGAGCGCATGACCGCGCCGCTTGAACACATGTTGCGCAACGCCATTGCCCACGGCTTGGAGACCCCGGCCGAGCGTGCCCAGTTTGGTAAGTCCGAAGAGGGCACAGTCACTATCGCGGTCAGTCGCGAAGCCACAGAAGTGGTGCTTCGCGTATCTGACGATGGTCGCGGACTGGATCGGGAAGCGATCCGGCGCAAAGCGATCGAGCGCGGCTTGTTGCGCCCAGAAGTGAATTTGTCTGATCGAGATTTATTCCAGTTTATTTTGGAAACCGGATTTTCCACCGCTGAGGTGGTCAGCAAAGTCTCCGGCCGCGGCGTGGGCATGGACGTGGTCGGCAGCGAAATCAAACAGCTGGGCGGCTCTCTGCAAATTGACTCCACGCGTGGCAAAGGCACTATCTTCACCGTGCGCCTGCCGTTTACGTTGGCGGTTACCCACGCGATCATGGTGCGCCTAGGCGAGGTTATTTATGCCCTGCCGCTGAGCGCGGTTCAGGGCGTGGTGCGAGTGCCCAAAGCTGACTTTGAAAAGCGCTTAGCTGAGCTGAATCCGACTTACACCTACGCCGGTGAGGACTACACGCTGCAAGAACTTCGCAGCGTGCTCGGGCTGGATATTGCGAACTTGGCCGATGACGGTCAGCTGCCCGTGGTGCTGGTGCGAACCGGCGACCAGCGCGCTGCGGTGCGCGTTGATTCCGTGTTGGGCAGTCGCGAGATTGTGGTTAAGTCCGTCGGACCGCAGATCTCCTCGGTTCCGGGCATTTTCGGCGCCACAATTCTGGGCGACGGGTCGGTGGTGGTCATTCTTGATTTGGCGCCATTGCTGCGCCGCTCAATGGCCGTCAAAGAAACGCGCGTGCTCAGCTACGATGCAGAAGGGCTTGAAACCGAGACCGTCATGCCGGTTGCGCCGGTCGCGCCGAAGCCGCAGATTGTCGAAGATCGCCAGCCATTGGTGATGGTCGTCGACGATTCGATCACGATGCGCAAGGTCACCACACGTGTGCTCGAGCGCCAGGATTACGACGTGCTAACCGCCAAAGACGGCTTGGATGCGATCACCGTGATGACCGATCGCATTCCCGACTTGATGCTGCTGGACATCGAAATGCCGCGTATGGACGGCTTTGAACTCGCCATCCATATGCGCAACGACGTGCGTCTGCGCGGCGTCCCGATCATCATGATCACCTCGCGTACTGGCGAGAAGCATCGTCAACGAGCGCGCGAGCTGGGAGTGACTCGCTACTTGGGCAAGCCGTATCAAGAGCAAGAGCTGCTCGCGAACGTCAAAGACGCGCTTAAAGAAGCGCACGTCATCGAGTGATGTCAGTGACCAACGTCGCACTCCTGGTTGAATCCGCCGTCCTCGGCGAGCATTTGACGCGCGCGTTGGCGGCTGCTGGTTTAGACGTTGCTTTTCGATCCACGGTGAGCGATCTCGATGTTGACGCGCTCGTCGCGAGCTCGGCGAAGGTGATCTTGGTTAACTTGGAGCCCGAAGTGGTCGATCATCTCGATCATATTGAGGAAATGTTGGCCGAAGACGATCGCCCGCTTATCTTCAACGACGCTTCAGTGTCGTCCGCGCTAAGCGGTTGGGATGCGGCTCGCTGGGCGCGCCATTTGGCGGTGAAAATTACAGGACACGGCGATCTGCATCCGCCACACCCGGTTGCGAAAGATGCTCCCGCGCCCGTGGAATTGAGTGTTTTCCGAACAGCCGCCCCGAGCGTGGCAGCCGAGCGCGTGGTGGTGCTGGGCGCGTCAATCGGGGGCCCGGAAGCCGTGCGCGTATTCTTGGGTCAACTGCCGCGCGATATTCCGGCTGCGTTTATTTTGGCACAGCACATGGGCCCGGAATTTCTGGAAATCATGGCCGGCCAATTGGCTAAAGCCTCAAGCCTCAAAGTGCGCTTGCCCGAAGCCGGCACCCTGTTTCGGCATGGAGAAGTCTTAGTCACGCCGGTGGGACAGCGATTGACCATCAGCGCAACGGGTACGATTGTCTTAGGCGAGCTGCCCGAAAAATCCCCGTTCAGCCCGTGCATTGACCAAGTGCTGTTTGATATGGCGGCGCGCTACGGCAAAAACGCCAGCGCCATCGTGTTCAGTGGCATGGCGTCAGACGGTATTCGCGGCAGCTTAAAGATTAAAGCGGTGGGTGGTGAGGTCTGGATCCAAGACCCCGAAACCTGCGTGGTGACGACGATGGTGGACGGTGCACGCGACGCGGGAATCGTCAGTTTTTCTGGCTCCCCAGCCATGCTAGCCGACCGCCTTACAAACAAACTGATGCCCCTGATGAGCGAGCTCCTCGCGAAAAGCTGACATGCAAACCAATCCGTTTCAACCGACCAGCAATCCAATCGCGCAGCAGAAGGACATCCGCGGGGTGTTGATTTCTGTGACCAACAACCGCGTGCTGCTGCCTAACGCGACCGTCTCGGAGGTCATCACCTTCGCTAACCCGGAGCCTTATCTGAATCAGCCGCGCTGGGTGTTCGGGCGCATCCGCTGGCGCGGTTGGCAAATTCCATTGATTTCTTTTGCATTGCTGACCGGATCGGCCACTCAGGAAGGACAGATCGGCGCGCGCGTCGCGGTGCTCAAGGCGCTCAGCGGACACGCGAAGCTCCCGTATTTTGCGATGCTGACCCAAGGGTTCCCGCGCCTAACCACGGTGGCTTTCGATGCACTCATCCCCGACTCACACGCTGGCAACTTGCCGGCTGGCGTGCTCATGCCCGTGATGATCAAAGACGACCACGCGGTGATTCCCGATCTGGAAACAATCGAACGCTTGATCGTTGATTCGGTCATCGAGCCGATGACGCTGGATTAGCTCAGCGGCGCTGACTCTCGCCTAACTTAAACCCGACGTAGCGGACTTATCGCCCGCGCTGGAAAAAATCCCCTTGGATTTATCGCACATTCTTGTGCTCGCGCTGATCCAGGCGCTGGCCGAGTTCTTGCCCATCTCGAGCTCCGGCCATTTGGTCTTGGTGAGCCATTTCCTTGGGTGGCCCTACCAGGGGGTTACGTTTGACTTGGCGCTGCACATTGGCACTTTGTTCGCAGTCGTGGCCTATTACCGCCGCGACCTCTGGGCGATGACCACCGAGAGCGCGCAAATTCGGTTCAACCAAGTACTGAAACCCAATCAGCGCTTGGCCATCATGTTGCTGATTGGCACGATTCCCGCCGCACTCGCAGGCGCAGCCCTTGGCCCCTACGTTGAGGAAATCCGCAGTCCCGCACTAATCGCTGTGAATCTCATCGCGTTTGGACTCCTGTTGGGCTACGCCGATCGCGCGCGTGAACAGGTTCGGGAAGTCTCTACGCTGACCAATCGCGACGCGTTGCTGATTGGCTGTGCGCAGATGTTGGCCTTGATCCCAGGCACATCGCGCTCGGGGATCGTGATTACCGCATGCCTACTATTAGGCCTAACGCGCGCCGGCGCTGCGCGCTACAGCTTCCTACTTGCCGTGCCGATCACGGCCTTGGCTGGTAGCAAAGGTGCGTTTGATTTGTTGCGCGGGGCCGCATCAATCGAGTGGGATACTTTCGTGCTCGCGGTTTGCGCTTCGGCAATCGCCAGCTTCATCACCATTTCGGTGTTTTTAAGGGTTATTCGCCGCATCGGCATGTTGCCCTTCGTTATTTATCGAGTGGTGCTCGGCAGTATTGTCCTGCTCCTCATCGCATTTGGATTACTCAGTGCCTAAACTCCGAAATCTATCGACTGAAACGGCGGAAACATGAGCTTTGATCCCTTCAGCGAGTCGGTTCAAGAACATCCCAGAATTCTCGTCGTGGACGGGTCGAAAGTATCCCGCAAGCTGATTGAGTCCTGCTTGCGCATCGATTTGCCGCAGGCACAAGTCGTCAGCTGTGCTACCGCACAGGAGGCCAAAGAGGCTCTTGAAAGTGGTGAGATCACCCTGGTTACAACTGCTTTGCGACTCCCAGATCTCGACGGTCTCGAGTTAGCGCGCCATATTCGCGAGCACGCGCCGCAGGCCTACATTCCAATTATCGTCGTATCCGGCGATGCCCAAGAGCGGTTGGTCAACCGCTCGTTTACCGATGATGTCACCGATTATTTTGATAAATCGCTCGGTTTCAGCGCGCTTTCCGCATTTATTCGCGGTTACGCGCGGCCCGACGACGACACCACCGGCAACGTGCTGTATGTCGAGGACTCGCGCGTCGTGGCGGTCGCGACCCGGCGGATGCTTGAGAAGCACGGACTTAGTGTGTTGCATAAAACCTCAGCCGAAGACGCACTTGAGATGCTGAATAACTGCGTTGAAAGCAACGATATGACTGTCGACTTAGTGCTAACCGATGTGTATTTAAAAGGTGGTCTCACGGGCAAAGAGCTGCTTGAGCAGGTGCGCCAGGATTTCGGCTTCAGCAAGCTCGCCCTGCCGGTGCTGGTCATGACCGGTGACGATAACCGCGCCAACCAAACGCAGCTTTTGCGCGCGGGCGCCAACGACTTGGTGCAGAAACCCATTGAGGAGCGCCTGCTGGTGCGCAAACTCAAGTTCCAGTTGAACCTTTCTCAAGCTGCCCGGCGCGCCGCAGCGTTGGCGTGAGCGGCGCACCAGCCGAAGAAGCGCGCGATCGGGTGCGTTTGGAGGCAAGTTGGAAGCATCAGCTGGATTCTGAGCTGCGTGCACCTTACCTTCTCGAACTCCGCGCTTTTCTGAAGTCTGAACTGGTAGCGCAAAGGGTGATTTTCCCACCGCTAGAAAAGCTGTTCGCCGCACTGGATGCAACGCCGTTTGATCAGGTGCGCGTGGTTATTTTGGGACAGGATCCCTACCACGGCCCAGGCCAAGCCAACGGCATGTGCTTCTCGGTAGAGCGCGGCGTCGAACCACCGCCGTCACTTAAAAATATTTTCAAAGAGTTGCAGCGTGACCTCGCCATTCCCGCACCGCCGCACGGAAACTTAAGCGGGTGGGCAGCGCAGGGCGTGCTGTTGCTCAACTCGGTTTTAAGCGTAGAGCGTTTCAAGGCAGGCTCACACCAAGGTCGAGGCTGGGAGCGCTTCACCGATGCAGTGATCAGCAAGCTCAACGAACAACGCTCAAATGTGGTGTATCTGCTGTGGGGAAGCTACGCGCAGCGCAAAGGCGGGCTGCTTGATCGCTCGCGTCAATGCGTGCTTGAAAGCGTGCACCCATCGCCTTTGTCCGCGCATCGCGGCTTTATTGGAAACGGCCACTTCGGTGCAGCCAATCGCTACTTAGAGAGTCACGGCTTTGCGCCGATCGATTGGCAGATTCGATGAGTTTTGAGCTCGACATACAGCGTGCGCTGGATCAGAAAACCAAGCCGCCCGGCTCGCTCGGTCGACTTGAAGCGCTGGCAGCGGATCTGGCGCGGATTCAACGCACGCTGACACCCACAGTATCTCGCCCGCATGTGGTGTTGTTCGCCGCCGATCACGGTATCAGCAGCAAAAACGTCAGCGCCTATCCGCGCGAAGTAACGGCGCAAATGGTTGCCAACTTTGCCCGCGGTGGTGCCGCAATCTGCGTGCTCGCCCGCGCAGCCGGCGCCGGGCTGGAAGTGATCGACGTCGGTGTCGATGCGGATACATCAACGCTGCCCGGCGTTGTGCAAGACAAGCTGCGCCAGGGCAGTGGGGATCTAAGTGACTGCGCTGCGCTTTCAACGGTGGAGCTTGAACACGCGCTAAAAGCCGGCGAACGCGCCTACCAGCGTGCCCGCGCGATCGGCTGCGATCTGCTCGCATTGGGCGAGATGGGCATCGGCAACACCACTGTCGCGGCGGCATTGCTGAGTGCCCTGCTGCACGAACCCGCGCTTAAAACCACCGGTGCCGGCAGCGGCGTTGCGGGCCGAGCGCTGCGCCACAAGCGCGAGATAATTTCAGGCGCGCTAAAGCGAACAGCCACAGCGAACCACACGCCAAAGGAATTACTCGGCGAGCTTGGCGGCAGTGAAATCGCCGCGTTGGTCGGGTTGATCTTGGCCGCACGAGAAGGTGCGATCCCGCTGCTGGTCGATGGCTTTATCGTGACGGTCGCGGCGCTTTGCGCGTGTCGAATCGATCCAGCTGCGCGTCGAACGCTGATCTTTGCCCACCGCTCCCACGAGCGCGGGCACAAACTTGCTTTGCAGGCGCTCGCAGCCGAACCGCTGCTCGACTGGCAAATGCGCTTAGGTGAGGCATCAGGCGCTGCGTTGGCCATTCCGCTGTGCCGCGCGGCGGCGTGTGTCCTGAGCGAAATGGCGACATTCGCCAGTGCGGCGGTGTCTGATCGGCATGCTTGATCGCGAAGGGCGTCGGCTCGCGACTGCCGCCACATTTTTAACCCGATTGCCCTGGGTCGCGCGTTGGGCGTCGGGAGCACCCGCGGAGCTCGCGCACTCGGTGCGCTACTTTTCGCTCATCGGTGCGCTGATTGGTTTACTGATCGGCGCTGTCTTCTATAGCTTGAGCACCTTCCTCCCAGCAACCCTTTCGGCAATCTTGGCTTTGACGATTGGGGTGTTGTTGACCGGCGCCTTTCATGAAGACGGGTTAGCCGACACGGCCGATGGCCTTGGCGGTAGCTTCGAGCGCGCGCGCAAGCTCGAGATTATGCGCGACTCGCGCCTGGGTACCTACGGCACGCTGGCGTTGATCTTGCTGATGCTAGCGAAAGTCAGCGCGCTGGCAGCGCTTGCGCCCGCGAGCGCGATTGGTGCACTGGTGGCGGCGCACAGCCTCGCGCGATTCTCTAGCTTGCCCTTGATCATCTGGTTACCGTATGTCCGAGAAGGCAGCCACAAGCCGCTTGCTGAAGGCGTTGGCATGCCTGATCTGCTGATCGCCTTTTCGCTCACCGTTGTGCTGTTGATTTGCTCGGTAGGGTTGTCAAATACGCTACTGCTACTCGCCTTGAGCGGGCTGGTGGTGGCTTTAAGCGGGCGCTATTTCAAGCAGCAGCTTGGGGGCATTACCGGCGATTGCCTAGGCGCGAGTAACCAGCTGACCGAGCTTACCGTGCTGATCGCGCTGTGTGCTTTACAAAAACCGTCATAATCTCGCGACATGGCCCGCTTGATTTTCATTCGACACGGACAAACCGAGGCGCATCCAGAAATGTGCTTAGGCCAAACCGACGTGCGCCTGTCTGCCATGGGCCAAGGCCAGATGCGCCTGCTGCGCAGCAACTGGCGCGGTCTTAAACCTGATTTTTTGATGTCGAGCGATCTGCTGCGCGCATCGGCCTCCGCTGAAATTCTGGGGCGCGGCTGGCATTTGCCGCTTTGCACAGATGAGCGTTTGCGCGAAGTTTCGTTTGGGCGTTGGGAAGGCCGTACCTGGGATCAGATCGAAGCAAGCGATGCGGTAAACCTGAAACCGTGGTTCGCCGATTGGGTCAAGCGCGCGCCGCCGGGCGGCGAAAGTTTCGAGACGTTGTATCGCCGAACCGGCGAGTGGCTCAAAGATATTATGGCCAATCATAACGAGCGCGATTTGATCGCCGTGGTTGCACATGCCGGATCAATTCGCGCGCTGCTGTGCCACTGCATGGGCATTCCGCTGGGCTTCGCGTTTCGACTGAAGGTCGAATTTGGTCGCGCAAGCATGGTCAAGGCGACGCTCGGACAGTTTGAAGTATCCTACTTGAACTCATCCGTGGTGCCATCCGGATAACCCCTAAACGAGACCGACATGCCACCCATCGAATCAACCCAACGCGGCGCTTTTTACGCAGCCGTTGCACTCGTCGTTTTTGCGGCAATCTGGCGCGTCCTTGAGATTCAAGGCAATTTCTCGCCGGTCGCGGCCATGGCGCTTTTCTCAGGTGCCGCATTTAAGGATCGTCGCTGGGCCTATGGTTTGCCGCTGATTGCGATGGCGTTGAGCGATTTGTATCTTGGGCTGCACGCGCTGCTGCCGCTGGTATACGGCTGCATGGCTTTAACCACCTGGCTTGGAAGCAGGCTGGGCGCGCGCTCGCGCTGGCTGCCGATTTTCGGCGCTGGCTTGGCGAGTTCGCTGATTTTCTTTGTGCTGACCAATTTTGCGGTGTGGTTGGGCGGCTCGATGTACCCGATGACCCCACAAGGCTTGGCCCAGTGCTTCGCGCTGGCGCTACCGTTTTTTCAAATGACGGTGCTGTCTACCGCGCTGTTCAGCGCGGTGATGTTTGGCGTTTGGAAGCTGGTTGGTTTTAGCCAGTCACGCGGCGCGCAGATCGCTTGAAATCCCAGCGATTGGCCGGCTTGCGCTGACTAACGCAGCGCGATCCAGCCCCGCGCGCAGATCGCTGAGCAAATCTGCCGCATCCTCAATCCCAACCGACACGCGCAGCAGTGAATCGCTGATACCTGCCACTTGGCGCGCCAGCGCTGGCATGCTCGCATGGGTCATCGTTGCTGGATGGGCGATCAAGCTTTCGACGCCGCCGAGGGATTCCGCTAGCGAAAAATGTTGCAGTCCAGCCAGCAGCGCTTGAATGTGTGGCACGCCGCCGCGCAATTCAAAGCTCAACATAGCGCCGAAACTCGACTGCTGCTTACACGCCAGATCATGCCCAGAGTGGCTTGCTAGGCCCGGAAAATACACGCGCTTTACCGCTGGATGATGCTCAAGAAGAGCGGCAAGCTCGATGGCGTTGGCTTCATGAACTTTTAAGCGCGCGCTCAACGTGCGCACGCCGCGCAGGGTTTGATAAGCGTCAAACGGCGCGCCGCTCAAGCCAATGTTGTTGGCCCACCAGCTCAAACTTTCTAAGTGCGCGCGATCCTTGGCGATCACCACGCCGCCGACCACATCGCTATGGCCGTTGATGTATTTGGTGGTGGAATGCAGCACGAGGTCCGCGCCAAGGGCTAGCGGCCGTTGCCACAGTGGCGACAGAAACGTGTTGTCCGCCAGCACGATCGCCCCTGCCGCATGGCCCAGCTCGCTTAAACGCGCGATATCCACAATGCGCAGCAGCGGATTGCTTGGGGTTTCAATCCACAGCAAATCGCATTTGCGGGTGAGCGCTTCCGCTACGGCGTTGAGATTAGTTTGATCGACAAACTCAAGTTCAAATTGGCCGCGCTTGGCGAGAGATTCAAACAATCGATAGGTTCCGCCGTAACAATCGTGCGGCGCGAGCAAACGACCACCCGGCGGCAACAGCTGCAGCGCCAGAAAAATCGCCGCCATGCCGCTGGCGGTCACTACCGCGCCGCAGCCACCTTCGAGTTCGGCGAGCGTGTCGGCGAGCGCATCGCGGGTGGGATTGCCCGAGCGGGTGTAGTCGTATTTGCGCGCTTGACCAAAACCCGCAAAGGAAAAATTGGAGGATAAACACAGCGGCGGAATGATCGCGCCATGGCTTGTGTCGGAATCGAGCTGGGCGCGCACGAGTGCAGTCACCGGGTGCGGAACGTAGGTCATTTGCGGCAACTCGCTTAAGAAAGTGGCGCGAGTATACCCATCTAAACGTCTAGCCGTCTATACGGCTTATTGCAAGACCGGTGCTGCCCCGCTGACGGCCTCGCAGCGCTGATCCACGCAGCTGCACGCGGCAATTTCAGGAAAGCCACAAATGCTGGTCATGCCTTTGGCCGCACAGTCGGCAAGCACTTTTTCCGGGAAAGTGGGGCTCGCTTGATTGACGCATGCTGGAAAATAGCCGCAACAGTTGCCGACATTTTTGATCGCACAATCGCTGGCCTGCTGGCAGCTGAAATCGATTGCTTGCGCAAGGTCTTCAGACGCTGCAAGCGCAGGCGGTGCAGCTACCGGCGCTGCAAGGACTGGCTCGGGCGTAGGTGCCGCCACCGGCGCGCCGCAGCCAACAGAGGCAAACACCAGCACGCAAATCAGCAAACATCTCAACACATTGCGCATACCTTAGTCCTCGGGCGATGGCTAGATTCAAGCGTCGCAGTATCCCCCAAGGCTGTCCCAAAGGCATGCAACGTACACTTGCGGCTCAATGAGCGCTCAAAATATCACCGAATTGCTTGCAAGCTGGGGCGCTGGCGATAGCGCCGCCCTTGATGAGCTACTGCCGATGGTGTATGCCGAGCTGCGCTCGCTGGCAGCACACGAGCTGCGCGGACACGCTCGGCATGCAACCCTGCAACCCACCGCGCTGGTCCACGATGTGTTTGTGCGGCTGCTGGGTGCTGAGCGCGTGGCGATAAGCTCGCGCAAGCACTTGTTCACCACAGCCGCGAAAATCATGCGGCAAATTTTGGTCGATCGCGCCCGCGCCCAATCGCGGGAGAAACGCGGCGGCGGGAGCTGGCAGCGCGTTGATTTTATCGAGGCATTGGCCCTGCCGATCGAGCCCAATACCCAGTTGCCCGCGCTCACTGAAGCGATTGATGCACTGCGCAAGTTGGATCCGCGCGTGGCGGAGATTGTCGAACTGCGCTACTTCGTGGGTTTGAGCGTGGCGGAGGTGGCGGCGCTGGTGGGTGTTGAGGAGCGCACCGTGTATCGCGATTGGGCGCTCGCCCGCGCGTGGCTCAAAGCCGAGCTTGAGCGCTGACAGTCGCGCGCTGAATTTGGCGTACTTAAGCCTATGAGTGAGCTTCAATTTGCCCGCGTTCGCGATGCGTTTCATTCCTTGATGGCGCTGGATCTGGCGGCGCGCGCTGCTGAAGTGGAAGCGTTAAGGCGCACGAACCCCGATTTGCACGCCGAGCTTGAGCGCCTGCTGAGCCATCTCGATGAGGTTGATTTGCTCCCTGAGCTTGAGCCTTCGCGGTTAGGCGAGCGGCTTGGCCCGTTTGAGCTGATCCGTTTGATCGGCAGCGGCGGCATGGGCGAGGTCTACGAAGCACGCCGCGTCGACGCTGATTTTGAGCAGCGCGTCGCGCTCAAAATGATCCGCACCGATGGCTTGAGCGCCGAGCTCAAGCGCCGCTTCGTGCGCGAACGCCAGCTGTTGGCGCGCCTGACCCATCCGCACATTGCGCACTTGCTCGACGGCGGTGTGGATGCAGCCGGGCACCCGTGGCTGGCGCTTGAATACGTCGATGGCTTGAGCATTGTGGACTGGTGCAATGCGCAAAATCTCAGTGTCAGCGCACGCGTCGCGCTATTTCAACAGGTGTGTGCCGCAGTCGGTTTTGCACACGATCAGCTGATCGTGCACCGCGATTTAAAGCCCGCGAACGTGCTGATCGATGCCAGCGGCTGCGCCAAGCTGCTAGATTTTGGCATTGCCAAGCTGCTCCAGGTCGATGAGGGTGCACCGTTGACCGCGCTGAATGCGCTGACTCCGCGCTACGCGGCGCCCGAGCAAATTGGCGCCCAGCCCGCCACGCTGACCACCGATGTGTACGCGCTTGGCAATCTGCTGTTTGAGGTGTTGAGCGGCGGCTCGGCCTATCCGCGCGCGCAAAGCGGCGCGCAAAGCTGGGCGGCGGCGCACTTGAATGAAGCGCCTGCCTCCTTGCGGTCGGTCGCGCTCAATGCCCAGCCGCGCGGCGTAAACGCGCAGCATCTGGACCACCGCCTCGACGCGATCCTGCGCCGTGCGCTCGCCAAAATCCCGGCGAAACGCTACTTAAGTGTCAGCGCGCTCAGTGCGGACTTGGACGATTGGCTGCAAAAGCGCGCCTTGCGCAGCGGTGCGGGCGGCACGTTTGACGATGCGCGCATGCTGCTGAGGCGCTATCGATTTGCGCTCAGTGCAACGCTGCTGCTCTTGCTGGCACTCACTGTTGGCTTAATTGCAGCGCGAACTGAAAGCGCTGCTGCCACGCGTCAGCGAATCAGTGCTGAACGAAATTTCGACGCCTTGCTCAGCGTGTTGAGCGCCGCATCGCCGCGCGATTTTGTGGGTCGTGAACCGCTCGCCAGCGAGCAGCTAATCAATGCCGCTCAAGCTGTGCGCTCCTTTGTCGAACCGGGTTTGAAACGCCGCGCGCTCACGCAGATTGGCGTGGGCCTGTTGAATCTCAATCACCAAGCGAAGGCCGAATCCGTACTGGGTGAGGCGCTTAGGGCAGCATTGCTCGAGCGCGCGCCAGTGGATACGCAGCTTGAGCTGTTAAAGCTGCTGGCTTACAGCCAGGTGCGCCCTGAAAGTCTTGATCGGTTGCAACAAACCGCTGCGGCGGTCAACGCGCTGGCGCAGCTAAATCCAAGCGCAACGGCGATCGAGGCGCTGGCCAGCAGCGCAAGTGCGCTTTCCAGCCTTGCCGAATTCGATGCAGCGGATGCGATGTTTGCTGAGATGGATCGACTGATCGCCAGCGGCGTGCGCCTTGAGCCTTCGATGGCTGAAAACGCCTGGCGGCAGCGCGCGCGCAGCGCCATGCATCGCGCCGACGGTGATCAAGCGTGGCGCTGGTGGCAGGCGTCGATCGCCGAATTTGACCTAGCGCCTGCGGCTTTTTCGGAATTGCGCCGCGCCGAAGCTTGGTTTGGCTTGGCCGAAGCGGCTGCTTTGAGAAACCAACTCATGCAGGCGCGCCAATCGCTCGACCAAGCCCGGCCGACGCTGCAACGCGAATATTCAACGGATCACGTCGAATTTGCAGCTGTGAACCTGCTCGAAGCACGCATCGCGCTACTCGCAGGCAACCCAGCGGCCGCCTTGGCATTCTTGGGCGCCGCCTCACCCGGCGCGCAAGGCCACGACCAAACCGTGCACTCACTGTTGCGCAGCATTGCGTTGGCCGAATTAAAGCGCTGCGCGGGCGCTAAATTGAGCCTATCCGGCGCAGACACCAGCACGTTGCAGTTGCCTCGTGAGCAGCTTCTTAAAGAGCGCGCCAAGCGCGCGGTAGAGCGTTTCTGCCCGTTAGGCTAACGGCAGCCGGATGACAAAACGCGCGCCGCGCGGGTTGAGATTTTCCGCGCGAATGGACCCGGAGTGTTCTTCAATGATGCGCTGCACGATTGCCAGTCCAAGCCCGGTGCCGCGCGCTTTATTGGTCGCATAAGGCTCAAACAGGCGCGCAAAAATTTCTGGCGAAATGCCCGGTCCGTTGTCACTTAACGAGAGCTCAAGAACCGCCTGCCCGGACTGGTCGCGCTCGCAAATATCCACGGTAATTTCCGCCAGCGCCGGGCTTGGCGGCGGGGACTCTTTCAACGCGTCGAGCGAATTTTTGAACAAATTGGTCAACACCTGGCCGATGCGATGACGGTCCACCCGCACGCGCGGTTCGGGCTCCTCAATATGCAATTGAAAAGCAAACTGCGTGGCACTCAAGGCATGCAAATCAAGCGCATCGTTGACCAGTCGCGAGAGCAACAGTGGCTCGATGTTGAGCGCCTGCGGGCGCGCGTAGTCGGAGAACGCGTTAACCATGTTCTTAAGACTGTCCACTTGATTCACGATGGTTTGCGTCGAGCGCGACAGCAGCTCAGCGTCCTGGCTGTCGAGCTTCGGTTTGAGCTTGAGCATCAGCCGTTCGGCCGCTAGCTGGATCGGTGTGAGTGGATTTTTCACCTCATGCGCGAGCCGCCGCGCCACCTCGCCCCACGCCGCTTGCCGCTGCGCGCGATTGAGCATGGTTTGATCATCAATCGCCACCAGCACGTGGGACTCGCCGTCGCCATCGTGGGCAACATTCAAGCGCGCGCCGCGGCACGCCAAAATTTGGCGATCTTGCTCACCGCCGAGCGTTATCTCCTCACGCCATTCGCGGTCGGGGTTTTGCAGATGGCTTAAAAAACTCTGCACCAGCGGTGTGAGCTTCGGGTTCTCAACTTCCATGCTGTCCAACGAGCGCCCAATCAGCGCCTTTAAGTCCACGCGCAAAATCGTACTGGCCGCAAAGTTCGCGCTTTTAAGCTCGCCGTGGGCGTCAAAAGTTACGATGCCGGCGCTCAAGCGCTCGAGCACCGCGCTCAAATAGCTGCGCTGCGCCTCAATCAGCGCTTGGTTTTCGCGCGTGCGATCGTCGGCGCGCTTGAGCTCGCTGACCATGCGATTAAACGAGAGCACCAAAAACCCCAGCTCGTCGCTGGTGTCGGTCATCTCGGCAAAGGCGAATTCACCGGCTGCGATATCGCCGGTGGCACGCGCCAGATTGCCGATCGGGCGCACCAGGCGTTTGGCCAGACTGAGCGCCGCCAGTGCAGCGAGCAGCACGCTCAGCAGCAGGACCAGAGACAGAATCACGGTGAAACTTAAGCGGATACTGGCGCGCAGATAGCTCAGCCGCTGGTAGGCAAAAAATTCAGTTTCAATCGCCTTGGTGCGCGCGCCGAGCTCCTGCGGGATGTCGTAAATGCCCTGTAAATAGCGCGATTCATCCCCTGTTTGGGTCGAATTCAGACGCACGATAGCGCGCACCAGCGAGCCCGAACCGGATGTTTCCAGCAGCGCAAAGCGGCCGCGCTGATCAAGCGTCGCAAACGCAGCTTCATCAGGCACATCCGCCAGCGCCAGCGCGCCATTGGCGTCCACTGCGGCCAGCACTTCGCGCGATTCGCTGAGCAAGCTCAGCTCTTGCGCGCCGGAGTTGCGCAACAGCCGAATCAAGCCTTGCTCGTCGGCAGATTCAAGCCGCGCCCCCAGTTTTGAGATGTCGCGCGCGGCGTCGCTGACGCGCTGATCGAGCTCGCGACGCGCCAGATCGAGCGCGTCGGTAAGCGCTTTCTCAACCCGCACGTCGTACCAGGATTCAACGGTGGAATGCAGAAATTTCAGGCTGAAAAAGTACACGATCGCCACCGGCGGCACGCTCAATCCGATAAACAGCACCAGCAGCTTAAGCGACAGCCTAGCGCCCGGCTCGCCGCGTTTGAGCCGCCCGAGCAAGCGTCCAATGCGGATGCCCACCGCCAACGACAAAATCGCCAGCGCGAGTACCGCCGCGCTGACCACATAGCCCATCTCCACGCCCTCGCTGGTGCGCTCGCCGACGAGATACAGCGCCGCGAGCACCAGCAAACCAGCCGCCAGCACCGGTATCGCGGCGCCGAGCCGTTTCAGCCCGACCATCATTTAGCGCTTATCCGCATCGAGTGCGACCCAGCCGCTGTCCAGCCGCCAATCGCTTGAGAGATAGGCCGGGATGCGCAATGGTGCAGGCAGCTCGCCACGTTCAAGGGAAAATCTTAAGCCCAATCCGGCGGTCGATTCCGGGGCCTCGCTCAACAGCACGCCTTTGAATTCGCCGAGCGCGCGCAGGGCCGACTCGCGCAGCGCAAAGCCTCGGCTGACCCCGTCGCGTTGCAGCACATAGCGGCGGCTCAGCGGTTGCCACGACAAACGCGCGCGCAGCGCTCGACCCGGCGTGGCGCCGCGCACGCGCAAGGCGAAGTTCAAATCGATGCCGTGATCAAGCGCGTCGTTCATCGTGGCGCTGAAACTTAAGATAAACGTCGCATTGAGACGCCCGTCGTCCAGCGTTACGCTGTGCAATCGCGCCGTTGCCGGCTCGGCTGCAACCGAAAAAGCCAATGTCAGACTAGCCGCGCTTGCCCAGAAGCGCATAAAAAAAGCCATCGCCACCGTCCTCACCCGGAAAACGGCTGCTGCCAAAGCCGGTATCTAGACCCACTTCCAGCCCGGCACCGAAAGCCGGCAGAGCTTCTAGCTGAGCATTGCTTTGGCGCGCCAAAAACGCCTCGATCTGCTGTTCGTTCTCTACTTTGAGGATCGAGCAAGTGGCATACAGCAAGCGCCCGCCGGGCTTGAGCAAGGGCCACAGCGCATCAAGCAGCTCGCGCTGTAGCTGCGCGTGTGCGGCGATGTCCGCCGCTCGGCGCAGCGCTTTGATGTCCGGATGTCGACGAATCACGCCTAGTCCAGAACATGGCGCATCGAGCAAGATGCGATCAAACGCCGGCCCCGAAAACCAGGCACGCGGATCGCGCGCATCGGCTGCGATCAAAGTGGCGTTGAGGTGCAGACGCGCCAACGTATCGCTGACCTGACGCAGCCGGGCTGCATCACTATCCAGCGCCACCAGATCAAGCTGGTTACCGTTGAGCTCGAGTAAATGCGCGGCTTTGCCGCCGGGCGCGGCACACGCATCTAACACGCGCATGCCGGGCTCGGCGCCCAACAGCGGCGCACACAGCTGCGCGCTGAAATCTTGCACCGACACCTGACCTGTGGCAAAACCCGGCAGCGCATCGACGCTACAGGGCGTTTTGAGGCACAGCGCGGCTGGCGCGCGCGCATCGCGTCCCGGCACTTGCGCGAGTGCCGCTGCGTATTCATCCGTAGAAATTGCATGCGTGTTGACGCGCAGCCACATCGGCGCGTGCTGTTGGTTGGCCTCAAAAATCGCGGCGGCTTCGGCGGGTCGATCGCGCTCGATAAGCTCCTTCAACCAAGGCGGGTGATCAGCGATGCCGCTTGGATCAAAACCAGCAAAACCTTCGCGTTGCAGCCTGCGCAACACCGCGTTGATAAAGCCCGTGGCTTGCGAAAAGCCGAGTTCACGGGTGCATTCAGTCGTTGCATGGACGACTGCATAAGCCGGCTGCGTAGCGGTTTTCAGCTGATACAAGCCGATCAACAGCAGCGCCTCTAACGGCGAATCAGCCGCTTTTAATGGCCGTTGAAAGCGCTTTTGAACCTCATTGCGCAATGACGGCAAGTAGCGCATTACGCCAAAGCACAGTTCACGCAGCAAACCGCGATCGCGCGGATCGGCAAGCCGTCGGTCGAAAGTAAGCAAGCTTGCACGCAGGCTTTCGCCGCGCGTGATGACCGCACTGATTGCCAGCGCGGCAGCGGCGCGGGCGCTGAGTTCAGAAGCTGGGGTTAGCATTCAGGAAGTCTTTCACTTTCATGCGCTTGCCACCAGCGCGCTGGACTTCCAGCAAGCGCAAAACGCCATCGCCGGTTTGCACAAACAGTTCGTTATCGGCGATCCACACGCAGCCGGGAAGCTGAAGCGACGGGCCAGGCAGCGCTTCGGCATCAAAAATTTTGAGCGATATCGCGCCGAGTTGGGCTACGCACACCGGGCTTGGATTGAAGGCTTTGATCTTGCGCTTGAGCGCTTGCGCAGGCTCGTTGAAATCAAGCTGCGCTTCTTCTTTGAGCAGCTTGCGCGCGTAGCTCACGCCGGTTTCGGCTTGCGCTTTTGCATGCGGCCGCGCCCCGTTGGCGAGGGCCGCGACACGCTTGTGCAGCAACTCAGCGCCCAGCGTTGACAGCCGTTCGCTGAGCGTTTGTGCGTTCCAATCAGGGTCGAGCGCAACTGCTAGCTCGTCGATCACCGGCCCGGTGTCGAGCCCCGCATCCATCTGCATTAGCGCCACGCCGGTTTGCACATCACCGGCTTGAATCGCGCGCTGAATCGGTGCGGCGCCGCGCCAGCGCGGCAGCAGCGATGCATGCACGTTCCAGCAGCCAAAGTGCGGCATGTCGAGCACGGCTTGCGGCAAAATCAGGCCGTAGGCGACCACTACCAGCAGATCAAGGCTTAAAGCCGCCAGTTCGGCTTGCGCTTCCGGAACTTTCAAACTGGGCGGTTGATACACGCGGATGCCCGCGTCCAAAGCAGCTTGTTTAATTACACTGGCTTTGAGTTCACGACCACGACCGGCCGGGCGGTCGGGTTGCGTGTACACCGCGCACAAATCGATATCGAGCGAGCGAAGCGCGAGAAACGGCTTCAACGCAAACTCAGGCGTTCCCGCAAACGCAATTCTCACGCGGGTTCGGTGGCCTTTCGGTCGCGCTTTTCGCGGTCCAGCTTTTCAATGCGTTTTTTCAGTAGCGCACGTTTAATCGGCGACAAATAGTCGATAAATAGTTTGCCCTCGAGATGATCCATCTCATGCTGGATACAAACCGCCAGCAGGCCGTCGGCGTCAAGTTCAAAGTGCGCGCCCAGCGCATCTTGAGCGCGTACCCGGATCAGGTCGGCGCGCTCGACTTTTGCACAATAGTTAGGGACCGAGAGGCAGCCTTCCTCGTGCACCTTGCTGCCTTCCTTGGACAAGATTTCCGGATTGATCAGCACCAGTGGCTGGCTGTGATCTTCACTCACGTCCGCGACCAGCAAACGCTGGTGAATATTGACCTGCGTCGCCGCGAGGCCAATGCCCGGTGCCGCGTACATCGTCTCGAACATGTCACTGATGAGACTTTTCAACACGTCATCAAAGGCCGCAAGTGCGCGCGCCTTGGTGCGCAAGCGCGGATCGGGGAATTCGAGAATCGTTAGTTTTGCCATTTTCAAGGTCAATCTAAGCCTAAACGGCCCAAAATAGTTCAGTTAAGTGTGAGCAGCATCATAAGTCAGGTGTTGAGAAGAGCTCTACGGTTTGTCAAGAGGATTTTTTCGAGTACACTCAAAGTTCCTTGGGGAATCAGACGATTGGCGGCTATGTTTAAGCAAACACTTTCAGTTTTTACAGGTTTGCTGCTGACGTTATCGGTAGCTTTTGCGGCAGAAATTGAGCTGCGCGCTGATCATCCCGATACCTACGTGGTGCAGCGCGGCGACACACTTTGGGGCATCTCAGCAAGATTTTTGAATTCCCCGTGGCTGTGGCCCGAGATTTGGCACGCCAATCCCCAAGTGCAGAATCCGCACGAAATTTATCCGGGCGACGTGCTGAGCTTGGTGTATGTCGACGGCCGACCACAAATTCAAGTCGTCAGACTCCAGCCGACGGTGCGCGTTGAGTCATTGCCTGATTCGATCGACGCCATCGAACTGAGCCGCGTCGAGCACTTTTTGCGCAAGATGCGCATCCTCGAAGAAGACGCCTTCAAAAAGCTGCCGTACGTGGTCGCCACTGAGGAAAACCAGCCGCTGGCAACGCCGGGCGAGAATATCTACGTGCGCGGCCTAGAGCAGTTACCGACAACTGCCACGTCTGGCACGGTCTACGCCATCGTTCGACCAACGCTTTATTACCGCGCCATTCCGCCGTTTTTCACGTGGGATGAAAAAGCCCCGAAAGTGCCGCAAACCGGCGAGTGGGATGCGCGCCGCGGGTTTTCTGGGCCAGAGTTTGTAGGCCGCTACTGGCGCAATTACGCTTATTGGAAAGACGTCGAAACCCTGGGTTTTGAAGTAGTCGAGATCGGCCAAGCCAAATTAATTCGGACCGGCGACCCAGCCACGCTGCTGCTCACCGACTCGGATATGGAAATTAAAGCGGGCGATATGGTGCTGCCGGTGATTGCCACCCCGTTTGATCTGAAGTTTTATCCGCGTGCACCCAAACAGGTGCCGGAACACACGCGCATCATGTCGGTTAGCGCTGGCGTCAAAACGATCGGACCGAACAACGTGGTGGCGATCAACCGCGGTGCCCGCGACGGGATTGAGAATGGCCAGGTGTTTGCGGTGTATCACCAAGCCAAAACCATCAACGACGATGTGAGGTATCCGTCTGAGCGCTCATCAAGCTGGTTCCGCAGCAAAAAGACCAAGCAAGTCACCCTTCCTGAGGAATTTGCAGGCCAGGTGATGATCTTCAAGACCTTTGAGAAAATGAGTTACGGGCTGGCGATGGACATGATTGAACCAGCGGAAGTAGGCGATTACCTACGCGCACCATAGCCAATTAGCGATTCCCCGCAGCGGGACGCCGAGGGCAACCTTGGCGTCCCGTTTTGTTTTGAGGGATTTACAGTGCAGTTGCAGTTGCTGACGCTCAAGCGCCAAGACCCCGACTACCCCGAGTTGCTGCGCTTAAGCCCTGATCCGCCCGCGTGCATCTGGCTGCAAGGCAAACCCGAAGCGCTGTGGGCGCCGCAAGTGGCCATCGTTGGCGCGCGCAACGCGTCCGTGCAAGGGCTTGATAACGCGCGGCTATTTGCCAAAGCGCTGTCGCGAGCCGGGTTCACTATTACCTCAGGCTTGGCGCTTGGCATTGATGCTGCCGCACATCGCGCTGCGCTCGAATGCGGTGGCGCAAGTATTGCAGTGGTCGGCAGCGGGCTTGATGAAACCTATCCGCGCAGCCATGCGGCATTGCAGCGTGAGCTGGCGGCAAACGGCGCGGTGTTGAGCGAGCACCCGCCGGGCACGCCGCCGCGCAAAGGCCACTTTCCCCGGCGCAATCGAATTATCGCGGGCTTGAGCGTTGCGGTATTGGTGATCGAGGCCTCCGAGCGATCCGGATCGCTGATTACCGCGCGGCTCGCCAACGAAGCGGGTCGCGAAGTGTTTGCGGTGCCCGGCTCCATCCACAACCCGCTCGCGCGCGGCTGCCATTTGTTGATTCGCCAGGGCGCGCAGCTGGTGATGGATGTGGCTGAGATCGTCGAAAGCGCGCGTCCGCTGGTCGAGAAAATGGCGGCGGGCCTGCGTGGACGGCTGGCCAATGCTGTTGCATCACCGTTGCAACGCGCGGCGATTAGCGATCCGGTGTTGCAAGCCATTGGTCACGACAGCGCAACCCTCGATCAGCTGCTTGAGCGCACTGGGTTGACGGTACAGGCGCTTTCCTCCACGCTACAGCAACTTGAGTTGGACGGATTCATTCACCTAAGCAGCGGAGCATTTACGCTCGCCCGAGGAACTTGATGAAAGAAGAAGTCTTAGACGTCTTACTCTACCTGTTCGAAAACTACATGTATGACGAGCCGGACAGCGATCCGGATCGCGATTCATTGCAGGCACAGCTGCTCGACGCCGGGTTTTCCTCGCAGAAAATCAATCAGGCGTTTGACTGGCTTGATGAGCTCGAAAACCTGCGTCCGTGCGGCCGCCTGGAAGACCGCAGCGACCGCTCAATTCGCGTCTACGCGAGTCAGGAGCTTGCTCGTCTTGACGCTGATTGCCGCGGTTTTATGCTGTTTTTAGAAGAAGTGGGCGTCCTTGACGAAGCCCAGCGTGAGCTGGTGCTCGACCGCGTGATGGCGCTGGAAGCCAGCGAGATTGATCTCGACGATCTCAAGTGGGTCGTGTTGATGGTGCTGTTTAACCAGCCCGGTCAAGAAGATGCATTCGCGTGGATGGAGAACCTGATGTTTGAGTCCGCCGGCGAGACGATTCACTAGCGCCGATGCCTTGGCTTGCACTGGAGCTCACCGTTGAGCGCGCCGATTACGTCACGGTTGAGGCCGCACTTGAAACGATCGGCGCGCTGTCGATCACCTTGATGGATTCAGCCGATGTGCCGATCTTGGAACCAGGCGTTGGTGAAACGCCGATGTGGCCGACGATCAGCTTTGAGGCGCTGTTTGACGCCCACGCTGATCCCGGCGACCTGCTCGATCGGCTGCTCGATGAGATTCCCGGCTTAAAACCAGACCAAGTGCGCTTGCGCATGGTCGATGATCAAGATTGGGAACGGGTCTGGTTGGACCGGTTCAGGCCGATGTGTTTCGGCCACAAACTGTGGATTGTGCCGACCGGATACGAGGTGCCAGCGGGCGCCCACACGGTGCTCAAACTCGATCCCGGCCTCGCCTTCGGTACCGGAACGCACCCAACTACCGCGCTGTGTTTGACGTGGTTGGACTCCCTTGATTGGTCGAATGAAAGCCTGCTCGACTATGGTTCGGGTTCCGGCGTGCTCGCCGTCGCTGCACTGTTGCTAGGCGCCCAATCGGCGACCGCAGTCGACAACGATCCACAAGCGCTGATCGCAAGCCAATCCAACGCCGAGCGCAACGCGGTCGAATCGCGTTTGATCGTGCAAGACATTGCTGGCGCACTGCCGGTTTTTGATCGCCTGGTGGCCAACATTCTTGCAGGCCCGCTCATTGATCTAGCCGAAAAACTGATGCTCGCCCTCAAGCCCGGCGGTCGCTTTGCGCTATCGGGCATCCTCGCTGAGCAATCCGATTGGGTGCAACGCGCCTACCTACCGTTCGCCTACGAAATCACCCGCATCGAACTAGACGGCTGGGTGCGCATCGACGGCACCCGTCGCTAGCGAAAAAACTTAAAAGTCTGCAAAGCTCTAAGTGGCTGATTGTGACGTTTGGCGTCGCATCAATCGAGTCATCGGCTTACCATTCGCCTGCATAAATTGCTTGCAGGAACATCCACGATGAAGGTTTTGATTGCGCTGTTGGCTCTGGCGTGGCCGCTGTTTGTTTGCGCGGCGCCGGTCGCTTTGGTGGTCCATGGCGGCGCGGGGGCGTTGCCGCGTGCGGAGCTCACGCCCGCGAAAGAACGCGCGATTTTGAAGGACCTAACGCTTGCGTTGCGCACTGGGCACGCGCTGTTGCTGGCGGATGGCAGTGCTTTGGATGCGGTGACGGCGGCGGTTCGGGTGCTGGAGGATTCGCCGCACTTCAACGCAGGCCGCGGTGCGGTTTACAACTTCGATGGCAAGCATGAGTTGGATGCGGCCATTATGGAGGGCCATACGCTGCGCGCGGGCGCGGTGTCGGGCGTGCGCACGGTTAAAAACCCAATCAATTTGGCGCGTGCGGTGATGGAGCACTCGCCGCACGTGATGCTGGTTGGCGAGGGTGCTGAGATGTTCGCCAAAAGCCAGGCGTTTAAGCCGGTCGATCCAAGCTACTTTAAGACCGAAACTCGCTGGCAGCAATACCTAAAGGCCAAAGCACAGGCGGCTGCCACATCGCTGCGAGAGGTGCATCAAGCGGTTAGCAACCACACCGGGACGGTTGGTGCGGTTGCGCTGGATCGTTCGGGTCATCTTGCCGCCGCCACGTCGACCGGCGGAATGCTGCTCAAGCGCTTTGGCCGGGTGGGCGATGCGCCGATCATTGGTGCGGGCACGTATGCCAATAAAGTGTGTGCGGTATCCGCTACCGGCTGGGGCGAATTCTACATTCGAGCAACCGTCGCGCATGACATCTGCGCGCGCATGGAATATCAAAAAGTGCCGCTGCAGGCTGCCGCTGACGAGGTGGTGCTAAAGATTGTGCCCGCGCTGGGCGGCGACGGCGGGGTGATCGCGCTTGATCAACAAGGCCACATCGCGATGCCTTACAACACCGGCGGCATGTATCGCGGCTCGATCGATAGCCAGGGCAAGCTGACCGTGTTGATCTATCAAAAATAACGCTGCAACGGACCGTTGAATAATGACCAAATGCGCTTCTCGATGGGCCTTGCCAGTGCTGCTTGGCTTGGGCATAGCCCCGCTATTCGCAGCCCCGCTGGACCTCGAAACGATCATGCAAAACCCCGATTGGATCGGGCCGCCGGTAGAAGGTGCGTACCTGTCTTTGGACGGCAGCACGGCTTTTTTTGAGCTGAAAATTCCTGGCTCAGAGTTGCGCGATCTGTATCAGGTCAAGCTCGCCGGTGGCAGCATCGAACCGGTGTCGGCTGCGGCCCATGCGCTGATTGACGGATCGCAAGCCGAGCTCAATGCGGCTGGCACGCTGGCCGTGTTCGTGCGCGCGGGCGATGTGTTTGTGCGCGAGCTGCAAACCGGCACGTTACGCCAGCTCACCCGCAGCAGCGAGACCGACGAGCAGCCGCGCTTTGCGCTTGACGGGCGCGTGCAGTTCAAAACGGGTTTGCAATGGTCCGTCGCGGATTTGTCGTCTGGTGCCGTGGGCCTCGTCGCGCCGCTCATTTTTGCAGAGGACCCGTTGGATCCAGATCCGTCGGCGCTGGAAAGCCAACAGCTTGCGTTGATCTACACGCTCAACGAGCAGGAGACACAGGCCAAGCGTGCCCGTGAGCGCGAGCTCGCGCAGGCGCAAAGTGATCCGAGTCGCGCTGCCGCGCCGATCTATCTCAGCAAGGACGAACAGCTGGTTGATTCCTACCTGTCTGCATCTGGCGCGCACCTGCTGGTGGTCACGCAAAAAGCGGGCGAGCTCGAGCCAGGGGAAGGGGATCAACTGGCGAGCTACGTGACCCGTTCGGGCTATGTGGAAATCGAGGCTTTGCGCACCTTGGTTGGGGCCGATGCACCCGTCGCGCAGCGCCTGCGGCTGATTGCGCTGGACACCCACGCGGTGACCGAGATTAAGTTCGATGCGCTGGCTGGAATTTTTGCCGACCCGCTGGCCGAGTTGAAACTTAAAGCCGGGCTCAAGAAGCCGCGCAAGCCGCACAAACGAGGCTTAAGCGTTGAGGGCGCGGAATTTTCCCCAGATGCCACGCGGCTGGTTGTGCAACTGCGTTCGATCGACAACAAAGACCGCTGGTTGGCCAGCGTCTCGCTGAGCAGCGGCGCGCTTAAGCTCGAACATCGTCTGACCGATGCGGCGTGGATCAACTTCAATTTCAACGATTTTGGCTGGCTCAAGGACAGCCGCACGCTGTGGTTTCTGTCGGAGGAATCGAATTTCTCGCAGCTCTATGTGAAAGCTCAGGGCTCGCGCCCGCGCGCGCTAACCAGCGGCGCGTTCGAGATTCGCCAGCCAAAGCTTAACGCCCAAGGCAGCCAGATCTACTTCACCGCCAACCGCATCAATTCTGGCCGCTATGAGGTGTACCGCGTCAGCACGGCTGGTGGGGAGATCGAGCAGCTCACCGCGCTGGGTGGTGAAAATTCGTTCGTCCTGAGCCAGGACGAAACCCAGCTGCTGGTCACCCACTCGAAAAGCTATCTGCCGCCGCAGCTGGTGGCGCAAACCATTGGTGGCGAATCCCGCAGGCTTACCGATACGCGCACGCTTAAATTCAAAGACGTGAACTGGCAGCAGCCAAGCTTTGTGGCGATTCCGTCCACGCACTTCAAAGGCCAAGTGACCGCCAAGCTGTATTTGCCGAGCGGTCCGGTTGTTAAGCCGCGCGCTGCCGTGGTGTTTGTCCACGGTGCGGGATATACCCAAGACGTCCACGAGGGCTATCCGTATTATTTTCGCGAGCAAATGTTCCACAATTTGCTCAGCCAGCAGGGCGTGGTGGTGCTCGCGCCGGACTACCGCGCATCGGAAGGCTACGGGCGCGATTTTCGCACCGCCATTTATCGGCAAATGGGCACGCCGGAACTTGAAGATCTCAAAGACGCGGTGGCGTGGCTCAGTCGCGAACATGCCGTTGATCCGCAGCGAGTCGGCGTTTACGGCGGCAGCTACGGCGGCTTTATGACGCTGATGGCGCTGTTCAAAGCCCCGGATCTATTTGCAGCAGGCGCGGCACTGCGCCCGGTTACCGACTGGGCGCACTACAACCACGGTTACACCGCCAACATCCTCAACACGCCCGACATTGATGCCAAAGCTTATCGAGACGCATCGCCCATTGAGTGGGCGCAAGGCTTGACTAAGCCACTGCTGATTACGCACGGGATGCTGGATGACAATGTGTTTTTTAAGGATTCCGTGCGACTCTCGCAACGCTTGATCGAATTAAAAAAGGAGAATTGGGAGCTGGCCGCCTATCCGCTTGAGCGCCACAGCTATCTGTACGCTGACGCTTGGTTGGATCAATATCGCCGAATTTATCAATTGTTCCGCCGCGAACTAAAATTTGCGCCGCTGCCTTAACGCTAGGAGATTGCTGTCTTGCGCGTAATCACTTTATGGGTAGCCGGGATGCTGGCGTGCTCAAACCTATGTCTGGCGGCGAGCGCCGATCAAGCGCTGGCTGACTATATCGACACCGTTGCCAGCCGCGAGACGCAAGGCTTGGTGAGCGAACGCTTGGCCGATGGCACGGTTAAATTGGATTTGCAGGGGCGCTTTCGTAATGTCGTGCTGGCGCGACTTGAGGGGGATCAGCCGCGCGCGCACTGCGTCGCCTCAGTGCCCGAAGCGAGCCAGTTTTTCGGTCGCGATTTGCGCACCGGCGCGAGCCTGCCCTCCTCGAAGCTAACGCCCGCTAGGAGTGAGCTGAAAGCGCGCGCCGACTTGCACGGCATGACGCCGCTTGAGTACCAGTTCTATTGGAACTTAATCGAACAAGAACAAGCCATGACGGCGAAGCGCGCGAAATCCGCCGCGTTTAACGTAATCAATGCTGACGGTGCGGGCGAGGGCTTTAACGATCCGACCAGCGTTGTTGCCGAAGGCGGTAACCCGGGCACCACGCGCGGCCAGCAGCGGCTTAACGTCTTCGCGCGTGCGGGTGAGATTTGGGGCGCCTTCCTTGATTCCAACGTCACGATTTCCGTTGAGGGCAACTTTAACCCGCTTGCATGCACCTCTAGCGGCGCGGTGTTGGGCTCGGCTGGTTCGAACGGTTTGTTTCGCGATTTCTCCAATCGTCCGTTTACCAACACTTTTTATGCAGCTGCACTCGCTAACAAACTGCGCGGGCTGGATCTCGATCCGGCGACGGCCGATATCGGCGCCACTTTCAACAGCCTTTTAGACAGCGGCTGCTTGTCGCCCGGTTTGCGCTTCTATTACGGGTTCGATAATTCGACGCCCGCTGCAAGAATCAATCTGCTGGTGGTGGTGCTGCACGAGATTGGCCACGGCCTGGGCTCGGCAAGTTTCGCAAGTGCAACGACCGGCGCCTTTGCTGGCGGCTCTCCTGACGCGTGGTCGCGACTGATGTTTGACACCACGCAAAGCCGCACATGGTTTGAGATGAGCAACGCGCAGCGCGCGGCATCAGCGATCAACACCAGCAACCTGTATTGGTCGGGTGACAATGTCGCGATTGCCTCGAGCTTTTTGACCGCTGGACGTGATCCAGCCAACGGTCGCGTGCAGCTGTTTGCGCCCAATCCGGTGCAGAGTGGCTCGTCGGTGTCGCACTTTACGAACGCTGCCTCGCCTAATCTGTTGATGGAGCCCTTCATCAACACCGGCATTCCGCTGACCTTGGACCTCACGCGCCAGCAAATGCGCGATATTGGCTGGTATCGCGACACGACCTCGGATCTCGTTGCCGATACGTTGAGCAACGTGCTGCCGAGCGGCACAACGGTCGCACCGGGAAGCGTTGTTGCGATCACCTGGACTAACGGCGGCGGCTTTAATCGCTCGGTGAATATCGATTTATCGACTGATGGCGGCGTCACCTTTCCGACCGCGGTGGCAAGCGACACCGCCAATACCGGCACGTTTTCATGGACCGTACCTAACACGCCGACGACCCAAGCTAGGCTGCGCGTGCGCGAACACGATTTTGTCGCACCGAGCGCAGTTTCTGCGGCCAACTTCAGTATTGCGTTCAACACCGCGCCGTCGTTTAGCCCAGCGGCGGCGATCACCCGGGAGCGCGGCACGCCGCCCGGTGCAGCGGTCGCGATCGGCACTGCCAGCGATGCGCAATCGGCAGCTGGCACGCTCAGCGTCACTAGTGTGGCCGGCGGCACCTCGACCGGTATCGTCGTGGGCACCATCAGCAACAGCGCCGGCACGATCAGCGCACCGTTGAGCGCCAGCTGCACGGCAACTTCCGGCAGCGTGCGCTTTCAGGTGTCCGACGGCATGTTGAGCTCCACCGGCGAGCTGTCTGTGAACGTTGCTGCCAATCCGCCGCCGACTTTGGCTTACGCCGCGCAAAATGTGAACGGCGCTAGCGCGTTGCTCGTCAACCCAGTTCAAGTGCCGGCCGACAACGGCACGGTGGCCAGCGTTGCAGTGCACGCGGTGGGCACCTACACCGGCACCGTGTCAGTAAACGCAAGCGGCGTGGTGTCGTTCAGCAATGCCAGTCCGATCGGCACGCATGTCATCACCGTGCGCGCGACCGACAACTGCGGCGCCACCACCGACGCGCCCTTCAACTTGACCGTCAATAACACCGCGCCGTCGATCAGCGCAGGCAGCGCGCAGTCGCGGCAGCAGGGTTCAGCGGCCGGTGCTGAGGTGGTGCTGGCGAACGTTAGCGACGCGCAGTCGAGCGCGGCCAGTTTGACCGTCAGCGCAATCGGCGGCGGCACCGCCAGCGGCATCACTGTGGCTGGGATCAATAATCTCGCGGGCACCATCCGAGGCACCCTCCAAGCGGCCTGCAACGCGCTTGGCGGTACCGTCAACCTGCAAGTTTCCGACGGCAATCTCACCGCAAGCGCCGCGTTGACGGTCAATGTCAGTGCCAATACCGCTCCGACCTTGGGCACCTATCCAAGCACGCTGCTCGCCTTGGGCGCATCCGCGCAAATTAGCCCAAGCGCTGTCCCGAATGACTCAGGCTCCATCAGCTCGACGGCTGTGGCTGCCGCTCCGCTGTCCTTCACTGGCACGCTGAGCGTTGCGCCGTTAACCGGCGTGGTCAGCGTCAGCAACGCAGGCCCGCTCAACAGCTATACGATCACCGTAACGGCAACCGATAATTGCAGCGCCGCAACGCAGCGCAGTTTCAGCCTAAGCGCAGGCGATCTGATCTTTCGCGATGCGTTCGGCAACTGATCGTGAGATCGTTTGTGCGGGATTGTGCCGGTAGTTTTTGCGTCGCATGGCGGCTTCGTTTGCGGCCCGCTGACCCACCCGCTCGTTGAAAGCGATTCATTGCTGGTGCGGTCCACTTAAGGACTTATCCGCTCGAGCAATGTCCATGAATCGTTTAACGTCTTCCGTTATTTTCTTTGCAGCACTGTTAAGCGCGCCGTTTGCGCGCGCGGAGTTGGCCGAATCTGCTGAACAGGTTCGACCTATTTTATTGAATTCAAGCGCGCCCGATTCGCCGCTGCGCACGCTCACCGATCAACCCACCACTTTGCACGCGGCCCTCGCAGGCAAGCCCACGGTACTCGTGTTCTATCGCGGCGGCTGGTGCCCTTTTTGCAACTTGCACTTAAGCGAGCTGCGCAACTTAAAACCAGAGCTGGATCGGCAGAAGTTTCAACTCATCGCCATCAGCCCCGACTCGCCAGCAAAACTCAATGAAACGCTCGAAAAAGACGAGCTGAACTACACGCTGCTCTCAGACAGCTCAGCGGCCGCAATTGAAGCCTTCGGCATTGGTTTCCAGCTTGATGATGCGACCTATCAAAAATACCAGGGCTTCGGCGTTGATCTTGAAACCTACAGTGGCGGCGCCAAACACCACGTGCTGCCGGTATCGAGCGTGTTCGTAATCGACGCACGCGGCGTGATCCAGTTCTCCTACGTCAACCCCAACTACAAAACCCGCGTCCCGCTCGCGCTAGTGCGCGCGGCAGTTGTATCGGTCGCGTCGGGTGAAGCTGGAAAATCGCTGAAGTAAAAGTTGTTGGAAAAGCCTCGCTAGCGGCCTCGGCCGCCAGTGCTTGACCACCATCACGCCGTCCAGCTCAGGACAGCCGTCAGAAGGTGGTTTTGATGGATGTCCAGATTTTCCTCGCCGACAATTTGCAGAGGCGTTTGGAGAAGCGTTTGCTGGATCTCAAGCTCGAAGCCCAGATCGCACCGCTGCCGCCGGTGATTCTGGGTGGCGTGCTGGTCATTCCGGCGGGGCTGCTGGCAGCGATGGCCGGGCGCGCATCGCTCACAGCCGCCGGACCGATCGACACGCAGGCTGCCGCGGCGCGCGCGCGCTGTGGTGATGGAGATCGAGCGCAGCCTTGGCTTCGATCCCACCGATCGCGAGTTCGAAAAGCTCGGGTACGACGTCGAGAGCCGCGTGCCCGGCACCGGCAAGCTGCGCTTCATCGAAGTGAAGGGCCGAGTGAGCGGCGCCGCGACCATTACGGTGACCAACAACGAGATCCTCTACTCGCTCAACAAACCCGACGACTTTATTCTCGCCATCGTGGAGTTCACCGGCCAAGACACCCACCGCACCCACTACCTGCGCCGACCCTTCCAGCGCGAGCCGGATTTCGGTGACCAGCGTCAACTACGACTTTTCCGAGCTGCTCTCGCGTGCCGGGGATCCAAATTGACATCTGTCGCACGTAACTTGATTTCACATCGAGCTCGTCGTAACGTAAGGAAGTAATGATGTCCTTACCGGAGGAAACCATGTTTGCTGTTGCCAAAATTACCGCCAAGGGCCAAACCACCATACCCCAAAATGTGCGCGCGGCCCTGCACGTCGCTGCGGGCGACCTGATTGCCTGGGAAATCGGAGCCAACGCCACCGCAACGGTCCGCCGCGTTCAACCGCTTGACATTGAATACCTGCGCGCCGTCGAGGGCACTTTGGGCGAATGGGCCGGTGCCGCCGATGACGAAGCCTACCGTGAGCTTTGAACGTTTTGCTGTCGTGCGTGTGCCTTTTCCGTTTACCGATCGCAACGCCACCAAGAATCGCCCGGCACTGGTGCTCTCCAGTTCCGACACGTTTAACAGTCTCGTCGGCCATTCGGTCATGGCCATGATTACCTCAGAATCCAACCCGCCCTGGCCGCTGGATTGCGCGCTGGCCGACCTGAGCGCCGCCGGGCTTCCAGCACCCTCCAAGGTGCGCTTCAAGCTTTTCACGTTGGACCATCGGCTGGCACGCGGGCAACTCGGCAAACTCTCGCCCGCCGACGGCAAAATGGTTGGCGCCGGGCTGGCCAAGTTATTCGACGAAATCCATGATTGAGTGTGCTCAACTGTTTTGATGGTCCAATAATCGCGTTTCGTGATGGCGCATGGGCGGCTGATCGGAGGCAGCGTTCGCGACCGCCGGATTTACTCGGCGGTGCGTGCGCTTGAGTCGCTGTTAGTCAGAATGGGTCTGCTCCGGGCCGGCACGGTGTTGCGATGCCGGGTGGCAGCAGGTTGTCCTTTGCGCGGTCTTGGTAGTGGCGTTGAATCTGAGCGGCGTATCGGGATTCAAATCGGTTGAGGTAGAACGCCAACTCCGGGAACGCCAACTCCGGGACGCCAACTCCGGGACACCCATCAAATCTCGGCAACGCCAACTCCGGGAGGCGCCAACTCCGGGACACCCATCAAATCTCGGCAAGGCAACTCCGGGACACCCATCAGGCGCCAACTCCGGGACACCCATCAAATCTCGGCAGGCATGAACCGGGGCCAACTCCGGGACACCCATCAAATCTCGGCAGGCATGAACCGGGACAGCCGGATCAAAAGTAACGCCAATTCCGGGACGCCAATTCCGGCAATTCCGGGCCACCCATCAGGCAATTCCGGGACACCCATCAAATCTCGGCTGGCGTAAACCGGGACAGCCGGATCGTGCTGAGGCGAAGTAGACCGGGACAGCAGTAGACCCGGACAGCCATCAAAAGCGTAAACCGGGACAGCCTTCAAATGGCATAGAGGGATGGCGTGAACGGGCGTAGACGGGATAGCCATTAAACGAACCGGCGTAAACCGGGGCAGCCATTGGAACCGGGACCGAGACAGCCAACAATCAACCAGAGAGGCATACCCAGAACCCAACAAACCAAAAGAAAATGGCGACAGCCTCCGACCTTTCGATCGACGCA
>Ga0105048_10000803_pt1 | contig 49740 bp, 37 predicted proteins | sample MAT05_FD_78382 | JGI IMG/M metagenome (GOLD analysis project Ga0105048, IMG submission 78382) | Freshwater microbial communities from Lake Fryxell liftoff mats and glacier meltwater in Antarctica - MAT-05 | ecosystem: Environmental > Aquatic > Freshwater > Ice > Liftoff microbial mat | place...
CCACCACCGCCGCCCCAGCCACCGCCGCCGCCGCCCCATCCGCCCGCGCCGCGGCCCGATCCAGAGCCGCCGCGCGGGAGCCCCGTACCGGCAAACAGGGCATAACCCAGCGCCACCACTGCCGCGATCCCGGCGATCAGCACGCTGGTGCTAAACAGGAAGGCCAGTACACCGGTGAGTCCACCGGTGGCCAACGCCCCGACCTTTCGCCCCATGATGCTGCGCAGTACACCGGCGCCGATCGGCAGCGCGAACACGACAAAGACCAGCAGATTGCTCAAGCTACCGGAAAATCCATCGCCCACGCGCGAGGCAAGATCTTTGGCAGCAGACGGCGCCGGCAAGGGTTCGCCCGACACCAACGCGGCAATCTGATCCACGCCGGCAAGCAGGCCACCGGCAAAATCGCCTTGTTTGAAACCCGGGGTGATGGCGCCATCGATGATGCGTTTGGCCGCCAGATCCGGAATTGCACCCTCGAGCGTCTTGGCCACTTCAATACGTAGCGTACGATCATTCTTGGCCACGATCAGCAGTACGCCGTCGCCTACCTCGCGTCGGCCGATCTTCCAATCGTTTGCGACCCGGTTGGCATAGCTGGCGATGTCTTCTGGTGCAGTGCTCGGAACCATCAGCACCACCACTTGCGAGCCCTTGCGCGCCTCCAGCGCCGCCAGCTTGCCGTCCAACGCCGTAATCTGGCTGGCGTCGAGCGTGCCGGTCTGGTCGATCACCCGGCCGCTAAGCGCGGGCACCGGCAAAACCCCTTGCGCTGCAGCGGACAGTTCGATCATCGCCAGCAGGAACCCCATCGCCGCCAACCGGCAGCAACGCAGCCAGGTTTGCCGCATATGCGGCCGGAAAATGTCAGCCAGGAGGTGGGGTACGAGGGTCAACACAAAGAATTACTTCTTGTTGAAGTCCACTACCGGAGGTGCCGAAATCTGCGCCTCGTTGGCCACTGCGAAGCCGACCTTGGGCTGATAACTGAACACCATTGCGGTCAGGTTGCTCGGGAAACTGCGTGCGAGCACGTTGTATTCCTGGATCGACTGGATATAGCGATTGCGCGCCACGGTAATGCGATTCTCGGTCCCTTCGAGCTGAACCCGCAGGTCGGAGAACCCTTGGTTCGCCTTGAGGTTGGGGTATTGCTCGACCACGACCATGAGTCGGCTAAGTGCACTGCCGAGTTCACCCTGAGCCGCCTGGAATTTTTGCATCGCCACCGGATCGTTCAGCGTCTCCGGCGTCACCTGGATCGATGTCGCCTTGGCGCGTGCCTCCACCACCTTGGTCAGGGTTTCCTGCTCGAAATTGGCCTCGCCCTTGACGGTGGCCACAATGTTGGGCACCAGGTCGGCACGCCGCTGGTACTGGTTGAGCACCTCGGCCCACGACGCCTTGGACTGTTCGTCCAAACGTTGAAAATCGTTGTAGCCGCAGCCGCTCAGGGCCAGCACGGTGATAAGAAGTGACAACCAGCGTTTCATGGGAACCTCATATGGAATTGCGTTTTGCGCAGATGCTGACACTAGCACAGCTGGGACTGCCCCATGCTGATTTCAAGCCCGCTGGCCGACCGGATCAATGGAAGGCCGGCACAATCGGGTTTGTTCCTCACAGACCTACCGCACCATGCCGAAAGCCAGGATAGCAGCCGATTTCATGGGCGCCAGCGCCGAGGAGACCGAATCTGCCTTCTACGAAGCCTTGCAAGCGGCCGACATCGAACTGCTGATGGCCTGTTGGTCGGACGACGAAGATGTGGTCTGTGTCCATCCGGGTGGGCCGCGCATCGTCGGCCTTGCGGCCATTCGGTCCACTTTCGATGCCATTTTCAGCAATGGCAGCATCCAGGCCAGGCCCGAAAGCGTGCGCAAGGTGCAAGGGCTTTCCAGCGCGGTACACAATGTGCTCGAACGCGTCGACGTCATGACACCGTCCGGTCCGTCACAGGCCTATGTACTGGCGACCAATGTCTATCACCAGACGGCGCACGGCTGGCGCATGGTGACGCACCATGCCAGCCCCGGCAACCAGAGTGAGGTGCAGGAAATCCACCAGGTTCCGCAGGTTCTGCATTGATGGCGTCGCCGCACAGGTGCGACAGCCGGGGGCAAGCGTGATCATGAACTACGAGGCACCGATCTGGCTTCCGGGTGGCAATCTGCAGACCATCTGGCCGGCGCTGTTTGCGCGCCGTACGCGCGAAGAACTGCCGCGTTATCGGCGCGAACGCTGGGACACACCGGACGCGGATTTCATCGACGTCGACTGGCTCGACGGTGAACCGCCAGGGCCAGGCGGCATGCTGCAGCACACACAATCCCCCCTGATCGTGATGTTTCACGGGCTTGAAGGATCTTCGGCCAGCCACTACGCCCAAGCGTTCGCGGACTTTGCCGCGAGCCGGGGCGCGGCGTTTGCGGTGGCGCATTTTCGTGGCTGCAGTGGCGAGCTCAATCGGGGCCCGCGGGCCTACCACTCCGGTGACTTCCAGGAGATCGACTGGATACTGCATCGCTTCCGTGCCGTCCATGGCGGCCCTGTCGCGGCGGTGGGGGTATCGCTGGGGGGTAACGCCCTGATGCGCTGGGCCGGCGAAATGGCGTCGTCGGCCAATGCCGTAGTCTCTGCCGTCGCGTCGATCTGTGCGCCACTGGATCTGGCGGCCGGTGGCCACGCGATAGGTCGAGGCTTCAACCGGCTGGTGTATACAAGGATGTTTCTCAACAGCATGCGGCCCAAAGCCTTGCGCAAGTATGCGCAGCATCCCGGACTGTTCGACCGCGATGCCTTGATGCGGGCGAAAGACCTGTATGCCTTCGACAACATCTTCACCGCGCCGGTGCACGGGTTCCGCGATACCGAAGACTATTGGAAGCGGGCTTCAGCCAAGCCGCATCTTTCCCGGATCGATGTACCGGCGCTGGTGGTGAACGCCCGCAACGACCCGTTTGTGCCGGTATGGAGCCTGCCAGGACCCCAAGAAGTGTCCGACATGGTGACGCTGTGGCAACCTGCTGGGGGTGGCCATGTCGGCTTTCCCCAGGGACGCCCGCCAGGTGACGTGTGGGCCATGCCGCAAGCGGTAGGCGACTGGCTGCTGCGCCAGGGCCGCTAAGTCCCGTGTCGCGCCCTTGCGGTAAAGCGGTCGTTGGAAGTCTCTGGCTGAACGACTGCGCCGTTGGAGTGACGCCCGCAGCCGGTCGCCGCCATAATGATCGGCATGGACGATATCGTCAGACAGGCGCTGGCCAAATGGCCCAATGTGCCGCATTGTTACGGCTGGCTGGGCCTTGACGCGCGCGGCCAATGGTATTTGCGGGACGATGCCACGCAGGCGGCCGGGCCGTTTGGTAATGGCCATTCGGAGGCAAAAGGCTCGCTGTTGCAACACGAGAAACTGCTCGCCTTCATCGGGCGCAACTATCAGCCGGATGCAGACGGGCAGTGGTTTTTCCAGAACGGGCCGCAATGTGTCTATGTCGAACTCGAAGCCACGCCATGGATCTGGCGCGTGGCGGCTGATTTCTCGGTGAGCGCCCACACCGGTCAAACGGTGCGGCTCCAGCGCAGTTTTGTCGACGAGGAAGGCAAGGTCTACCTGGAAACGGATGCAGGATTCGGCCTGTTGCACTCGCACGATGTGCCCATTGCTGCTGACGCCATCGAGTCGGGCTTGTGGGTGCCGCAGCAGGCGCAGGCGTCACAACTGCCGGCACGTTTCGGTTACGTTCAAAGTCCGCAGGCGCGTTACGCGAGCTGAGTCATTGGACGCACGGCACGCGCGGCATACACCCGAAAAAAAGCCGGAACATGTCCGGCTTGCTGTCCGCAGGGCCAAGGCCCGGCAACTATTTCTTGGCCACTTCGCCGGAAGCCGCCGGGGCTGCCGCCGCCGCGTCAGATGCGGCACCTTCAGGCGCGGGCGCCGCAGGCGCGGTGAAATTGCCGCCGCCTGCGTTGGCCATGTGGACCACGGCGCGGGTAATCTCCAGGTCGTCAAAATCGCCACCCGCCTGCGCACCCATGGCGCCTTTGCCCTTGAGTGCGGAGTTGACGAGAGCTTCCAGGCCCGTAGCAACGCGCGCGCCCCAGGCGCCGGCTTCGCCGAACTTGGGCGCGCCTGCGAGGCCCGCTGCATGGCAGGTCGCGCACTGGACCTTGTAAACATCTTCGCCGCTCTTGCGTTCGCGATTGGCATCACGAATCTCCACCATGCCGACCTTCTGGATGCGTTCGGCGATCGATTTTTCGACGTTGACCGTGCCTGCCGCGGGCTTGTTGCCCGAGGTGACATACGCCACCAGTCCGATGATGATGAAGATCGGGGCGACAAAGGAGAAAAATACCGTCATCAGCAATTGCTTGGGCGTCTTGATCGGTCCCGTATGGTCTTCTTCGTGGCTGATGTCGCTCATGGTGTCCTCAGAATGGATGGCGCGTCTCAAAACAACGGGGCATTATAACGAGCGACCCCGCCCGGCCGGCTCCGGTGCCGGGTAGCCGGTCCGAACATCGCACCGTGTCCGAACGCGCTTTCACAGGTGCAGGCGCACCTTGGCGTCAGCGTTCGATAGATTTGTCGCGTGTCCGGGGATCGTCCGGGTCGTAGAGCACGGCACCCGTGCCCACGCCCACTCCGACGCGCGCATTGCCCACGCCAGTGCTCGTGCCCACGCCGACACCGCCGGTCACCTGGCCTTTCTGGCTGACGCCGACACCGGCACTGACAGGTCCGCGACCTGCCGATACACCGGCATTCACGCCACCGCTGCCCACACCGACACCGATAGAGATGCCTGGTACGACCGGAATGCTGATACCCAATCCGGCGCCAATGGAGCCGCAACCTGCCAGCAGCGCCGCCAGGCAGATCGTTGTGCAAATACGGTACATCGTGACTTCCTTCCAACCAGGTGTTGCGTCCGGGCCGCGATGGCTGGCCGCCACAACGCGCGGGGCGCTTGATACTTTTGGAGTCTACGTCAGAGGCAATGGTGCAGTTGCGACCGGTGCCATTGGCGGACCGGCTGCATGGCACCAACCGGTCCGACTGCAGGTCGCAGCGAGCTTGCATAGAATTCGTTTGTCGCCCGAATGACAAACGCCCCTGTCCTTTCAACTCCCCATCCCCCTCCTTGATGCACGACAAACTTCATTCTTCCGCAGCCCAAAACCCGATGCAGGTTGAACTCGACGTGCACAGGGCCTTGTCCGAAGACGTGGGCTCTGGCGATCTGACCGCATCGTTGATTGACCCGCAGCGTAAGGCGCGCGCACGTGTGCTATCGCGTGACAGTGCGGTGTTGTGCGGTGCGCCGTGGGTCGAGGCCACGGTGAAAGCGCTCGACCCCATGGCCAGTCTGGTCTGGTCGGTGGGTGACGGTGGGCTCTGCCATGCGAACCAGGTGGTACTCGAAATCCACGGCCAGGCCCAGGCATTGCTCAGTGCCGAACGTACAGCACTCAACTTTCTGCAGATGCTCAGCGCGGTGGCTACACACACGGCGCAATACGTGAGCGCGGTCAGCGGCACGCAGGCCCAGATCGTGGACACACGCAAGACCTTGCCCGGACTGCGCCAGGCGCAGAAATATGCAGTGCGCGCCGGTGGCGGGGTGAACCACCGCATGGGCCTGTTCGATGCCATCCTGATCAAGGAAAACCATATTGCGGCTGCTGGCGGAATTGCACAGGTGCTGGCGCGTGCGAGCGATGTCGCGGCACGGGCGAGCTTTGTCCAGATCGAGGTTGAAACACTGGAGCAGCTGCGCACTGCGCTTGACGCCGGTGCATCGATGATTCTGCTCGACAACATGGACCTGGTCACGCTGGCGCAAGCTGTGCAACTCAACGCAGCGCGTGGTCCCACCAAGGCGGTACTGGAAGTATCCGGAGGTGTCACGCTCGATAGCGTTGCGGCGCTGGCGCGTACCGGCGTTGACCGCATCTCGGTGGGCGCATTGACCAAAGACATCAAGGCGGTCGACTTTTCGATGCGATTCGGGGATATGGCATGAACGCGCGCATCCGCGTCGAATACGCGCAGCCGGCGTGCGACACACGCGTGGCCTGGGCCCGGGTTCCGCCCGATCTTTCGCGGCACGAGCGCAATGAATTGCGCGATAGTGCGCGCCGACTGCTCGCCGATCGCAACGCCGCCCTTGTGGCGCACTATTACGTGCATCCCGACCTGCAGGACCTGGCCGAAGAAACCGGAGGTCTGGTGAGTGATTCGCTGGAGATGGCGCGGTTCGGGCGCGACCACGCGGCGCAGACCCTGGTGGTGGCCGGTGTGCGTTTCATGGGCGAGACCGCCAAGATCCTGTCGCCGGACAAGCGTGTGCTGATGCCCGATCTGGACGCCACCTGTTCGCTCGACCTGGGTTGCCCGATCGAGGAGTTCAGCGCCTTCTGTGATGCCCATCCGGACCGCACGGTCGTCGTGTATGCCAACACCAGCGCCGCAGTGAAGGCGCGTGCAGACTGGGTGGTTACCTCCAGTTGCGCGTTGGACATCGTCCGAGCGCTTGCGGACCAGGGCCGCAAGATATTGTGGGCACCCGACCAACACCTGGGCAGCTATGTCCAGCGCCAGACCGGCGCCGACATGGTGATGTGGCAAGGCAACTGCATCGTGCATGACGATTTCAAGGCGCTCGAACTGGCGGTGCTGATGCGTGAACATCCTGACGCCAAGGTTCTGGTGCATCCAGAATCACCAGCAGACGTGGTGACCCTGGCCGACGTGGTCGGATCCACGGCAGCCATCGTGCATGCTGCCGGTGCCCTGGACGCGCGCACCTTTATCGTGGCCACCGACAACGGCATGATGCATTCGCTGCGCAAACTCCACCCGGGCAAGATCTTCCTCGAGGCGCCCACTGCCGGCAACAGCGCCACATGCAAGAGCTGTGCGCACTGCCCGTGGATGGCGATGAACGGGCTGGCTGGCCTGGTGCAGGCGCTGGAGACCGGAGGCAACGAAGTACTGCTGGATGCGGCGCTGGGCCAACGCGCCAAGCTGCCGATCGACCGCATGCTGGCATTCACCGCAGGTTTGAAGGCAGGGCAGAAGGCCGGGTCGCTGGTGCCCCACATCGGGGCGGCGTGAGGTGGCGAAGCGGCCGCTGGACGCATTCACAGGGAATTGAGTCGGTCGACCAGATCGCCTGACGGTGCCGTTTGCGCCCCGCGCTTCTAAACGAGGCGCCCGCGACGCTTGAATCGCGTTCGGCGCCTGCATTCCCACGGTCAAGAATGTTCGACCCGGCGGGAACCCGTGATCCGTTCGGATCAGTAAACCTGGCGTGGGAGATCGCAATGCCGTGATCGACGCTCTGCATGATTCGTTGCAACTTGGCGCCACATGCGCGCCTGTGAGTTCATCAAACGAAACATGCCCATGACCACCACACGCACCAACACACCCCATCTCTCGCTGGTTCCGAAGAGACTGTACGCCAGCCTGGTTGCTCTGGGCATCTTGTCGGCGTTGCCGGCCTGGGCTGACACCACGCCGCAGACACTGCCCTTCGCGCAGGATTGGTCCAACACCAGCCTCCTCACCACAAACGACAACTGGTCCGGCGTGCCAGGCATCGTGGGCTACCGTGGGGACGACCTGGTGACCGCCACCGGCGTGGATCCGCAGACCATACTGGGCGTTGGAACATCGGTGGTCAACGCGCTGGTAAACCAGACCACACCCAACACATTCAACACGGGCGGCGTGGCCGAATTCGCCATCGCCAACCCTACGATCGCGCTCAACGGTTCTGGCACGGCCGATGCGCCGAACATCGTGGTGCATCTCAACACCACCGGCCAGCAAGACATCCGCGTTGCATACACGTTGCGCGATCTCGACGGCTCTGGCGACAACGCCGTGCAATCGGTCGCCCTGCAATACCGCATCGGCACCACCGGCAACTTCATCAACGTGCCTTCGGGCTTCGTGGCCGACGCAACCACCGGGCCGAGCGTGGCCACGGCAACCGTCCCGGTATCGGTGGTGCTGCCGGCCGACGCCAACAACCAACCACAGTTGCAGCTGCGCATCATCACCGCCAACGCTGTCGGTAACGACGAGTGGGTGGGCATCGACGACATCGCCGTCACCGGCACGCCTCTGGGCGGCGGCGTCAACCTTCCCATCGCCGCGAGTTGCCCAGCCCCTGCCGCCATCGACCAGGGTGTGGGCGGCTCGGTCAATCTGAGCGCAACCGATGCCGACAGCGTGGTCAATGGCGCGACGCTGACCAGCGCCACTCTCACCGGCATCTCGCTGGGACCGGTGAGCGCTGCAACGGTCGACGGTGGCCAGGCCACGACAGCCGTGTGGGTGGATGCAACCGTGCCAGTGGGCACCTATCCCGTGCAGGTCACGTTCAACAACAACGAACTGCAATCCATTGCCTGTGATTTCACAGTCACCGTGAATGGAGCTGTGAGCATCCCCCAGATCCAGGGCACTGGTGACGTCAGTCCTTTGGTGGGTCAGACGGTTACGACACATGGCGTCATCACCAAGCTGCTCAACAACGGTTTCTACATGCAGGACCCAGTTGGCGACGGCGATGCCAGCACTTCCGACGGCATCTTCGTCTTCACCAGCGGTGCTCCCGCGGTGACCGTGGGGCAGGACGTGCGTGTCAGCGCTCTGGTGGGCGAGTTCTCGCCTACGGGCGTCAATGCAGCGTACAAGTCCGTCACCCAGCTCACCTCGCCAGTGATCAGCGTGCTCTCCAGTGGCAACAACATCTCGCCCACCGTCATCACTTTGCCCGAAGCGGTTGAAGGTGAGCTGGAGCGGTTTGAGGGCATGCTGGTGAACATCCAGTCGCCCATGACGGCAGCACAGAACTTCTTCCAGGGTCGCTATGGCCAGGTCACATTGGCCGCCAATGGCCGGTTGTTCAAACCCACCAACCAGCATGAGGCTGGCTCGGTCGAAGCGATTGCGCTGGCTGACGAGAATGCACGCCGTCGCATCATCCTGGACGACAGCACCAGCCTGCAGAATCCCAACCCGACGCCCTATATCGGCGCGGACAACACGCTGCGGGCCGGCGATAGCTTGCCCAATGGCATCACGGGCGTCATCGACTTCGGCCTTGCCACCAACAACACCGGTGGCTTGAGCGACTACAAGATCCATCCCTCAGAGCCGATCATCTTCACCCGCGAAAACCCGCGCCCTGCAACGCCTCCAGCCGTCGGCGGCAACGTGCGCGTAGGCAGCTTCAACGTGCTGAACTACTTCACCACGCTGGACGCAATGGGCTCGGCTGGTTGCTTCCCCTCGTTCACCCGCAGTGACTGCCGAGGTGCCGACAGCGCTGCCGAGTTCCAGCGCCAGCGCAACAAGATCATTCCCGCGATCATCGGCCTCAATGCCGACGTGGTGGGTCTGATGGAGATCGAGAACAACGGCAATACGGCCGCGCAGGATCTGGTCAACGGTCTCAATGCAGTAGCCGGCGCCGGCACCTACGCCACCATTGGCGCGCCTGTGGGCGGTGCCGGCACCGATGCCATCCGTGTGGCCATGATCTACCAACCCGGCCGCCTGAATCTGGTAGGGCAGGCCCGCAGCGATACCGACCCGGTGCATAACCGCCCACCGCTGGCACAGACGTTTGCCAGCGCCAACGGTGAAAAGTTCTCGGTGGTGGTCAACCACTTCAAATCCAAGAACTGCGCCGCTGGCTCGGACGCCGCGGATCTGGATTCTGGTGACGGCCAGGGTTGCTTCAACGCCACCCGTGTGGCGCAGTCGCAGGCGCTGGGCAAGTTCATCGAAATCCTGAAAGCGACCGATCCCGATGTGGTGGTGGTGGGTGACCTCAACGCCTACGGCAAGGAAGCCCCGATCCTTGAACTGCAAGCGCAGGGCTTGGTAGATGAAATCGCCCGACGCGGTATCACAGGCTATTCGTATGTATTCGATGGTGAGTCGGGTTACCTTGACCACGGCCTGACCACCGCCAGCCTGAGCCCATTCGTCACAGGCGCGGTGCACTGGCACATCAATGCGGACGAGCCTTCGATCATTGACTACAACCTCGAGTTCAAGCAGCCGGCTTGCGTCGCCTGCGGACCCGACTACTACGCGCCCACAGCGTACCGCTCGTCAGATCACGATGCCGTGTTGCTCGGCCTCTCATTGGTCAAGGCGCTCACCGGCAGCGCTGGTCGCGACACGCTGGTGGGCACCGCCGGTGACGATCGCATCACGGGTGGCGCAGGCGCCGACGTGTTGACGGGCGGCGCAGGCGTGGACACCTTCGTCTACACCAGCACCCGCGACGGCGGAGACCGCATTACCGACTTCGCACCGGGCATCGACCGTATCGATCTGGTGGCGCTGTTGCAGAGCATTGGCTATACCGGCAGCAATGCCGTCGGCGACGGTCTCGTGCGCCTGGTCGATAGCGTAGCCGGCCTGGTGGTGCAGATCGACACCGACGGCAACGCCGGCCCGGCCGTTGCCCGACCGCTGGTCACGCTTACCGGCGTGACAGCGGCGCAGATCAATGCCACACGCGATCTCCGCCTCTGACCCGCCCCCTTTCTCTTCAATTCAACCCGACTCAAACCCCCGGAGCACCTTCCCATGAAAGCAACCCGCAGCCCGCTGCGCCGCAATGCCTGCACCCTCGCTGTCTCACTCGCCCTGTTCACCAGCTTCGGCGCCGTGTGGGCCGAAGAACTGACCGTCCTGCACTTGGGTGACCAGGAGTCGTGGCTCCTGTCGGCCCAGGGCAACCTGCGCAACGACCCCTCTCAGGCCATTTCCTTCTACGGCGGCATTGACCGCCTGGCCAGCGTGATCGCTTCCCGCAAAGCGGCCGCGGCCGTCGCGGGCAGCACCGTCATCACCCTCAACGCGGGTGACTCCTTCCTGCCCGGCCCGCGCCTGAGCGCCAGTTTCGCCAACCTCGCCACCGCCGCACCCGATGGTGGCCAGGACTTCTACGATGCCATCGCCAACCGCGCCATCGGCATCGACGCCACCACGTTTGGCAACCACGAGTTCGATCTGGACAACACCGGGCCTATCGCTGCCCGCTTCGCCGACGTTTCGGGAACCACCTACCTGTCCATCAATCTGGACTTCAGTGTCACCCCCGAACTGTCCAATCTGGCGGCCCAAGGCAAGATACGCGGCTCCAAGATCCTCACCACCACCGGCGGCAAGAAGGTCGGCATCATCGGCGTGACCACTCCGCTGCTGCCCAGCATTTCGTCACCGCCAGCCGGCATCATGAAGAACTGGAGCGCCAGCAACAGCGAGTTGCAGAACCTGCAAGCCCTGTTGCCCCTGGTGCAAGCCGAGATCAACGACCTGCGCAACAACCAGGGCGTGACGGCGATCATCGTCATGAGCCACCTGCAGAACTCGGCCAATGAACTCACCGTGCTGATTCCTGGCCTCACCGGCGTGGACATGGTCATCTCCGGCGGCGGGCACGAACTGATGAGAGACACGCCCGTCCAGGGCGATGCCGACCCGCTCCGCGATCAGCTCATCAACGGTGGCGTGGCACCCACCTACAACACCCACCCGGTCTACGCCAACGACTTCAGCGGCAAGGCCGTGCCCATGGTCACCGGCCACTTTGGCAACCGCTACGTGGGTGAGGTCAAGCTTGACATCAACGACACCACCGGTGCCGTCGCCAGCGTGCTGGCCACCCGCATGATCCGCGTGAGCGGCGCTGTCGCCGACGCCGACCGGGTGATCGGCGACCCAGCGCTGCAGGCCGCCGTCATCACACCCGTATCCAGCTTCATCGCAGCGCTGAACGCCGAGGTCATCGGCAGCACCGCCACCAGGCTCAACGGCCCTACCCACGTGGCCTGCAGCCCCACGCCCTGCGATTACATCGAAGGCGTGCGCAACGCCGACACCGGCCTGGGCAATCTGGTGGCCGACGCGATGCGCTTTGCCGGCGGTGCCGAAATCGCGATCCAGAACGGCGGCGGCATCCGCACCAGCATCGCAGTGGCGGGCAACGTGACCACGGGCGACACTTTCAATATCCTGCCGTTCACCAACCTGGTGAAGACCGCGCCCGTGATGAACGCCACTCAGCTAAAGGATCTGCTGGAGCACTCGGTGGCTGCCTCCACTGCAGGCGGCGCAGCGCAAGGCCGCTTCGCCCAGATCTCGGGCATGCAGGTGACGTATGACACTACCCGCACCGCGCGCACCAGCACCGGGGCGGCCGCCTTGCAGGTGGGGACCGGCCAGCGCATTCGCCGCATCGTCATGGACGATGGCACCGTGCTGGTGGACAACGGCCTCGTGGTCTCGACGCGCACTTTCAGGTTCGCCACCATCGACTTCACCGCCAACGGTGGCGACGGCTACCCCTTCGGTCCGAATGCAGTGGTGTTCAACAACACTGTCAACACCATCACCTACCAGGAAGCGCTGGCCAACTTCATCAAGGCACCAAAAGCCCTGGGCGGTCTGCAGCGTCTGAATGCCGCCGATGGCGACGAGATCACCGTGAACATGTACGGTGAAGAAGATGCATTCGACCGCGGCGGCCGCTTGATCGACGCAGCCGTTGCCCGCACCGTAGCCGGCGTGACACGCAACGGCACCGCCGGCCGCGACGTGCTGGTGGGTACCGCAGGTGACGACCTGATCGTGGGCGGCGCCGGAGCCGACAACCTCACCGGTGGGGCCGGGCTTGACGTGTTCCGCTACGTCAGCACCCGCGATGCCGGTGACACCATCACTGACTTCACCCCCTACGTGGACAAGCTCGATCTGAACCCGTTACTGGCCACCCTGGGCGTGTCGGGCAATGGCGTGGCCACCGGCCATGTGTCCTTCGTCGACGTGATCGGCGGCGTGCAACTGCTGCTTGACGCCGACGGCACCGCTGGCCCTGCTGCGCCGCGTCCGTTCATCACCCTCAAAGGACTGACAGCCGCCCAGATCGCACCCGCCCGCGACCTGGTGGCGGCCCCCGCTCCCTGATCACCCTGAATCAACCCATCTGAAAGGTTTCCCATGACAGCACTCCGCAATCTCATCACAGCCGCCTGCCTCTGCGCAGCCGGCATCGCGCCCGCCCTTGCGCAGGGCACCACATTTACCAACGGCACCTTCACAGCAGGGGATTTGACTGGATGGCAATCCTTCGGTGACGTGAAGGCAGTCAACGGCCGAGTGCGCACGACCACCGCCTCCGTGCTTTACGACGACGACAACCTGGGCTCTGGAAATGAAGGTTTCATGAATGAGTCGGGCACCGGGGCAGTTGACTTCGGCGACCCCTCCACCCCCACCCTGGCCGGGATTCCTGTAGCGAACTTCGACCTCGGTGGCGGCTTCGCTTACGAAGGCTCTGCGATCCGCCAGAACTTCACGGCCTTCGGCGGCAGCGCGCTGACCGTCAAATTTGATTGGGCTCTCTCGAGCGCTGACACGGCGATGCCCGACTTCGGGTTTCTGGCCATCAACAACGATGTGTTCAAAATTGTGGACACCACCAGCCCGGTGCGTAGCGGCAATTTCCTTGGTACTTTTGTTGACGCCGCCAACACCAGCTGGAGCTGGTATCAGACCAGCTTCACCTACCAGACCACTGGCAACGGAGCTGTTTCTCTGGCCCTTGGCGTGGTCGACATGGGCGACACCCAATACACCAGCCAGATGCGTTTCGACAACGTGAGCGTGTCCGCAGTCCCCGAACCTCAAACCTACGCGCTCATGCTTGCAGGTCTGGGCTTCATCGGCGGCATCATCCGCCGCCGCCAAAAGAAAGCCGGCGCGAAGTGGGTCTGAAAGAGCCCGTTAAACGTAAGGGTACCCCATACAGCCGCTCACGTCGGGCGTGCATGAGACGTGGGCGGCCACACGGCAACTGATCTTGCCGAGCTAGGTCTCGCCGCGCACCTGCTGGTCAAAAGAAACTGGCCGGCGCCGATGCCGCGCCAATTCACCATTGGCATCTCGCCGCCTTGAGGACCGGTTGTGGCAGCGAAGTCGGCCGTGCGTCCACGGTCTGACGAACGCAAGTCCGGGGAGGCAGTACGCCGAATGCGGGACCGGCGTCGGTCCCTTTGGCGCCACTCTGCAATCAAACCGTCATTCCAGGCCCATATCATCGCGCCACTTTATCGATGGACGAAACATGGTCGCGCAAATTCTGATCGTCGAGGACGAGCCTGGCATACAGGAGCTCATCTCCGTCAATCTCATCCGGGCAGGGCATGCGGTTCGCTGCGCATCCGACGTCAAACAGGCGCGCGAGATGATGCAGGCCTCGCTGCCGGACCTGCTGCTGCTGGACTGGATGCTGCCCGGCATGACCGGTGTGGAGTTCACCCGCCTGCTGCGCTCCGAGACGCGCACGCGCGACATTCCCATCATCATGCTGTCGGCCCGCATCGAGGAGCGCGACAAGATCTCGGGGCTTGAGGTGGGCGCCGACGACTACATTACCAAACCCTTCTCGCCCAGGGAGTTGATCGCGCGGATTGCGGTGATCCTGCGCCGACGCGCGCCCCAGGTCACTGCCGAGGTGGTGCGCGTGGCCGGGCTTGTGCTGGACCCCGCAGCAAAGACCGTGATCGCCAAGGGCCAGCCCCTGTTGCTGGGCAGCACCGAGTTTCGGCTGTTGCATTTTCTCGTCACCCACACCGACCGCGTTTACAGCCGAGGCCAGTTGCTGGACCACGTGTGGGGCCCTGAGTATGTAGGCGACGACCGCACGGTGGACGTGCACATCAGCCGCCTGCGCAATGCACTTCTGCCCGCTGGTCTGGAAAACATCATTCGCACGGTGCGCGGCAGCGGCTACAGCCTCTCGGCGGCCTGACGGCCATTTTGGCAACGCATTTCGGGTTTGTGACACAAGTCACAGTCCGGCGTAGTCCGTTCGGATCAATTCCATCGTCATTTGCCCTATTTCGACCGCCCATCGGCCTTGTGTAATCCGACCTTCATATGACTTACTTAAGCTGACTCCAGGCAAGCGCACTTGCAACGTTCACCGATCCGGAGCCAACCCCATGTCTCGACAATCAGCACCCCGCCAACGGCGGCACAGTGGATTCACCTTGCTTGAACTCTTGGTCGTCATGGTCATCATCGGATTGTTGGCAGGCTTCGTGGGACCTCGCTTCTTCGCGCAGATTGGCAAGTCGGAGGTGAAAACAGCTCGCGCTCAGATCGACGCCCTGAGCAAGGCGCTGGACCAGTACCGTCTGGATGTCGGGCGCTATCCGACCAGCGAGGAAGGCCTTGCGGCATTGAACGAGCGGCCCGCCAGCGACAGCAAATGGTCCGGGCCCTACCTCAAGAAGGGTGTTCCTGTGGATCCCTGGGGCTTGGCCTATATCTACAGGTCACCGGGCGAGCAGGGGGAGTACGACCTGCTGTCCTATGGCAAGGATCGGCAGCCCGGTGGTAGCGGTGAAGCCGAAGACCTGGTGAGCTGGTAGCCATGCGCTATCGCGTGAAATCCCTGCAGGCCGACATGTCGATGTCGGTGAGCGTCATCGACGCGGAAACCGTGGACGACGTTCGTCGTCAGGTGCAGGCGCTGGGCCATGCCGTGGTGTCCATTTCGCGCGCGAGAGGGTTAGGTACCGGCGCAAGAGCCCGCGCTGACTTTCCCCTGTTGTTGTTCAGCCAGGAACTCTTGTCCCTGCTCAGCTCGGGTGTGAGCATCGTTGAGGCGGTGGAGACACTGGCCGAGAAGGAATCCAGAACGCCGGTGCGCGCGGTGTTGCACAAGTTATTGCTGAGCCTGCGCGAAGGCCACACATTTTCCAGCGCATTGCAGAGCATGCCGCGGATCTTTCCGCCGCTTTTCGTCGCCACGGTGCGCGCGAGCGAACGCACCAGCGATCTGGGCGAGGCGCTGGGGCGCTACATCGCTTACGGAAACCAGCTCGAGACGTTGCGCAACAAACTGGTGAGTGCGGCCATTTATCCCGTGATGCTGATCGGTGTGAGCAGCCTGGTGATCCTGTTTCTGATGGGCTATGTGGTGCCCCGCTTCTCGCACATCTATGAAGACATGGGCGACGAACTGCCCTTCATGTCGCGCCTCATGCTGCAGTGGGGGCAAGCGGTGGAACAATACTGGCCCGTGCTGCTGGGCTTGATGGTGGCGCTGGTGATAGGGCTTTCCATGGGGGGAGGTCGCTGGCTCGGTCAGCGCTTGATGGGACAGCTCTGGCGCATCCCGGCCATCGGTGAGCACATGCGGGTGTTCCAGCTGGCCCGGCTCTACCGCACCCTGGGCATGCTGCTGCGCGGCGGCATCGCCATAGTGCCTGCGCTCGACATGGTCAGTGGTTTGCTCTCGCCAGCGCTGCGGCCGCGCCTGGTCGCTGCCACCAGCCGCATCCGCGAGGGTCAGCCGATGTCGCACGCATTCGAGAGCCAGGGCCTGAGCACGGCGGTTTCACTGCGCATGCTGCGCGTGGGCGAGCGCACCGGCAACATGGGCGACATGATGGAGCGCGCAGCCGCCTTTCACGATGAGGAACTCTCGCGCTGGGCGGAATGGGCCACGCGCCTGCTGGGGCCCGCGCTCATGTTGATCATGGGCCTGGTGATCGGAGCCATCGTGGTGCTGATGTACCTGCCCATCTTCCAGCTGGCGGAAAGCGTGCAATGAACGCGCGTCACGAACACCTGCGTCTGGCGCAGCCGTATTCAGCCGCTGAGCTTAGGAGCGCGCGAGCGTCTGCGAGCAGCCAGGGCATGGGTTTGATCGACTGGCTGGATGCTCACGGTGGAGCCCCCGGGGCGTGGCTCGCAAGACTGGCTGCCACCGCGCACATTCCGCTGCTGAGCATGGACGAACTCCATGCCTTGTTACCGGCGTTCGACCTGCTGCCCTACGGCGAAGCCTTGCAGCGCGAATGCCTGCTGATGCGAGGCGCCCCCGGCGACGCTGAGGCGGATGGGTTGCTGCTGGTGATGGCGGATCCGTTCAATACCGACCTGATGGCCTGGGCCGAGGAGCGTGTGCGCCAGCCCAAAGATCTGCGACTGGCGCACCGGGCCGACATTGCAGCCTACCTGGCCCGCCACGAAGACAGCCTGCGCGCCATGGACAGCCTGGCGCCCATGCAGCAGACCAGCGCTTCCAGCCCGGGGCTGGAAGACATTTCACTGCGCAGCATCAGCGAAGACGCGAGCCCGGTGGTGCGTTTGGTCAACTCCACCCTGTACGACGCGCTCAAGTCCGGCGCCAGCGACATCCATCTGGAGACAGGCGCTGGCGGCATCTACATCAAGTACCGCATCGACGGCGTGCTCGCCAGCGTGGGGGGCATCAACGGCAGCGACAACGCCGAGCAGGTGATCTCGCGCATCAAGGTGATGGCCGAGCTCGACATTGCCGAGCGCCGCGTGCCGCAGGACGGCCGCTTCAAGGTGGCCGCGCTCGGGCGGGACATCGACATCCGCGTGTCCATCATGCCAAGCATCCATGGCGAGGACGCGGTGTTGCGGGTGCTCGACAAGGAGCGCTTGTCTGATCAGGTGACGGGGTTGCGGCTGGAGTCGCTGGGCTTCGATGCGCAGACCATGATTGCGCTGCGGGCGCTTTGCCAGGAACCCTACGGCATGCTGCTCGCCACCGGGCCCACCGGCAGCGGCAAGACCACCACCCTGTATGCCGCCATCAACGAGATCAACCACGGCCACGACAAGATCGTGACCATCGAAGATCCGGTGGAGTACCAATTGGCCGGCGTGCTGCAGATACCGGTCAACGAAAAGAAGGGTCTGACCTTTGCGCGCGGCCTGCGTTCCATCCTGCGCCACGACCCCGACAAGATCATGGTGGGTGAAATTCGCGATGGCGAGACCGCGCAGATCGCGGTGCAGGCCGCACTCACCGGTCACCTGGTGCTGACCACCGTGCACGCCAACAACGTATTCGACGTACTGGGGCGCTTCACCCACATGGGCGTGGACCCTTACAGCCTGGTGGCCGCACTCAACGGCATCGTGGCGCAACGCCTGGTGCGCGTGAACTGTCCCGACTGCGCGGTGCACGACACGCCGTCGGCCGACCTGCTGGCCGAGAGCCGGCTCAGTGATGTGAGCGGTTTCCAGTTCCGGGCCGGCCGGGGGTGTGCGAGCTGCCGCGGCACCGGTTTCAAGGGCCGCAAAGCCGTGGCCGAGGTGTTGCTGCTGGACGATGAGCTGCGCGAGATGATCGTCACCAAGGAGCCGGTGCGCCGGGTGAAGGAGGCGGCTTACCGCAAGGGCACGCGCGTGCTGCGCGATGTGGGCATGGATCTGGTGCGCAGGGGTGAAACCACGCTGCAGGAGCTCAACCGTGTGGTTCGCTGAACGTCCCCTGCTGCAGGTTGCCCTGCTCGAAGACCGTCTGGTGATCGGCGCTGCCGGCCGTCGGTGGTCCGGGAGACATGGCCCGGCCGAGGTGGTGGACCTGCCAAAGTCCGATCCTCAGGCGCCAGCGTGGCAACCCGCGGTGGCTGCCTTGAACGGCTGGCTGCGCGAGCGGGATCAAAAGCGTGCCCGTCTGCAGATATTCCTCAGCAGCCAGCTGGTGCGCTGGCAGTTGCTGCAATGGCAGCCCCAACTGGCCCGTGCTGTGGAGCTTGAGGCCTATGTGCGCCTTCGGTTTCGCGCCACCTTCGGCGCCGTTGCCGACAGCTGGCGTGTGGTTCACAGCGAGCCTTTGCCCGGGCGGGCATTGCCCGCATGCGCGATCGACGAGGCGCTGCTGGCAGAGCTGCAAAGCTTGAGGAGTGCTGGAGACACGACCGTGGTGAGCGTGGTGCCCTACTTCTCGGCCGCGTTCGACCGATGGCGCCCCAGCCTGGGGAAACGGATCGCGTGGTTCGGTGTGGCCGAGCCGGGCAACCTGACACTGGCCCTGCTGCATGGCGGTGTCTGGCATGGGCTGCGCTCGGCCCGCCATGACCGGCAAGACACGGCAGGCTGGCGCAGTGTACTGCCGGCCTTGCAGGCACAAATCCAGTTGGCCAGCGGGCTCGACCTCGCCAGAACGCCGCCGGTGTACCTCGTGGGCTGTGGCATCGCGCTCGACGATCGCCGCGATCCTGGCCTGGTCTGGCTGGCGGCCGGGAGCGGTACGCGCCCAGGCATCGAGCGCATGGCGTGGGGGATCTAGGCATGCCAGCGCTTCGCATGGATTTCCTGCGCGGCCACCCGACCGCCTCCGTGCTGGGCTGGACCCTGATGCTCGTGGGGCTGATCGGTCTGGTGCTGGCGGCACTGGACTACGTACAGGCTCGCGAAGAACTGCAATTCGCGCTGGATCGTGCCGAGCGGCAGACACGCAGCGTGAAGACGCGACCCCGCGGCGCGGCACCCCCGCTGGCGCTCGCGGTTGTCACGGCCAACGCGCGAGTGAGCGCCGCGCTCGCCCACCCCTGGGGGCCACTGCTGAAGGAACTGGAGCACCTGGCCGGGCCCCGCGTATCACTGCTGGGGTTTGAAGCCCAGGGCGCAACCCGCCAACTGCGCATCACCGCAGAAGCCAAAACCATGGCTGAGGTGATTGCGTATGTCGAGAGTTTGCGCCTGTCGCCGGTATCGGGTTCGGTGGTGTTGGCCTCGCACGAAGTGATCACCCAGGACGGTGTGTCAGTGATCCGGTTTTCGGTCGGCATTGCCTGGAGAGACGCTTCGTGACGGTCTCACCCACGACCCATCTGGCCTTCTGGTTGCGCCGGCACGGCTGGCCAGCGGCGGTTGGTCTGTTGCTGATGGCGTGCATCTGGCCGCTTGCCCATTTCGGCGCCGATGCCACCCGCGCCGAGGCGCGTGCCTTGCAGCAGGCGCAGGTTGCAGAGCGCGAGCGCAAAGCCCGCCAGCCCGACCCCGGGGTCGGGCTGGCGACCCGGCAGGCCGAGTTCGAGGCGAGTCTGCCCCAGGCCGCCGGCGCGCTCCAGGCGGTGCGGCACCTGCACCGCAGCGCGGCTGAACACCACGTGCTGCTGTCCACCGGCGAGTACCGCCTGGTGAGCGAGCCCGGCGGCCGCCTGCAGCGCTACCAGATCACGCTGCCTGCGGTGGGCACCTACCCCGATCTGCGCGCCTGGATGGCCGATGTGCTGAACGAAATACCCACGGTGGCGCTGGACGAACTCAGCCTCAAACGCAATGCCGTGGGCGAGCCCCTGGTGCAGGCGCGGTTGCGCTGGTCGTTCTACCTGAAGGCGCCCTGATGTCCAGCCGCCGTTCATTCATTCTCGGAACGGGTCTGGTGCTGACCCTGGCGGCCACCTGGTATGTGGCCGGGGTGGACGAGGCCGGAGACGATCTGCTGACTTCACCGCAACGCACCGCGCCATCGGCCCGGTCCGCCGCACCCGGCGCGTCTGTGGTGGCGAGAAAACCGGCAGAAACTTCCATCGGCCGCGCCGGAGCGCAACGCGAAGCCCCGCAAGCAGAGCGCATGTCGCGCGGTGGCGGCGACCTCTTTGCCACCCAGAGCTGGCAGCCGCCGCCACCGCCATTGCGATCGTCGACGGCACCGCCGCTGGCCACCCCGGCGCCACCATTGCGCGCGCCCGAGTTGCCTTACCGCTATCTCGGCCGCATGGAAGAAGACGGCCGCGTCATTGCATTCCTGGCCGAGGGCGCGCAGCTCAGGCCGCGCGTGGTGCGCCAGGGGGACCTGCTGCCGAACTACCGCGTGGATGAAATCACTTCGCTGGGCATGCGCCTGACCTACCTGCCCCTGAACGAAACACAGCGTCTGCTGTTTGGAACCACACCTTGAATCCCTTGTTCACTTCCGGCCGCATGGCGGCCCTGCTGATCCTGAGCGTGTGTGCGGGCTGCGCCACCAACCCCGCGATCCGGGAAAGCCAGGCGCTGCTCGACGCAGGCCGGCTCGATGAAAGCGTGCAACGCCTGGAGGCGGGCGTGCGCGAATCGGCCAACAACACCGAGCTGCGCGCCCTGTACTTTCGCCAGCGCGATCGTGTGTCGGCCCAGCTCCTGGCATTGGCCGAGACCGAACGCCTGCAGGGCCGCCTGGACGAAGCGCAGGAGCTCTACCAGCGCGCCGCGAGGCTCGACGCCACAAGCCCGCGCGTGCGCGACGGCATGATCGCGCTGGAGAACGAGCGCCGCGTGGCCGCCCGCATGACCCAGGCCCGCGGCCTGCTCGCCAGGGGCGACAGCGTGGCGGCCGAACGTGTGCTGCGCGACGTGTTGTCGGTGGCGCCCACCCAGACCGAAGCGCGCCGCCTGCTGGCCCGCCTGCGCGACGATGCGCCGCGCCCCGATGCACCACCCAACGCACTGACTGCGGCACTGTCCAAGCCCATCACGCTGGACTTTCGCGACGTGCAGATCAAGTCGGTTTTCGAGGTGATCGCCCGCACCTCGGGCGTGAACTTCGTGTTTGACAAGGATGTGCGCGCCGACACGCGTGTGACCATGTTTGTACGCGATGCCAGCGTGGAGGAAATCATCGAGCTGGTGCTCACCACCAACCAGCTCGAGCGCAAGCTTCTCAACGACAACACCTTGATGATCTATCCCAACACGCCAGCCAAGGCGCGGGAGTACAAGGAATTGGTGACTCGCAGCTTCTACCTGGCAAATGCCGACGTGAAACAGGCACAGGCCATGATCCGAACGCTGGTGAAGACACGGGACATCTTCATCGACGAAAAGCTCAACCTGGTGATCATCAAGGACACGGCCAACGCGGTGCGGCTGGCCGAGAAGCTCATCGAGTCGCTCGACATGGCCGAGCCGGAGGTCATGCTGGATGTGGAGGTGCTGGAGATCACCCGCAGCCGCTTGCAGGAACTCGGCGTGCGCTTCCCCGACCAGATCGGCTACGGCCGGCTGCAGCCCGATCTCACCACCACCATCGTCAACAACGGGGTGACGCAAAGCAACACCACGCTGGGTGGCACGCTGGCCCAGGGCTTCGTGGACCTGCGCAGCCGCAATGGCCTCACCTCGTTCGTGTCCAACCCGGCGCTCACGCTGAACCTGCGCAATGAAGCGGGCAATGGCAACACTTTGGCCAACCCGCGCATCCGTGTGAAGAACCGCGAGAAGGCCAAGATCCACATCGGCGACAAATTGCCGGTCTTCACCACCACCTCCACCGCCAACGTGGGTGTGTCGGCGTCGGTGTCCTACCTCGATGTGGGCCTCAAACTGGACGTGGAACCCAACGTGTACCTGGACGATGAAGTTGGCATCAAGGTGCAGATGGAAGTGAGCTCCGTGACCCGAGAAGTCACCGGTCCGGCGGGTTCGCTTGCCTACCAGATCGGAACGCGAAGCGCAGCCACCGTGCTGCGCCTGCGTGATGGCGAGACACAGGTGCTGGCGGGCCTGATCAGCGACGAAGAGCGCAGCAGCGCCAACCGCCTGCCCGGCCTGGGCGACATTCCCGCGCTGGGGCGGCTGTTCTCCAGCAACCGCGACAACAACAGCAAGACCGAGATCGTGCTGCTGATCACGCCACGTATCGTGCGCAACGTGGCCCGACCCGACGCCAATGCTTTCAGTGAACCCGCGGGCTCCGAAGCCGATGTTGGCGCGCCGCCGACTCAACTCAAGCGCAGTGCACCGCGCACCCTGTCGTTGTCCAGCGGAGGTGCCGGTGCGCGACCTCCAGAGCGACCGGCCGGCGCCCTGCCCGCAGCCCGGACCCCGGACAACACTGCAGCAACTGAAGCCGCCCCCGATGCGAACCCCGCGGCGTCTGCCGAAGGCAGTGCAACCGGCTCGGCCAATCGCGTAGCCGCTCCCGCCGCAGCGGTGCCTCCTGTGCCCCCGGTGCCAGCGGCCCCGGCGGCAGACGCTGCGCCGCCTTCGACGGTGACACTCACACCGGTTGCTCCGCTGGTACCCGCACGCCCCGCCGGACAGGCCCCATGAGACTCGCGGCCCGCGGCTTCACGCTCATTGAACTGGTGGTCACCGTGGCCATCGTGGCCATACTGGTCTCGGTGGCGGTGCCGATGGTGGAGCTCAATGTGCAGCGGGCCAAGGAGCATGAAATGCGCACTGCGTTGCGCCAGATACGGGGTGCACTCGATGCGCACAAGCGCGCCAGCGACGAGGGCCGCGTATTGGCCCGCACGGGTGGAAGCGGTTACCCGCGCACCCTCACCGAGCTGGTGGATGGCGTGAGCGATGCGAAGAGTCCCACCACCGCGCGCATCTACTTCCTTCGCCGCCTGCCGCGCGACCCGTTCAGTACCGACCGCAGCCTGAACGCCGTGGACACCTGGGGACTGCGTGCCTACAGCAGCCCGCCCGACGCGCCCGCCGAAGGCGAGGACGTGTACGACGTGTACTCCCGCTCCGGGCGCTCCGGCCTCAATGGACAGCCCTACCGGGAGTGGTGATCATGCACAAACCCCGGGGGTTCACCCTCATCGAACTCATGGTGGTCATGGCCATTGTGGCCACGCTGCTGACCATCGTCACGCCGCGCTACTTTGCGCACCTGGAGCGCGCAAAGGAAATCGCGCTGCGCGAAACGCTGGCCGTCAGCCGCGATGCCATCGACAAGTTTTTCGCCGACAACGACCGCTATCCCGCCACGCTCGAAGAGCTGGTGGACAAGCGCTACCTGCGCAGCCTGCCCACCGACCCCATCACCGACCGCAACGACAACTGGACCCTGCTGCCGCCGCCCAGCAACCTGCAGGGCGAAGCGGCCGAACTCACCAGCGGTGTCTGGGACCTGCGCAGCGGCGCTGTACAAGAGGGAAAGACCTATGACCAGTGGTGAGTGCTGCGCCTGTGCCCACTGCCACCGGCGTGACTTTGCTCACCCCCAGGGCCGCCAGCGCGGCTTTGGCTATCTCATGGTGCTGTTTGCCCTGGCGGCCATGGGTATCCTGCTGGCCAGTGCCGGCGAAGTGTGGCGCACCTCCGGGCTGCGCGAGAAGGAAGCGCAGTTGCTGTTCGTCGGTCACCAGTTTCGGCTGGCGCTGGCGTCCTACCGCGACCGCAGTCCCGAGGGCACGCCCAAAACGCCCGCCACGCTGGAAGACCTGCTGCAGGACAAGCGCTTTCCCACCCCCGTGCCGCACCTGCGCCGCCTCTGGCACGATCCCATGACCAACAGCACCGACTGGGTGCTGGTCAAGCCCGGCGGGCGCATCACCGGCATTCACACCCGCCACAGCGGCGAGCCCTTGCGCAACGCGCACGAGCCGCGCGACACCACCCTTGGCGGCACCCGTTCGTACAGCCAGTGGGTGTTCGAAGCCACACCTGCCACCGCGGCGCCCGTTGCCGCGCCGGTTGACAACAACAATACAGCTACCGGAGCATCCCCATGAAAACGAATGCGTCGTTTGTCCGATTGAGCGCCAGCGACCTTGAGCACTTGCTCATGACGTTGGAGCGGGCGCTCGAGGTCCAGACCCGCGCGCAGTTCTTTTTGTGGGCGCAGGGCGCCCTGCAGGGGTTCATCGCCCACGAGTCGCTTTGGTGCGCGCACGGCGACATCGAGCGCATGCAGTTGCGGGTGGAGTGCTTCTCCAACGGTGTGCCCAATGAGCGTGTGGAGGCCCAGGTTACCGGCCGCTCCGACGGCCTGCTGCCCCGCCTGGTGGACGACTGGATCCGGGGTGGCCGTATTCCGCGCCTGCTCAGCAGTGAGGGCGGCGACCAGGTGGGCCGGCGCCAGCTCATCAGCGATCTCAAGAACTGCGGCTTCGACCATGTAGCGGTGCATGGCGTGCGCGAAATGCAAGGCAGTTACGGAAGCTTCTTCGTGTTTGCGGGCATGGACCACCTGCCCAACGAGCGTGACGCTTACCTGCTGGAGTTGCTCATGCCCCACATGCACCTGGCGCTGCACCGCATGCGCATGCGCGAAGCCGCTGGCAGCGCGGTGCAGGCTGCGCCGGTGACCCTGCTGTCCAAGCGTGAGATCCAGGTATTGCACTGGGTGAAAAACGGCAAGACCAACATGGAGATCGGTCAGATCCTGGGCATCAGCCCACCCACGGTGAAGAACCACCTGCAGAAGGTGATGCGCAAGCTCAATGTGAACAACCGGGCCCAGGCCGTGGGCAAGTGCGCAACGTTGCGGCTGATGGCGCACAGCGATCTGAACTGAAACCGGGTTTCTGACGGGGAAGGGCGGCTGAAGCCCGATTTGTAACAGGATTCACTACCTGAACGGACTACACGGACCCGGGAACCGGACCCAAGCGGTGCAACGTTGGATTCTTAAAGTTCCTTTTGTGCAGCGGATTATTCGTAGCTGCTATTAGCGAAAAGTTCCCCTCCCTTGTCACCTCTCTTGTTTTCTTCATCTTCAGATTGGAATCACGTATGAAACTCAAACTTATTGCAGCGGCCGCCTTGTTGGCTGCCACGGGCCTCACCCACGCCGCTGTTGACTCGGGCGCCGTTTCGGGTGACGGTAGCTTCCTGGCCTCCCTGGCCTTCGGCAATAACGCCGCCGGGTCGTCCGCCTCTTTTGACCTGGGTCTGTCGTATTCCCAGCTGGCCACCTGGCAAGGGGACATCAATACCACCCTGTCTGGCGGTGCGACAGAGTGGTTCCGTTCATGGAACCTGAGCACGGGTCAGTACAGCGGCACCGGCCTGACAGCGTCCGTGATTGGCAACTACGGCAGCGTCCTGACCGACTTCAATACCGCGGCTGCCCTTGCAGGCACCGCCGGCACGGCACAGTTGCAGGTGATGGCGCTTGACGGCTTGGGCACCACAGTGGGTTCGCGAGGAATTTACGCCTCTGGCAACGCCATCAACGCCACCACTGGCGCTTCTCTGGCAGTGGTCGCACCGATCAATCTGATCAACAACGGCATCGCTGGCAACACGACTGTGGGTGGTTTCTTCGGCGCAGTTAATACTAGTGGTACGCACGCCAACAACGCCAATGGCGCCAATCTGGCCGACGCAGGCAGCATGGCCTACTTCAATAACGGCACTGGCATGGAAAGGGTTGCACAAACTTCCATGTTTGACACCAACGGCCAGTACAACGGCCAGTACGCCGTCGGCAGCACCACTTTCGCGGGCCAGCAGCAGGCCGTGGCATTCTTCAAACAGGTCTCGAGCAGTTTGAGCGTCAGCGCCAAAGCCTCGCTCACGGCCATCGGCTATGACGCTGACGGTGACGGCGTGATCGAGTTTGATAACAACGGCGCTATGGGTAACGGTCTTGGTACTCCGCTGAATGGCACCGAGTACGGCCTGTGGAAGCTTCAAGGCGATGTGCTGACGTTCAGCGTCACCGCCGTGCCGGAACCAGAGACCTACGCCATGCTGCTGGCGGGTCTGGGCCTGATGGGCGGCATCGCTCGCCGTCGCCGGAACAACGCCGCCTGAAGCGCGTGCCCGCCTGACGTTGCTGAGTTTCCAGTGAGGCCGCCCGCCCATGGGCAGGTGGTCTCTCAATCCCGGTCTCTCTTTCTCCAATCTTTCATCCTTTGGACTTCATCATGAAAATCCGTTCCATTTCCCTTGCCGCAGCCCTTGCCTGTGTGGCCTCTTCTTCTTTCGCCCTGACCCCCGCCCAGATCGACGCCAACACCGTGCAGCTTTGGATCAGCGGCGCCTCCGCCCCCACGGCGGCTGTGTACGGCGCCATCCGCAAGCTGTGCGTGGACGCCAACAGCAACGGCGCGCCGGACGACCTGCACGTCTATCTGGAAAAGTCGGTGACCCTTGCTGCCGATGCTGCCCCGGGCAAGAGCGCCGCTGGCAAGTTCGCCGCATACGCCTGTACCATGGGTCCCCTGGCAGGTCCTGATCTGGACGGCAAGAAGACGGTCGTCTATCACACGTTTGACGTTGGTTCGTTTGAGGCTTACACCCCTCACCTGTTCCTGGCCGGTGAGGCGAACCCCAGTGTGAGCGGCTCGGTGAAACGCCTGAAGAACATCGCTGCCGCCACTGGCAACACCTGCGCACTGACCGGTTTGGCCACGGTAGACCCCACCTACCTCGCCTGCGGTAGCCTGGCCGTGGCCGTGGCGCCCAACGCCAACGTGAACGCTGTGCCCACCCTGCCCGTGGGTGGCGTATCTGACACAGAGTACACATTGAACCAGCTCAATCTCATCGTGGGCAAGAGCCTGGGCGACATCGGCAGCGAAGTTTCCACCAACGTGGCCCAGGGCTTTGGCCTGGCCGTGAGCTTCCCGCTGTACGTGGCCATGCAGTCGTCGCAGGGTCTCAACACCGCCGCATGCGCTGCCACCGGCTCTGGCGCTGGCATCACTGCGGTGAACAGCACGCCTGCCTGCCAGCCGAACGTGAGCCGCCAGAAGTACGCTTCGCTGGTCGGTGGTGGTGCTGCCGACAAAGACGCTGGCCTGTTGGCCAGCACATTGGCCGGCTCGGCGCTGCAGGTCGAGCGCCGCGTCGGCACTTCGGGCACGCAGTCGTCCTCGAACGCCTTCTTCCTGAATGCGCCTTGCGCCACGGGTCTGGCTGGCGGAGCTGGCACGGCCGACGGCTCCAACCTGGTGGGTTCAACCGTGTACCCAAAGGTGACTATCCGTTCCAACAACGGTTCGGGCGACGTCAAAACCAACATCACTGCGGCTTCCAATGCGAACGGTTATGCCATTGGCGTGCTGTCGCTGGAAAACGCGCCTGCAGGCTCCGAAAAGTTTGCCTTCGCCAAAGTGAACGGCGTGTCACCCACGTCCGACGCGAATCAGCGCCAGACCGCCATCGACGGCGACTACGAGTTCTGGTACGAGCTGGTGGCCTTTACCGCCCTCACCGCACCTAACGAAGGCGCCAATCTGATGGCGGGGCTGGCGACGGTTCTTGGCGACCCAACCGTGACCAACCTGCGCGGTCTGTTCGCCACTCCGCTGTCTGGCTTTACCAACGCCGACTTCCCGACTCAAGTCTCCAAAGGCTTCAAGGCTGGCAACGCCTGCGCGGTTGCGACCCAGTAATCCAACTGCATGACCTACATACGGGCGCGCTCCGCGCCCGGTGTGGCCGGTCTCTTGAACCGGTGTCCGGGACAGCCAGCGATGGCTGTCCCGATTCTCTTTTCTGAAATCCGATCCTTTAACAGGCGTTTCATGCTGCTGTGTTTGCTTGAATTCGCGTCAGGACGACCTTTCGTCCCCCTGAGCCGTGGCGCAGTAGCCCTCTGCGTGTTGGCCGGGGCCGTGTTTTTTGGAACGTCTGCCCGGGCCCAGGATGCGAAGTTCAACATCTTCGAATACCGCGTCGAAGGCACCACGCTTATCCCCGCGCTGACCGTGGAAAAGGCTGTATACCCGCACATGGGCGAGCAGAAGTCGCTGGACGACGTGGAGAAGGCGCGCGAGGCGCTCGAGAAGGCCTACCACGGCGTGGGCTACCTCACCGTGCTGGTGACGATCCCGCAGCAGCGTGTCAACGAAGGCGTGGTGCGCCTGGCCGTGACCGAAGCGCCGGTGGACCGGCTGCGTGTGGTGGAGTCGCGCTACTTTGACCAGGGCGCCATCCGCGCCGGCGTGCCCGAGCTGGCCGAAGGCAACGTGCCCAATTTTCAGGACATGCAGACCGAGCTGACCGCGCTCAACCGCAACGCCGACCGGCGCGTGACGCCAGTGCTGCGCCCGGGCAAGACGCCCGGCACGGTGGAGGTGGACTTGAAAGTGCAGGACAAGCTGCCGCTGCATGGCAGCGTGGAGCTCAACGACCGCTACAGCCCCGACACCTCGCGCACGCGGCTCAACGCCAGCGTGCGCTACGACAATCTTTGGGGCAAACAGCACAGCCTGGGCCTGAGCTTTCAGACAGCCCCGAGCAAGCCTAGCGAAAGCCAGGTGTTCTCGGCCAACTACAGCATGCCGCTGAGCGGGGGTGATTTTCTCGCGTTTTACGGCGTCAAGTCCGACTCCGACGTGTCGGCCGTGGGCACACTCAACGTGGTGGGCCGCGGCACCATCCTGGGTGCGCGCTACATCAAGTCGTTGCCGGGCAGCGATTCGTTCTTTCACAGCGCCTCGTTCGGTGTGGACAGCAAGGACTTCGAACAGTCGGTGAACCTCATCGGCAGCGGCGGCTTCAATACACCGATCAAATACACGCCATTTACCGTCGGCTGGGACGGCACCTGGCTGGCCGAGCAGCGCACCTCGCGCCTGGGACTTTCGTTCAATTTCAACGTACCGGCCTTCGGTAGCGACGAGCAGGAGTTCGCCGACAAGCGCTTCAAAGGCCGCCCCTCTTACGCCTATGTGCGCGGCAGCGCCTCTCATGAGCGCACGCTGGCCAACGGCTACGGCGTGGCAGTGCGCACCACCTGGCAGCTGGCGGGGCAGCCGCTTATCTCCAACGAGCAGTTCGCCATTGGCGGCGCGGACACAGTGCGGGGTTACCTGGAGTCGGCCGCACTGGGCGAGAGCGGCCTGGCCGTGTCGCTCGAAGGCAAGTCGCCGAACCTGAAGAGCCGATTCCCGTCGCTGGGCGAAGCGGTGACGGACCTGCACGCCATCGCATTTTTGGACGCCGGCATGGTGCGTGTACTGGAGCCCATCACCGCCATCAGCCGCTTCACCTTGGCCAGCCTCGGCGTGGGGTTGCGCCTCAAAGGCTTCAACGGTTTCGATGCCGCCCTGCAATGGGCCTATCCGCTCAAAGCTGTGGGCAACACAGCCCGCGGCGACCACCGCTTCCATTTCAGCGTCGCCTACGCGTGGTGATGCAGCGCAGGAGAACACCATGAACCGTCAACGCTACCGCCTCGTCTTCAGTCAGCGCCTGGGGGGTTTGGTGCCCGCTGCCGAGAGCGCGCGCGGCCGTGGCAAGGCAGCCAGTGGCGTCCGCAGTGCGGCTGTGTTACTGGGAAGCTTGCTGTTAGCGCTGCCTGCGCTGGCCGAGGTTCCAGTGCCCCGGGCCTCCAGTTTCGTCTCTTCGGGCCAGGCGGGTTACAGCGTCAACGGCAACCGGGCGTTCGTCAATCAAGTGGGCAACAAGGCGATCCTGAACTGGCAGCAGTTCAATCTGGGCGCAGGCAAGACTGTGCAGTTCGGGCAGGTGAACGACCTGGTCAACAATCAGCTGGTGCAGGGCGCCAGTTTCACCACGCTCAACCGCATCTGGGACATCAACCCCAGCGTGATAGCCGGCAGCATCACCCAGGCTGCGGGCCAGAAGGCCAACGTGATTCTGGTGAATGCCAACGGCATCGCGTTCATGGGTGGCTCGCAGGTGAACCTCAACAGCTTCACTGCCAGCAGCCTGGACATTGCAGACAAGTACATTTTGAACACGCTGCTGCCGGGCGACGATCAGCCGCAGTACCAGGGCACAGGTGGCTTCGTCAAGGTGTTCGAGGGCGCGCAGATCACGGCGGGCGAGCAGGGGCGCGTCATGCTGATTGCACCCACGGTCATCAACCAGGGCCGCATCTCGGCGCCAGGTGGCCAGGTGGTGCTGGCGGCTGGAACCAAGGCCTACCTGCGCACCGCTTCTGCCGCTGGCGACAGCAATGTGCGCGGCCTGATGGTGGAGGTGGACAGCCCCGCAGGCCTGAACAGCGTTGACGCTGCGAACACCAGCGTCAAGGACGGCATGTTGGATGGCCAGGCGGTGGACCTGACAAACCAGGCGCTGGATCTGCTGGGCAACGCCACCAACCTGGGCCAGCTCTCTGCAAGCACTGGCAACGTGACCATGGTGGGTCTGGCCGTCAACCAGCTCGGCCTGGCCCGCGCCACAACCTCGGTAGTGGCCAACGGGACGGTGTACCTGATGGCCGGCGACACCTACAAGAGCCCGGGGGCCGCCAACTTGAACAGCCCGGGCAGCCGTACCGATCGCGCCGGGCGCGTGACCCTGGGCGCCGGCAGCGTGACCGAGGTGGTGCCTGAAGTCAATGACGCCACCACCTCACTGGATTGGATCGAGCAGTTGGGCGCAGTCAGGACGCTGAAGGCGGATCTGGAGAACAAGTCCCGAGTGCAGATTCTGGGCAACGACGTGCGCCTGGCGACAGGCTCCACGGTTCGCGCGGCGGGCGGTGTGGTGGACATCATTGCGGTCGACAAACCGCTCAACGTGGACGGACAGGGGGTCAACCCGTTCACCACGGCCGGCCTCGATCAGGTGTCGGCCACGGCGCGGGTGCATGTGGCCGAGGGTGCCGTGATCGATGTGTCCGGTCTGCTCAATGTGCAGGTCTCGGCCGCGCGCAACACGGTGGAGGTTGAGCTTCGCGGCGACGAGCTCAAGGATTCGCCCATCAACCGCGATGGCGAGTTGCGGGGTGAGAAGGTGTACCTTGACGTGGAGCGCGCGCTGGCGCGCGCCCGCGGTGGTGAATCCACGCTGATTGCCGGGGACAGCCTGTTGGCCTACCAGGCCCGCCTGGGGCGCACGGTGGCGGAGCGGTCCACGCAGGGCGGCACGGCGAACATTCGCTCGCAGGGCGAGGCGATCCTGGAGACGGGATCGACCATCAATCTCTCGGGCGGCAGCGTCAAGTACACGCCCGCCACCGTCAAGTCCACACTGCTGTTTGCTACTGGCCAGCGGGTCGAGGTAAGCGACGCAGACGCGAAAGTGAAGTACGACGGCATCGCCACGCGCTACGCGGTTAACTACGAGCGGTGGAACAAGAAGGAAGTCATCGACCTGGGGGAGTTCATGAAGTACGACGCCGGCTACACCGATGGCAAGTCGGCCGGAGCCACGAGCATCGTGGGCATGGGCGGGACGGTGCTGCAGTCGGCGATCCAGGGCAAGACCGTGGTGGGTGAGCGGCAACTGGCCGCCGGCACAGTGCCGCAAGGCGCGCGCTTGCAGGTGGGGTCGGCGGCTGCCGAGAATGACTTCAAGAACCTTCAACAGGTCACCCTGGGAAATTCGTTCGCGCAGTTGCCCACGAGCTTCAAGTTTGGCGACGCGCTGTCAGCGGACCTCAAGAACAAGCTGGTCATCGACACCCGCATGCTCGGTGAAGACCAGATCGCCGGCCTCACCATTTATTCGAACAAAGACATCGTGGTGGAGCAGGCGGTGAACCTGCCCGACGGTGGGTCCCTGTCGATCACCGCCAGCGCGGTCGCGGTCAATGCCGCTGTCACGGCCGCCGGGGGCTCGATTGAATTGAATGCCCGTGCCAACCAGGCTGACCCGAACAACGCGTTTGCCATCGCCACTGCTGATGTGGTGGTCGCACCGGGCGTCGCGCTCTCAACCGCTGGCAGATGGGTCAACGAACAAGCGGGCTTTGGCAAGCTGCCGCGTCGCAGCGCGGTGATCGACGGCGGATCCGTGAATCTGTCGGCCATCGGCGACACGGTGCTGGGGATCGGTTCCGCCATCGACGTGTCAGGCGGGGCGCGGTTGCTACAGGACGGAACCCTGAAGTACGGCAGCGGTGGCTCGGCCACGCTTGCGGCCAACGAAACGCTCAAGACCGATGGCCCCATGCCCGGACGGCTTGCGTTGAACGGCACCTTGTCGGGTTACGGCTTTGAGGACGGTGGCACCTTGAAGCTGTCTTCAGGATCGGTCCAGATCGGCGGTGCGCCCACTGGGGCTGGCAATGCCCTGTTCCTGAAACCCGAGTGGCTTTCTTCGGGAGGTTTCGAGAACATTACCGTCACTGGTCGTGAGGGTGTGACACTGGCAGAGGGTGCCTTGCTGGCACCTCAACTGCAGACACGTGTGCTCAATCCGGGGTTTGCAGTCCAGTCCACTGGGGCGGACGTAGCGGCTGTTTCGACGCTGCAGAAGCGGCCGGTCCAGCAGCGCCAGCCCGTCAACCTGACCCTGGCGGCCGACTCCAATCTGCTGGGTGACGTCACGCTGGGTGCGGGCTCGCAGATTGTGCTGGACACCGCAGGCTCGCTGACCGTGAATGCGGCGCATCAGGTCAGCCTGCTCGGTTCGGCAGCGGCGCACGCGGGTGACATTCGGGTGAACCTCTCCGCACCCCTGGACAAGGACTATGTTGCATCCAGCAGCATTTTCCTGGGCGATACGGCCAGCCTGGATGTATCGGGCACGGCCGTGACCTATGCGGATTCCAACGGCCAAACGGTCGGCCAGGTGCTGGATGGGGGATCGGTGATGATGAACGCGTCCACCGGATACGTCATCGCCAGGGAAGGTTCTGCGATCAACGTGTCAGGCGCGACCCCGGTCGACCTGGCCGAGCGCAACGAGGAGGGAGGGCTGGGTCGAAACCGCGGCAGTGGCGCAGGCTCGGTGTCCATCTCCGCGCGCGAGGGCGTGGTTCTCGATGGCGCACTGCTGGCCAAAACCGGTGCCGCGGACCAATATGGCGGTAGTCTCACGATCAAACTGGGCAACGACAGCGCGCCCATTGCCAGCGCGATTCCGTTTCCGGTGGCCCCCAGTGTGCTGAGTCTCGGGTCGTCCGTGCCCGCGCAAGCTGGAGCCTTGCAAGCCGGGCAGGTCGTGCCGACGCATTTCAGCGACCAGTCGCGTCTGGACATGGGCCGCATCGAGGCAGCAGGTTTTGAGCAGATTGCGCTCGGGTCCAAAGACACGATCCGCCTGCAGGACGGGGTGAACATCGGTGCCGGTCGCTCAATGCCCTTGCGCTCGGTGAGTCTGGACACGCCCCTGATCGACATGGCGAACGCAAGCGCCAGCGTGACGGCGGCCATGGTCCGCATGGGCAACCTGTCCGCGTTGCGCCAGAGCGTGGTCAATACGCCGGTGGCGGGCAGCGGGGTGCTGGGTGTGAATGCCACGCACATCGAGGTGGTGGGCAAGTCAACGGTGAGCGGTACGGCCGAGACCCGGTTGAACGCTTCCGGGCAGATCGAACTTTCAGGCGTGGATGTGGATACGATCGGCCTGCTTTCCGGTGCGCTCAACACGGCCGGCAACCTGACTCTTGCGGCGAAGGTGGTCGCGCCAGCAACCTACAGCGATTTTGTGGTGTCCGCTGATCGACAAAAGGTGAGCATCGAGCAGGCGCCGGGCCCGGCGCAGCAGCCGTTGTCTGCCTTTGGTCGCCTGCGCATAGAAGCCGGGCAGATCGAGCAAAAAGGCACTGTCTGGGCTCCTCTGGGCCAGATTGAGTTGGACGCCAGCGGATCTCTCACCCTGACACCGGGCAGCCTGACTTCGGTGGCTGCAAAGCCCGGCAGTGTCTTGCCTTTCGGCTCGGTGTTGAACGGTCGTGAGTGGTCGTACGCGGGCGACATTCTTTTGGATCTCCCGGAAAAGTCGATCAAGCTTGAGGGCGCGCAGGTGAATTTCCAGGCCGGAGCCCAAGTGTCGGTGGCTGGTGGCGGCGACATCCAGTCCTACGAGTTCACGGTGGGGCCCGGTGGTTCGGCAGATTTCCTGGCTACAACGGGCACTTACGCGGTGATGCCCGGCTACACCGGTGGCTTTGCACCCAGTGATGCGCAGGAAGGTTTTGCGCTTGGCAGCGGTGCCGCCGTGTACCTGCGTGGCGTGAACGGCCTGCCTGATGGTGCGTACACCTTGCTGCCAGCGCACTATGCCTTGCTGCCAGGTGCGTTTGCGGTGCGGCTGAACCAGGGCGGATCACCTGTGTTGCCTGGAAGCGGCTACACCCGTGAGGATAGAGTGCAAGTGGCTTCGGGTTACCTCACCGACAGCCGCGCCGGCGCACCCCGCTTGGGAGACTGGCAAGGTATTCAGGTGTTGGCGCTTGACCAGGTGAGGGAGCGGTCCGAATACACGCTCGCAGCGGGTTCTTCGTTCTTTGCGGACTCGCGTTTTTCGCCTCAGGACGCCGGGCGCCTGGCGGTCGTGAGCCAGGGCACAGGTCTGGATAGCCTGCGGCTCAATGGAACGGTGGCGTCGCAGGGCGGCACCGGTGGCGCGGGAGCCGCTGTCGACATATCTGCTGCACATATGCGGATCTCTGGCTCTGCCGATACGGCTGCACCCGCCGAGGCCTGGGTGTCGATCGGCTGGATCAACGAACTGAAGTCCGAGAGCCTCCTGCTGGGCGGCACGCGCTCCCGCTCGCAAGCCGGTACGGCGCTGGATGTGCAGTCCAATACCGTGACCCTGGCCAATGACGCCCAGAGCGTTTTGTCTGCGCCTGAGGTGATGTTGGCGGCCAGGGACACCCTGACACTGGCTGCGGGCAGCGCCATCAACGCCCAGGATGCCGCCGGTAACGCCGGCAGCTACAGCACGGAGGGCAATGGCGCCTTCGTGCGGGCCGCGTCCTCTTCGGCCAGCTTCACGCGCACCGGATCGCCCGACCGCAGCCAGGGCACGCTGATCGGCGCTGCCGACAGCGCACTGAAGGCGGCCCAGGCGATTGCCATCGATGCAACGAAGGACAACGCTTTCGCAGGCCAGTTGGCCTTTGTCAAGGAGGGTGCTGCAGTGTCAGGTGAACTGAGCGCGGGTGGCTCGCGCATCAACTTCGGTAGCCCGGCGCAGGCGTTGGATGGCCTGACTTTCAACCAGGCCGAACTTGACCGGCTGCAGAATCTGGACAGCCTGGCGCTGACCAGCTACTCGACGTTTGATTTTCACGGCAATGTGGCGGTTGGCGGGGTGGACCGCGATGGGCAACCATTGATAAAGAACCTGACGCTGCAAGGCGCTGGGCTTGCGGGCTTCGCTGAGGCAGGCCAGAGCGCCAGCTTGCGCGCCCGCAACCTGACCCTGGCCAATACCGCGGGAGTGGCTTACGCCCCACCGTCTGGACAGACCCTGGGCAGCGGATCGCTGGAGGTGCTGGCGCAGACCCTTACCCTGGGCGAGGGCCAGAAGACGGTGAGCGGATTCTCCAACGCGGGCATCACCGCCAACGAGCTGGTGGCCTCGGGCACCGGCAGCACCCGGTTCGGTAACGGGGCGTCAATTGATACCGCCCGCCTGTCCGGGCGCAGCGGCGCCAGCCAGAAGCTGGACGCTGGTACCCAGGCGCTGACTGTGAGCCCGCTGGCACCTTCAGCGCCGCTGGCACAGACGTCAGCACTGGGCGCTGCCTGGGAGCTGAAGGCGGGCTCGATCCGGTTTGACACCCGGGCTGACCTGGGCGGCGGTGCGCTGACCCTGGCGGCAGTGGGCGGCGACGTCACGCTGGGCGCGAACGCCGACATCGACGTGTCGGGTCGGTCGGTGGCGTTCTTCGACGAGACGCGCAGCATCGGGGGTGGCAACGTCACGCTCAGCAGCGTGACCGGCAAGGTCGCGTCCCAGACCGATGCAGCCACCGGACGGTCGGCGCGCATCGACGTTTCGGGCGTTGCGGGCGCCGATGGCGGCACACTGGTGGCGACAGCGGTGAAAGGCTCCGTGAATCTGGACACGGCAACGCTGGTGGGCCAGACCCCTGCCGATGCAGACGGCCACACCGGCGAGGCCGCCCAGGTGCGCATTGACGCTGGATCGCTTACCAACTTTTCTGCGCTCAATGCGCAGCTCAATGCCGGCGGCTTCGTGGGTGAACGCAGCCTGCGCGCCCGAAACGGCGCCCTTACGGTGACTGCCACCGATGTGGTGAGGGCGCAGAAGGTGACGCTCACCGCTGACAGCGGCGCACTCACCGTGAACGGCACGGTATCGGCCTCGGGTGCAGATGCAGGTGAGGTGGCGCTGCACGGCCAGTCTGTCACGCTCACCGGGACAGCGCGGTTGAAGGCGGCGGCCACATTGGCGGGTGGCCAAGGTGGCCGGGTCGTAATCGGCGCGGCAACACGGGCCAGCGATAGCGCAGCGCAAAGCATTGATTTACAGGCCGGCTCCGTCATCGACGTGAGCGGCGGCGCTGGAGGCGAGGTGCACTTGCGTGCCCAGCGCAAAGGCAACGACGTGGCTGTGACCGCCTTGGACAGCACGATCACCGGTGCCCGCGACGTGACGCTGGAGGCGGTACGGGTGTACGACAACAAGACCACCCTCAACGTGTCAACCACCGATTCGGGGACCACGCTGGGCCTGACCAAGATCAAGAACGACAACAACACCTACGCCGGCAACCACGCAGCCATCAAGGGCCGGCTTGGCCAGGCGGGCAACGCGGATTTTCATGTTGTTTCGGGTGTGGAGGTGCGTTCTGAAGGTGTCGTGAACCTGGGCGCGGACTGGAACTTCAGGGATGCTGCTGCGGGTGGTGAGGCCGGTGTGCTGACACTGCGGGCCGGCGGCAACCTGAATATCAACAACAACCTGTCGGACGGTTTCTCCACAGCGACGAAACTCGATGGCGTCAACCCCGCCGCGTTGCAGGACGCCTCGTTCCGGGGCGGCAACGCGTGGTCGTTCAACTTGGTGGCCGGTGCCGATGTCAGCTCGGCGGACATGATGAGCACCCGGGCAGGGGTGGGCGACCTGACGCTGGCCGCGGCCAAGGTCATCCGCACGGGCGCTGGCAATATCCGCATGGCGGCCGGACAGGACATCGTGCTCAAGGCCAACACCTCGGCTGTCTACACCGCAGGCACCCGGTACACGCCGCCGCCAGGATTTTCGGTACCGTCCCTTGCTCAGTTCAGCCAGGGTGGTGGCGACATCGAGATGGTGGCGCACCGCGATGTGCTGGGCGTGGCCTCAGCCCAGCTATACAGCAACTGGCTGTTCCGTCAGGGCGGGCTGGGTGCGGATGGCGCCAGCTATGTCACGAACGCACAACCCGCCTGGTGGGTGCGCTTTGACAAGTTTGAGCAGGGTGTGGCCACGCTGGGTGGGGGCGATGTCACCATCACAGCGGGCGGCAAGGTCTCCAACCTGTCCGCGTCAGCGGCCAGTCAAGGCTACACCACGTCGGCCGTTGCCGATGCGTCAGCGGCCCTGCGGACCGGCGGTGGCAATGTGAGCGTGGACGCTGGCAGTGATGTGCTGAGTGGTCAGTACTACACCGATCTGGGGGCTGTGAAGCTGGATGCTGGCGGTAGCATCCGCAGTGGCCATGGAGTCTCAGGCCGCCCCGTACACACAATCTTGGCGGTGGGCGATGGAACGGTGAGCGCCACGGCGCTGGGCGATGTGGATGTGCACGCCATCATCAACCCGCACCTGGTGGTGCAATCGTCGACGTCTGGGTTCAACATCGGAACGACGCAGGCATCGAACGCGCAGTGGAGTGTGTTCTCCACCTACGCGCAAAACAGTTCGGCGTCGCTGATGAGTGCGACCGGGGATGTCCGGCTGTTTGGTGGTGGTGTCGGCAGCAGTGCGCAGGCGCAGTCGCTGGCCAACGCCTACAGGTCGCCGGTGAACCTGGCCTTGGGGGCCTACTCGGATGAGGTGCTCCTGTCAGTGTTGCCACCCTCCCTGTCGGCCGTCGCGCTGTACGGGAACGTATCGATACTGTCCGGAGCCGTTCTCAGTCCGGCGGCGCAGGGAAATCTGAAGCTCCTGGCATCCGGCAACCTGAATGTTCCTGCCAGGGTCACGCTGTCGGACACGGCGCCCTTGCCCGATTCGGTGAACCCTGGATCGGACGCCCGGGCCAATGGTTTGTTCGCCTCTGCGTACAGCGCCAAATCGGCGCAAGCGCACGCTGCTTTGCCGGTGCATGCCAACGATACCGATCCTGTCCAGCTCTACGCGGTGAATGGGTCGATCCTGGGCAACAACCAGGTGCTGAAGTCGGCCAAGCGGGTGAGTGTTCGTGCTGGAGATGACATTCTCAACCTGCCGATGGACGTCCAACATGTGTCGGCCAACGACGTCAGTGTGGTCGAAGCCGGCAATGACATTGCCCTGAGTCCGACCCGGTCCAGCAACAGCTTCGTGGCGGTGTCAGGCCCAGGCCGACTTGAAATGACGGCAGGGCGCGATATCGACCTCGGCGCTTCTGCCGGAGTGCTCAGTCGGGGCACGCTGGACAACCCGGCTTTGCCCGAGGGGGGTGCCGATCTGCATCTGGCGGCGGGCGTGAGTGCCGCAGGCCTGGACCCGGGTGGTGCCGTAGACCGGCTCGCGAACGAACTGGCCGATGGGATGTTCAGCAACGAGACACTTTGGCTGGCGCGCTGGTTGACGGGTGACAACACGCTGGTGCGGGAACAGGCCCTGCAGCGGGTGCAACAGGTGGCCGCTTCGGACAAGGAAACCCAGCGCGCGAGAGTGCGGGACATGCTGTTCACCGGTGTTCTGCAAACCGGCCGCGACTCGAACAACGCCGACAGCCCCTTTGCCGGTGGTTTCTCTCGCGCTTACCTGGCGCTGGAGACGGTGTTTCCAGGCATGGGGACGTCGTTGGTCACGGGGGCCTACCGAGGCACGATCGATGTGTTCGCCAGCCGGATCAAGACGGAGCAGGGCGGCAACATTGAAGTGCTGGTGCCCGGCGGCGGGGTGATAGTTGGTTTGAGCAACACACCAGAAGCACTGGTCACTCCTCTGGACCGCGGCAAGGACACCGGCCCTCTGGGCATCATCACCGTGGGGCCCGGTGACATCCGCATATTGGCTCGTGACGACGTACTCGTGAACCAGTCGCGTGTTCTGACGGCTGCCGGTGGTGACGTCCTGATCTGGTCCAGCAATGGCGACATCGATGCCGGCAAGGGCAAGAAGACGGCCACGGCGGTGCCTCCCCCGGTGATCAAGACCGACAGTGATGGCAATGTGACCCAGGAGATCCAGGCCGCTGCGGCAGGCTCGGGCATCGGTGCCCTGTCCACCAACGGGATCACCGCCGGCGACGTCGACCTGATCGCGCCCAAAGGCACGGTCAACGCCGGCGACGCCGGCATCCGCGCCGGCAACCTCAACATCGCCGCATTGGTGGTGCTGGGCGCCGACAACATCTCGGTATCGGGCACGTCCGCCGGCACGCCAGTGGCAGACACCAGCGCCGTCTCGGCGGCATCGTCAGGAGCTACCTCGGGTGGCGATGAAACCGGCAAGGTGGTCGAAGCGCTCAACCAGGCTGCCGCAGAGTCGGCCAAAACCGCGCAAGAGCTGGCCTCGGCGTTGCGCCCCTCCGTGGTGCGGGTTGACATCCTGGGCTTCGGCGACGGGCCTTCGCAGTAGTCCGAACGGATGGTTTTCGCACCTTTGTAACGCCACTGCCATCGTTCTTTTGTACCTTTCGTGCATGTCCCGCGCCGCGGGCGGCACGCCAATTTCTTTGCATCCCCATGAAACGCTTTTTTGCCCTCGCCCTTTGCGTGCTGTTGCTTCCGCTGTCCGCCCAAGCCTGGTGGGACGAAGGCTGGACCATCCGCAAGAAGGTCACGCTGGACACGCAGGCCGCCGGTATCACGGCCGAGGCCACGGGGGTGCCGGTATTGGTGCGTCTGTCCAGCGGCAATTTCGACTTCCTGGCCGCCGCCGAGAACGGTTCGGACCTGCGTTTCGTGGCCGAGGACGACAAGACCGTGCTTGCGCACCATATCGAGCGCTTTGACAGCATCAACGAACTCGCTTTTGTGTGGGTGCAGGTGCCACGCATTGCGGGCAGCAACGCGCTGCAACATGTGTGGCTCTACTATGGCAACGAGAAAGCGCAACCGCTACCCGCGGCAGGCCTTTACGACGCTGCACAGTGGGCCGTGTACCACCTCAGCGACGCCAGCGGCCTGCCGCAAGACACCACCGCTGCAGGTCATCACGTGACTGGCGGCACCGCCACTTTCGTGCCCAACGGCCTGATCGGTGGGTCGGCGCGGCTCAATGGCGACGGTGGATTGCAGATCGGCGACGCCTCGCTGCAGGCGGTCACGGGCTTCACGTTCTCCGCCTGGATCAAGCCCGAGCGCGCCGACGGTGAACTGCTGACCTATGGTGGGCTCACGCTGACCTTGCAAGGCGGCGTGCCGGTGCTCGGCGCAGGCGGCAAGGTCGCACAGGGCGGCGCACCGCTGGCCTTGAATGCGTGGCGCCATGTGGCGGTCACCTCAGGCAGCAATGCGGTTCTCTATGTGGATGGCAAGCCCGTGGGCACGGTGGCGGTGGCGTTTGCGCCCGCCGGCGCGCTGCGCGTGGGCGCGGGTCTGGTGGGTGAGATTGACGAGGTGCAGATTTCCACCGCGCAACGTCCCGAGGCGTGGATCGCCGTTCAGGCCGATAGCCAGGGTCAGGCCGGCAAGCTGGTGCGCATGGGCGCCGAAGAGACTACCGAGCAGGGCGCGCAGACGGGTTACTTCATGGCCACCATGAACAACCTCACGATCGACGGATGGGTGGTGGTGGTGATCTGTGTGTTCATGTTCCTCATTGCGATTTACGTCATGTGGGCCAAGGCACTGCTGCTCTCCCGCCAGGAACGCATCAACCCACGGTTCACAGAAGAGTTTGACCGCCTCACCCTGCGCCTGCGCACCCTCAGCGGTGGCCCCTCTTCACACGCCAACCAGCTCAACCAGCTGGTCCAGCAGGTCGACCAATACAAGGACTCGCCGCTGCACCGGATCTTCCAGGTGGGTGCGCGCGAACTCAAGTCGCGCTTTCACGCCGACGGCGCGCCGGGCGCCACGGTGGAACACGGCGGTGTGGTGGCGCCTTCGATCAGCGAACGCGCGATGCTGGCCGTGCGCTCGAGCCTGGACGCGCAGCTCACGCGTGAGCGCCAGCGCCTGGACAAGGGGATGGTGCTGCTGACCATCGCCATCTCGGGAGGACCGTTTCTTGGGCTGCTGGGCACGGTGGTGGGCGTGATGATCACCTTTGCTGCGATTGCAGCTGCGGGTGATGTGAACGTAAACGCGATTGCGCCCGGCATTGCCGCCGCGCTGGTGGCCACGGTGGCCGGCCTGGGCGTGGCCATTCCCGCGCTGTTTGGCTACAACTACCTGCAGACGCGAATCAAGTCGATTTCGAACGACATGAACGTGTTCGTGGACGAGTTCGTGACCAAGATGGCCGAAACCTACGGCGACTGACAGAACCACACACCATGTCCAAAGCCCAGGAAGACGGCGCGATTTACGACGACATCAACATCACCCCGATGTTGGACCTGGCGTATGTGCTACTGGTCATTTTCATTCTCATGACGACGGCTTCGGTTCAGGGCATCAAGGTGAACCTGCCCAAAGCGAGCGACACGCCCAGCTTGGCCAAGCCGGCCACGCGCGCCATCACCATCACCGAAACCGGTGCCCTGTATCTGGATGCCTACCCCATGGCAACGCTCGCCGATCTAGAGGCGCGATTGCTGCAGTTCAAGGCCGGCACGCCCGAATTCCCCATCGTGGTCAAAGGCGACTCCGCCGTGCAGTATGCGAAGGTGGTCGAGGTGCTGGACCTGCTCGGGCGGCTCGAACTCAACCAGATCGGTCTGGTGACGCAGCGGCTTGTCAAGTGAAACCGGACGATTCGTTCATGCGACGGCATCGTCGCGCGGCGGCGCTGGTGCTGTTGCTGATCCTGTTGATCGCCGCCGCCGTGTGGCTCTATGGCGTGCTGTCCAAGCCTGCCGAGCCGACCAGGAAGCGCACCGTGCAGGAGATCTCGCTGCTCAAGCCGCCACCGCCGCCGCCTCCGCCCAAGACACCGCCGCCCCCGCCACCGCCCCAGCAGAAGCAGGAAAAAATCGCCGTGCCCAAGCCCGACGCACCGCCCGAAAAACCGTCTCAAGCGCCACCCCCCAGCGCCAACCTGGGCGTGGACTCCGCTGGCAGTGGTTCGGGCGACAGCTTTGGCCTGGTAGGCAAACCCGGTGGCGGTGACCTGATCGGCAGCGGTGGCGGCGGTGGTAGTGGTGGCGGCGTTGTGCTGGGTGGCGGCGGGGGTGGCGGCGTCAACCGCTTTGCCTGGTACGGCGCGCTTGTCAAGGATCGCATCACGGACGCCGTGCAGCGCGACAAGAAGCTGCGCGAAGCCGCGCAGTACCAGCGCCTGGTCAACGTGTGGGTCAACAGCAGCGGCCTGGTCACCCGGGTCGAACTGGTGGGCCCTGGCGACACGCCCGAGCTCGACGAGGCGCTGCGCCTGGCTCTGCGAAACCTGTCGCCGGTGCGGGAGGGAGCACCGGGTGACATGCCCCAACCGATTCGACTGCGCATTTCCACGCGGTCCTGAGTTCCATTCAACGACCGTTCACTTCGAGACTTTCCATGAAACGACCCTTGCACCACGCCATGCGCCATGTGACTCTGGCGACCCTGATGACCGTTGGCTACGGCGGCGTCGCGCACGCCGATGAGCGCGAAGACCTGGAAACGCTCAAGCAGACCACGATCAACCTGATCCAGGCCTTGGTGCAGCAGGGCGTGCTGCCGGCCGACAAGGCCGACGCTCTGGTGAAGCAGGCCGAGGCCAAGGCAAAGGCCGCGGTGGCCGAGGCCAAGAAGGCCGAACAATCCACCGTGCGCGTGCAGTTTGTGCCGGAGTCGGTGCGCAAGCAGATTGCCGACGAGGTACGCACAGAAGTGGTTGCGCAGGCCAAGGCCGAGCGCTGGGGTGACGTGAATGCGGTGCCGGAATGGGTGGACCGGTTCCGCTTCGAGGGTGACCTGCGCCTGGGCTATCAGCGCGACATGTTTTCCCAATCCAACGCACCCGAGGTGTTCTTCCAGGTCCAGGGTCAGGACATCGACAACACAACCCAGGATCGCGCCCGCGCTCGCTTGCGTGCCCGCTTCGGCTTCACCGCACGCGTCACGCCTGACATCACGGCGGGTCTGCGTCTGGCCACCGGCAGCCAGTTTGAACCGGTGTCCACCAACCAGACACTGGGCAACAGCAACAACAAGTCGAACTTCTCGCTTGATCGCGCGTTCCTCAAGGCACGCTCGCAGGATTTCATGCCCTGGCTGACCACCACGGCCGGGCGTATCCCCAACCCGTTCTTCAGCACCGACCTGGTGTGGGACGACGACCTGAATTTTGATGGCCTGGCATTGCAATACGAAGATCCCAACTCGGCGGCCCAGGTCTGGCGGCCGTTTGGCACACTGGGTGTGTTTCCGCTGCAGGAGGTACAGCGTTCGATCAGCAACGACGCCAAGAGCAAGTGGCTGATCGGTGCGCAAGGTGGTGTGGAGTGGGTGCCGAGCAACGACCTGCGGGCCAAAGTGGCACTGGGTGTGTACGACTACCGCAACATCAGCGGGGTGCGCAACGCCTTCAACAGCACCAGCACCAACGAGACCGCGCCCGATTACCGGCAGAAGGGCAATACGCTGTTCAACATCGACAACGACGGCAATCCCAACACCAACCTATACGGCCTGGCGGCCGACTACAAGGTGCTCAACCTCACAGGTGCGGTCGACTTCAACCTTTACAACCCGGTGCACCTGATCGTCAGCGGCGATTACGTGCGCAACCTCGGCTTCAGCAGCAGCAAGACCCTGGCGCGCTCCGGGCTCAACGTGAAGCCGGAGACGACCGGCTACATGATGCGCGTGGCAGTGGGCATGCCCGCCATGCTGATCAAGAACGACTGGCAGCTCTCGCTGGCCTACCGATACCTGCAGGCGGATGCCACCGTGGACGCCTTCACCGACTCCGACTTCCACCTGGGCGGCACCAACAGCAAGGGATTCATTGTGGGCGCCCAGTACGGGCTGGGCCGGAACACCTGGCTGAGTGCCCGCTGGCTGTCCAGCCGGGAGATCAGGGGCTTGCCGTTGTCGATCAACACCTTGCAGGTTTACCTGAATGCGAAGTTCTGACCTGCGCTCAGGCGTCGCTCGGGCACTGCTCACCTGTGCTCTGTGCGCCATCTTGCAAGGGTGCGCTCAGCATGGACCCGAGCAGCTTGCACTGCGCGATCGCATGGAGCAGGACGCTCTCATTCCCAGAGACAGAGATCGCTTTTACACTACCGAACGAGAGCAGCAGGCGGCCGTGGCCAGCGCCAACGACCCCGCGATCCGTCTGGCCAGCGGGTTGGACCAACAACTGATTCGCGCGGCCGGTGGGGCCGACGTGGTGGTCGTGCGCCAACTCATCCAGGACGGCGCGCAAGTCAACGCGGTAGATGAGTGGGGCACTACCGCCTTGCTGCTGGCCGCGCGCGAGGGCGATCTGGAGACCGCGCGCGCGCTGCTGCGCGCGGGCGCTGACGTGGATGGTCGCACCGGGCCGTTGACCCCACTGGGTCAGGCTGCAATGCGCGGCCACAGCCATTTGGTGCGTTTGCTGCTGCGCGCTGGCGCGCTGCTGGACGCCACAGGGCTGAACGAAAACACACCGCTGATGAACGCGGTCAAACGCAACCACCCCGAGGTGGTCAGCCAGTTGCTCAAGGCTGGCGCTAACACGCAGGTGAAAGACCGCTCCGGTGCCGGCCTCCTGTTGGTGGCCATCCACGCCAACCTGCCGCAAGTGCTGGCGGTGTTGCTCGGCCATGGTCTGGACCCGAACCAGGCAGATGCCCAAGGCCTCACGGCCTTGTACTGGGCGAACCAGCTCAAGCGCGAAGCGCTGGCCGAACAGCTTGTGCAGGCAGGCGCCCAGATCGATCAACCACGGCAGGTCTTGCGTGCCAGCCGCCCCTATCCCAAAGAGGATTTCTGATGTTGCCCCATGTGATACGTAGCCTGCTGCTCCTGCTGCTGGCCACCAGCCTGGCGCTGCCCGCAATGGCGCAAGAAAGCAAACGCGACAGCCGCGAGCGTGAGGCTTTGCGCCGCGCCCAGCAGCAGGTGCAAAAGTCAGCGCAGGACCTGAGTGCGCTGCAGCAGAAATTCGACGCCGCCGAGCAGGAGCGGGCCAAACTGGCCGACGAGGTGGGTGGCGCGCTGAGCCGGGCAAAAAGCGAATCTGCGCGGGGCCAGCGCTTGCAGCGCGACCTGCAAAACGTGACCGGCGAACGCGATGCATTGCAGACCCTCACCACCGGCCAGGAGCGCAAGCTGCAAGAGCTCACTGCCGAGCACGAGCGCAAGCTGCAGGCTCTCAACGCCGAACAGGAACGAAAGCTGCAGGAGCTCACTGCGAAGAACGAGCAACTGGCACGTGACCTGACCGGCGCACAGCAACGCGGGCGGCAGCTCGACACCCAGGGCGCAGGGCTGCGCGAGCGTGTGGCGGCCTGCGAAGACCGTAACACCCAGTTGTACGCCACCGGGCGCTCATTGATCGAACAGTGCCGGGATCGCAGTGCCACCGATGCCGTACTCCGCCTGGAGCCTTTCACCGGCATGGGCCGGGTGGGCATTGAAAACATGCTGGAGACGCACCGCGACAAGCTCGAGGAACAAAAGACACCGCCTGCTGCGCCCCGAGACACGTCCAGATGAATGGAACAGGGAACGCGGGTGCGACCGCTCACCAGGGGTCTGCCCGATCCGGGTCGCATCGCCCTGCAGATGATTGAAGTCCAGTCGGGTTTCTCCCGGGCGAGGACGATATCGTGCCGGTCAAGGGCTTATACGGACACAGACGGGTGGTGTGAGATAGGCCGTTCGGCCCATGCACACCATCCGTTTGGATCAAGAATAGGCTGAGGTTTTCGGATGTCTGTCATATCGGCGGAGCAGCATCGGACTACCGCTCGCCTGAGAGCTCCCGGTAGATCATGCACCATGAACAATCCTTCCTTGCATTGCCGACCACGGTGGAATGTGCTCTGCGGCGCTGCCTTGGTCTGCGCTGCTTTTCTGATGGCGGTCCCCGCCTCGGCCCAGAATGCTGCGCCAGACACCCAGGCGCTCTCCGCCATCATCGAGCGTCTGGTGGGCGCCAAAGTGGAGTCGATTGCACCGTCCGCAGTGGCGGGCCTTTTTGAGGTCATCGTCAACGGAAACATCCTCTATATCGATTCGACCGGTAACTACCTGGTGGATGGTCAGGTGGTGGAGGTGGCCACCCGAACATCGGTCACGGCCAGGCGCAAGCAGGAGCACGAAATCGCCACCATGCCGGTGCTTGACATCTCAAAACTCGATCTCGTCGATGCCATCAAGACCGTCAATGGCCGGGAGATCCCAGGCCGAGTGCTGGTGACCTTTGAAGATCCGCGCTGCGGGTTCTGCAAGCGGCTGCATCAGACGCTCAACGACGTTCCCGACCTGGTGCTCTACACTTTTCCGGTCTCCTTCCTCGGGCCCCAGTCGCGTGCGATGAACGAAGCCATCTGGTGTGCGTCCGATCGGAGCAAAGCCTGGGGCGAGGTGATGAGGGACATACCGCCCTCGCTGGATGTAGCGAAGTGCGACCTGCAGGCGCTGGATCGCAACACGGAACTGGCCAACAAATACCGGGTGAGCGGCACACCCACCATGTTCACCAGCGGCGGCGTGCGAATCGCGGGTGCCGTCGGCGCGCCTGCGATCGAACAGGCCCTCAAAGCCGCCATCCGTTGAGCGCGTGCACAGGCATTCATGTCGCTGCGATCCTCACTCTCCCTGTGCACCCTGTTTCCTGCGCTTGTCCTGGCGGCTACCGCCGCCACGGCGCAGGGCCGAATCACCGAAGTCGGGTCCTGCAGCAGCGGCAACCTGGCCAGCGCGCAGTCGGCCTCGATCGGAGACGGCAGCGTGGGCAACAACGGCCTCGAAGGTCTCTCGTACGCACCCCGCAGCGGACAGGTGCTCAGCAGTTCGAACTTGTCAGGCATCACCAGCCAAGCCATATGAGGCGCATCGACGCAACTCCCCACCGGTCGATCGCGAAGACTTGAGCAGCCGACAGGAGAAAACCGTGTGACGCCACGGATACAATCCCTGACGTTGCGGCTGTAGCTCAGTGGATAGAGTATTGGCCTCCGAAGCCAAGGGTCGTGGGTTCGATCCCCGCCAGCCGCACCATCCGACCGTCTCACGACGTGTCATGACACCTCAAAACCCGCATGTTTTCTAGCATTGCGGGTTTTTCTTTGTCTCAAGGCGTTCCGGCTGATAGCATGAGATACCGTTAGATTTACGGTATCGCCGACGGTACTTGGCGAGTGATTGGATTGGAGTACCGTTACGGAGGTTGTGATGGCTTTGACAGACACTTTTGTGCGGCAGGTGAAGCATTCCGGAAAGGTCATTGGCGACAAGTACACGGACGGCGGCGGCATGTATTTGCTGGTGAAGGCCAGCGGCAAGTACTGGCGCATGGATTACACCCATGCAACCAGACGCCGGACGTTGGCACTTGGTGTGTATCCCGCGGTGTCGCTTGCAAAGGCACGGAAGCGGCGCGATGGGGCGAGGGAGCAACTTGCGGATGGAGTCGATCCCAATGCAGCCAAACGCCAGGAAAAGCTGGAACAAGCGGACGCCGCATCGAACACCTTTGAAATTGTGGCCCGGGATTGGCTGGCCAAAACCGCCGCCAAGCGGGCGCCGGGTACGCAAGCAAGAGTCTTGACCTTGCTGGAACATGATGTTTTCCCGTTCATCGGCATCAGGCCAATCTCGAAAATCGGGCCTCGTGATGTTTTGGAGCAAGTAGTGCGCAAGATCGAGGCGCGCGGTTCCATCGACACCGCACATCGCGCCAAGCAAGTGTGTGGGCAGATATTTCGGTATGGCGTTGCGGTTGGCTTCGCAGAGAGAGATGTCACGTCAGATCTGCGCGGAGCGATCGCCTCCATTCCAGAATCACATTTTGCTGCGATTACCGAGCCCAAACAGGCGGGCCAGTTGATGCGCTCAATATTCGAATATGCAGGTCATGCCACCACTGTGGCCGCGCTCAAACTAAGTCCACTCGTCTTCGTTCGCCCAGGTGAGCTGCGAACCGCGGAGTGGGCCGAGATTGGCTTGGAAGAGGCCGAGTGGCGTATTCCGGGTAGCAAGATGAAGATGAAGAACGATCATGTCGTTCCGTTGTCCAGGCAGGCGGTTGCAATTCTTCGAAGCATGCAACCGATTTCCGGTCACGGCCGGTATGTTTTTCCAAGTCTGCGGACTGGGGAGCGCCCCATGAGCGACAACACCATCAACGCGGCGCTCCGGAGCCTTGGGTACAGCAAAGAAGTACACACTGCCCATGGATTTCGCGCATTAGCCAGGACGATCTTGGACGAAGTGCTGGGTGAGAGAGTGGACTTGATCGAGCATCAGCTTGCCCATTCGGTGAAAGACCCGAACGGGAGGGCTTACAACAGGACGGCCCATCTGCCGGCGCGACGTGAAATGATGCAGAGCTGGGCTGACTATCTAGATTCGCTCCGGCTTGGAGGCCAAGTCCTTCCATTCAAAGCTGCATAACCGACGGACTCATCAGGCAATACCAGGCCGTCGGTCTCAACAGAAGTTGGGGACAGACTAAAGGGTGAGTCGATGTTTCTGGAGCGATTTGGCAGCGGGCCACGGGGGCGAAGGGCCGTTGTGGGTCGGCAAACCGTGGTTTCCAGCTTCGGTTTATGGCGGCGCCATCGGAGGCTGCCCTCAGCTTGAATCATGCTCTGGGCACCGAATCACAAATTGAAGACCGTGGGATGGGGATTCCAGGAGCTGCGCCGCATTTGGCCGTTTGCCAGATGCCCTAATCGTTGGGCACTTCGGTAGGAAGAAATCTGGCTCGCCGCAACTACTTGGATGCGAATATCCGTGTCTGACGCTGTTCTCTGTAGCAATGTCATCACGCGGTGCCGGTGACTTCGGTATTCGTCTCATTGGGGCGATTCATCGGCGCATTGAAAGATCAGATGGTCTGACCACTTGACAACCAGGCCATCTGTCCTATAATCAATCACAAGCGAGAGCATTCATGTCAATCAATCCGTTGAAAAACCTCAAAGTAGTGCGCGCCAAACGCATCTATGAGCAAGTCGCGGAACAAATCGAGGCGCTGATCCGAGCGGAAAAGCTGCCAGTCGGATCCCGTCTTCCTTCTGAGCGCGACCTCGCTGAATTTCTTGGGGTAAGCCGTCCTTCCCTGCGCGAGGCAATGATCGCGCTTGAAACTCTTGGCCTTGTCGAAGTCCG
>Ga0105048_10000804_pt1 | contig 49694 bp, 50 predicted proteins | sample MAT05_FD_78382 | JGI IMG/M metagenome (GOLD analysis project Ga0105048, IMG submission 78382) | Freshwater microbial communities from Lake Fryxell liftoff mats and glacier meltwater in Antarctica - MAT-05 | ecosystem: Environmental > Aquatic > Freshwater > Ice > Liftoff microbial mat | place...
ACCTCCTGCCAGCCCATGCGGTCAAAAATCGACCAGCCTCCCTCGCGTTTCACAAACAGCTGGGATGCGTCCCGGAAGAAATTTCCAGGTAGAAAAATCTGGTCACTTGCGTCGCAACGAACGATCCGCCCACGAGCGAGTGGGTGACCCCCGACGGGTTGGCACAGCGCGACCTCGCCGGCCGCGGATACCTCAATGCGATACGTAACGAAACTCGTCCGGCGCAACGCGACGAGGATGAAACTCGCGTCCGCCTTGGCGCATTTTACCCCAATGCACAGCCGGCCCGAAGCCCACCCAGCGGAAAGGACCGGACCCGGCGGCATAGCGCCTTTCTCCTGCGGAAGATCAAAAACCTCCCGCTCCTGCGCAAAGGCCAGAAACCGCCGCCGGCTCAACGACATTTGCGTCTCATGGTGGAGGATCGCCCTGCGTTTCCGGACGACTTGCTCGGGCGTCAGCCGGAGCCGAACCTCCCCCGGGCCGGATTCCCCGCGGGAGGGATGCACCAGGTACTCGAGCACCTCGAAATTCTTTTTGAAGCGGCCAAATTCAAGCTGTTGCATGAATCTGAGCATGACGGCGCAGGCACTGTGGTCGGGATGAAGATCGCGCAAGGCCGGGGCCACCACCACCGTCGGCTGCCACTCCCGGATTTCTGCGGCCAGTTTTTCGCAGAATTCGGGGTTACCGTTTAAGATCAGGTTGGTCAGACCCAGGTCGGGGTAGCGCCAGAAGGCGACGCTGGCTTCGGCCAGGCCGAGGCAACCTAACGCTGCGATCACCTCGGACCCCCGCCGCCGGCCCCACCGGAGCCGGGCCGCGTCGTCGATTCTCCACCGTCGTTCCGCGAAACGCTGCGGCCAGGGATTGTTTTCGCCATTCGTAATCACGATGACCCTGACTGCCGCCTTTCGCTCCAAGGCTTGCTGGATCAAGCCACCAGCGGCCAAGGATTCGTCATCAGGATGCACCGCCAACACCAAAACCCGGTCCCAGCGTGCTAAGTACGACGAATCCATCCCACAATAAACCCGCCGCAGCCCGGACAGTTCCCGCGAAGGTAACGATTTGGCGACATCACTTTCGAATCGGCGGGGACTTCCTCGGGATTCCCATTCGGAGGCAAGGCGAAGGGAGCCAATCCGAGCCCAAGGCGGGGGAGGCCATGTAGTCTATGGTCGCCCGCCACCAAAGATGCTTCACCCGGGCAGAACGGGCTGCTCGCACTGACAAGGCCCGTTGGGTACGCCGGCATGAGTTTGTTGTCTTCCGCCCATCGGCCCAAAGGGCGCCGTGCTGCTCCTCGTTACCTTCGACGCCTGAGGCTGCGTCGAACCCGGCTGAGTGGGCTCTTCACACTGACAGAACCGATCAGAAACGGGCCGGCGTGAGTTGTTCGGACTTCCGCCACTCGGCCCAAAGGGCGAAGAGGCAGTAGGCGAAGGCCAGGTAAGCGGCTTGCTCCCGCGTGAAGAGCAGGATGGAGGTGAGCGAATGCGTCGGGGCGAAAAGGTAGGTCCGGGCCAGGGTGAAGGCCGACATTGCCGAACCGACGGCGAGGACGAACGCCAAGGCGGGCGAGCGGCGCAGCAGAGCGGCCGTGGCGAGAAGGGCGATGGTTCCGAAGAGGATGACTGAAAGCGCGCCGTCGGCGCTGAACTGGTGCCGGAGGCTCCAGCACTTTGCCAAGATTAGACTGATCACGATCAGGAGCTGGGTCTTGGAGCGGGTCTTCATCGGGAGGGGTTGCTGCGATCACACTGGGGCGAGCGAGGCGAAGGGTCACGGCTGGGAAACACCTAGCGGAGCTAAGTAGTCCCCGCTCAGCGGTGCGTGAAAACCCGTAAGTATTTAGCGGAGTGTGAGGTGTGAGGGATCGGCGCCGCAATGACGCTCCCTCCTGGCGTGGATATTTCAAGTGGCAGCCAAACGGGCAGAGTTCGGACTGCCCCACCATTTTGCGGAACCTAAAATATAACACTTAATCCAGCCCCCAGTGGGTGCGGTCTGGCGAACCGGCGGCGCGAAAAGCGGTCACATTAGAGCAAACATTCCTTGTCTCCTCCTTTTTCTTTCGACCGCTAACCCGACCGTATGAGTACCTCAGAGCAATTTTTTGTCCTGGACGAGCCGATTGTCCCGGGAATCTACAGCCGTTGTGAACGGCACCTGAACCAGGCGCAGGGGGCGGGGTGTGTGGCCCTGCACATGTTCATCGACTCGGCTTGGGGCGATTACCGCGAAGCTCTCCGCATCCACACCCTGATCGTGAGCCTGACGATGCCCGTGGTGGCCTATTGCTCGAAGCGGGCAATGGGCGCGGGCCTCCTCGTTTTTATCGCCGCGACCAAGCGGGAGGCGTCGCCGGAGGCGAGGTTCATGATTGAGAGCACGGCACAAAATGCCCCCGCCCACGCGGGCACCAGCACCCCCTTCCCGGGGAACGACCGGGTCCGCCACCTCCTGCTGGAGCGCGGGATTTCGTTGTCCCCACAGGAACTGGATCAATTCGACCGGGGCACAAACCTGCACTTTTCTTCGCTGGAAGCGCTGTCCTGCGGAATCGTGCACGACCTTGCCCGCCACATGCCAGAGCACGAGACCGCGAAGACGGTTTAGGCCTGACGAAAAGTGGGTGGGTTAGGATTCATTGGGCATTGGTCAGAAGTCAGGGCTGATGGGGTCGAGGTCGAGCCCACCTGTAACCGGGCCAGAGTTTTTGATAACCTCTAGCCCATGACCCATCACCAGCGCGGGCCCCGCCACCCCTGCAACGCCCTGTTGACCCGCGCTAATATTTTGGGGAAAAGTCATGCGAAAACCCCCGCCCCACCCCTCCCCCACTCCCATGATCAAGAAAATCCTCCTCGTCCTTGTCGCCATCGTTGCCGTCATCCTCATCGCCGGCGCGTTTCAGTCCGACCCCTACCGCGTCGAGCGCTCGGTCACCGTTGCCGCGCCCGCGGCCGAGGTGTTCCCGCAGATCAACGATCTCCGGCAGAGCCAGGCTTGGTCGCCGTGGATCAAGCTCGATCCCTCCGCGAAAATCACCTTCGACGGCCCGGCCAGCGGCGTCGGTGCGAGCAACGCATGGGTCGGAAACCGCGATATGGGTGAGGGCCGCCAGACGATCGTTGCCAGCACCCCGAACGAACTCGTCCAGCTGAAGCTGGAGTTTCTCAAGCCGATGGAGGACGTGGCCACCTCCGAGTTCCGTCTCACGCCCGGCACCTCGGGCACCAACGTAACGTGGTCCATGTACGGTCACAAGAATTACGTCTCCAAGGTCATGTGCATGTTCATGAGCATGGACAAGATGATCGGCGGCGAATTCGAAAAGGGCCTCGCGAACTTGAAAACGGTGGCGGAGTCGTCGTCCAGAAAGTAAAGCGGAAGGAGTGTTGTCATCGCGACGAGCCCTCAATGAAGGCGACGCGGCAATTCATCGGAATCGCCACGGATTACACCGGCGGACACGGATCAATCTGAACCAAAGACCAAGGGAATCGGATTGATCCGTGTTCCGGGTGAGATCTGTGGTAAAATTCCGTTTTCGATGCAGGGGCTAACCGCAGAATTCAGCGACCCCGCCCTCCATTCGCTCCGATCAGAGCGACGCCAGATCAATTACGAAGCGATACTTCACGTCGCTCTTCAGCATGCGTTCGTAGGCGGTGTTGATCTGGCTGATTTTGATCATCTCGATGTCGCTCGTGATGTTGTGCTTCCCACAGAAATCCAGCATCTCCTGGGTCTCGGGCAGGCCGCCCACCAGGGAGCCGGACAGGGAGCGGCGGCGGAAGATCAGCGGGAACGCCGCCACGGGCAGCGGTTCCCCGGGCGCGCCGACCAGCGTCAGGTTGCCATCACGCTTCAGCAGCTCGAAGTAGGCATTGAGGTCGTGCGTCGCGGACACCGTGTCCAAGATGAAGTCGAAGCTGTTCGCGTGCGTCTTCATCTGCGCCGCGTCGTTCGAAACAACCACCTCGTGCGCGCCGAGGCGGAGGGCGTCAGCCGCCTTGCCGGGTGAAGTCGTGAAAAGCACGACGTGCGCACCGAACGCGCGCGCGAACTTCACGCCCATGTGGCCGAGTCCGCCCAAGCCGATGATGCCAACCTTGTGGCCGGCGCCGATCTTCCAGTGGCGCAGCGGGGAATAGGTCGTGATGCCCGCGCACAGCAACGGCGCGGCCGCCGCGGGGTTGAGATTGTCGGGGATGCGCAGCACAAATTCCTCCGTCACCACGATGCCCGCCGAGTAGCCGCCCAGTGTGGGGGCGTTGAGGTGCTTGTCGGTGCTGCCAAACGTCATCGTCATGTCCGGGCAATACTGCTCAAGGCCCTTCTGGCAGTCGGGGCAGGTGCGGCAGGAATCCACGAAGCACCCGACGCCGACGAGGTCACCGGCCTTGAATTTCTTCACGCCGCTGCCGACGGACTTAACCCGGCCCACGATTTCATGGCCGGGCACCGCGGGAAACTGGGTGAAATGCCATTCGTTGCGCGCGTAATGGAGGTCGGAGTGGCAAACGCCACAGAAGAGGATGTCAATCAGGACATCAGTCGGGCCGGGCTCACGGCGCGAGATCGTGGCGGGAGCGAGGGGCGAGGTCGCGCTGGTCGCGGAGTAGGCTTTGCAGGAATAAGGCATGGGGAAGGAGGGTGATGGGTTACGGGTGAGAGGCGAAAGGTTGCGGCTGGGCGGCCTCTGCGTCCAACCCGCAAATGAGCCAGTTTCGTGCCCGGACAATTCCTAACCCCTCCGCTTTTCGTGCATTTCGTGTCTTTCGTGGTTAAAAATTCGGGCTCCTTCAATTCGCCACCCTTCGCTCGATTCGCGAGTAACTGAACTGGCCGGCTTATTTGCCGGCCAATTTCTGCTGGTGGGCGGGATAGCGGTCGCCCGTCAGCTTCATTTGGTCAGACGCGGAGACAATTTCGCGGAGGTCGGTGGGCGAGAGAACGAGGGTCGCGCCACCGAGGTTCTCGGTCAGGCGGGGCAGTTTCGTCGTGCCGGGAATTGGCACGATCCACGGTTTCTGCGCGAGCAGCCAGGCCAGCGCGACCTGGACGGGCGTTGCGTTCACCCGGGCGGCGATGCGGGTGAGCAGGTCCACCACGACCTGGTTGGCCTTCCGTGCCTCCGGCGTGAAGCGGGGCACGACGTTGCGGAAATCCGTGGCATCAAACTTCGTGTTCTCGTCGATCTTCCCCGTGAGAAACCCCTTGCCCAGCGGACTGAACGGCACGAAACCGATGCCGAGTTCCTCGAGGGTCGGGATGATTTCCTGCTCAGGCCGGCGCCAGAAGAGGGAATACTCGCTCTGCAGCGCGGTGATGGGCTGGACCGCGTGGGCGCGGCGGATGGTTTTGGCGCCCGCTTCCGACAGGCCGAAGTGACGGACCTTGCCGGCCGCAATCAGCTCCTTCACGGCGCCGGCGACCTCCTCGATCGGCACGTCCGGGTCGACGCGGTGCTGGTAAAACAGGTCAATCACATCGGTCTTGAGCCGTTGCAGCGAGGCGTCGGCGACCTCCTTGATGTGCGCTGGACGGCTGTCGAGGCCCTCGAGGCGCTCGCCGCTGGGTCCGATCTTGAAGCCGAACTTAGTGGCGATCTTCACCGACTTCCGGAAAGGCGCGAGCGCCTCACCGACAAGCTCCTCATTTTTCCACGGGCCGTAGATTTCCGCGGTGTCAAAGAAAGTGACCCCCTGATCCACCCGCCGCGAAGGAGGGCGACGGCGGCCTGGTGTTCCGTGGGGGGACCGAGGCCAAAGCTCAGCCCCATGCAGCCGAGGCCGAGGGCGGAGACTTCAAGGTTACTTTGGCCGAGGGATCGTAAGTTCATAGAGTCTAAGGTGTAAGTTTTACGGGGGAGGGCAAACCGCGGCGACATTGACCGATGTCCGTGGTCTGCCGTCCGTGATCCTCCTTCATGCAGTCGGGTTGACTAGGCCGACTCCCTCCCTGACGAAAGCGGGTGGGCGCACGTCTTCACTTGACAGTCTAGGCGAAAGGGGTTTCATCCTTTCAGTTCCCTCCGACGGCAACATCCTCTCCCTTTTTATGGCCAAAGAAAAAACCGACCTCGTTTACGGCACGCTCGATATGCTGATCCTGAAATCGCTCCAGCATGAGCCGGTGCACGGCCTCGGGATCGCCAACCGCATTCAGCAGATGTCCGACGAGGTGCTGCGCGTCGAACAGGGTTCCCTTTATCCGGCGCTCTATCGCCTCGAGGCCCAAGGCTGGATCGCCGCCGAATGGGGCAAGTCGGAGAACAACCGCAAGGCCCGGTTCTACAAGCTGACCGCCACCGGGCGCAAACAGCTCACTGCCGAGACCGATCACTGGGCCCGCCTCACCGCAGCCATCAATCTGGTCCTCGCCAAGGCCTGACGTTCATCCTCTGTCCCCCATCGAAGTTACCCGGGGCTTTTTCACCTAGACTGTCACTGTAAGTTCACCGCGCCCTTCCCCCTTCCATCCGAACAGTCGCCACCATGAAAAAACCGACTTCCCCCGTCGCCCCGCGGCTCCGCGCGCCTTTCCTTCCATGCGGTCTGGCCCTCGCCCTTGGGCTGCTGGTTCCGCTCGCCGCCCCCCGCCCAGGCGGACGTCGTCGGCATCGGCGTGCGCGCCTATGTGACGGACGCGTCGCACATGTGGTCCAAGAACCAGAGCAAGATCCCGGGCGATGGCGGCCATGGCAAAGTCTACGCGATCGTCGCGGTGTCTTGCGTGCCGTCGGAAGTGAAGCTCAACCAGCCGGTGGACGAGAACGCGCTGCTGGCCATCCTCGTCCGCGAACTCGATAGCAACGGCTTCACCCGCGTGGTGAAGGGCCAGCGACCCGACCTCCTGCTCGCGATGAGCTATGGCCGCGGACTGATGACCAATCCTTATCTCAACGACACCGGCGAAGTAAATCTCGGCGTCGATGCCATTCCCTCGATGACGATCACCGGAGCGTTCTCCATCCAATTGGTGGACGAAAAAAGCCCCGGTTATGAACAGAAGATCCAGAAGGCGGGTTATGAGAAACTTTTCATCCGCGTCACGGCGTTCAATAACCCGAAGGACAAGAGCGAGAAAGCCAAGATGCTCTGGAAAACCGTCATCGTCGCCGATGATCCGGAGCACATGGATTTGAACAGGGTTGCCTCGCAAATGCTCGCGGCCGGTGCCCCGCTCTTCGACAAGCAGCTCCGGGACAAGGCGCTCGAGTTGTTCGCGCCGCTGCCCCAAGGCCACGTCAACGTCGGCACGCCCGAGGTGGTTGAACCCACTCCCACGCCGCCGGCCAAGAAGTAACCCGCGCGTGTTCCACGGCGTCACGTTCCGTTCCCCTGGACCCCGATGGATAGCCCGCTTTCAGACTCCGCCTCCGCCTTGAACCCCGACGCGCCAGGACTGTCCTGGGGCCATTCCGGTCTCCGTGCCGTCGTGGCGTTGGGTCTTTGCGCCGCGATCACGGGCGCGACGTTCGCGGAGGACAACCAGCTCGATGTGGGCGTGCGGTCGGCGATGGTGGAACCTCGACCGGCCTCCTCGGACCTGCAGGACGCCCGTGAACACGGCAAAACCTACGGGATTGTTTCGGTGCAGCAGGTTCCATCAGGCCAAAAGCTCCTGAAGCCCGTGGATGAAGGCGCCCTCATGCAGCTGCTGAGCGCCGAGCTGAATGCCCACGGCTACCGGCTGTATGCGCCCGGCACCAACCCGGAGATCCTGCTCACGGTTTATTAACGGACGGGGATTTCTCAGCAACCCGTACCAAGAGGGCGGCGGACGCAACGAAACGCCCACGGCGGCCTCCTCCCTCGGGGCGGCGGGTGGCCGACCGATCGGGGCCCCCACCGTTTCCCAAGTCGGCACCCCGGCGCGGCTCTTCAACGGCCTGCGCCCCGGCTTCGAGGCGAAGCTGCAGAAAGCCAAGTACGAGAAACTCTACATCCGCGTCTCCGCCTGGCGCTACCCCACCGACCCGAAGGCCAAGACCAAGCAGCTGTGGAATACCACCATGGTCGTGGATGACCCGGATTACCGGGATATTAATGCCCTCGCCGCCAAGATGCTCGAAGCCGGCGCGCCGTTCTTTGACCACGAGGTCAAGGAAGAGGCCGACGTCTACAAGCCCCTGCCCGAGGGCCACGTGAAGGTCGGCGCACCGGAAATCGTCGAGCCCACGCCGGCGAAGAGGTAACGCGCCGGGCAGCAGGGGGTGGCGGCGGCAGCCCCTTAGTCCTGCACGAAATCAAGATCGAGCGGCGCGAATACCTGCCGGCCGCTGCGGGCGACCAGCGTCACCCCACCCTTGGCCGGGATGATCGCCCGCACCGCATCAAAGCTGCGCGGGATCGCCGCCAGGGCCATGATGTGCGCCACGCGCAGCGGCCAATCGGGCCGCAGCTGCACCGCGGTCGGTGCGCCCGCGCGGGTGAGCAGGTTGGGCTTGGCCGACTCAGCCAGGCCGAGGTGGAAAAACGAGGTCACATCCTCGACGCCCACGACATTGATGTGCCGGCCGTTCCACGGCGGATAATGGCGGCCGCCGTTGGAGAACCAGAGGACGGTTTCCCGCAGGACGCGCGGATTCTTCAACGTGAAAAACACATAGCCTTCGCCGGGGAGCGTCACCGCGTTCCACGCAAACGGCAGCCGGACGTCGCTGATGATCTCCACCAGTTCCTCGTATCCGCGGCGCGCCGGATAGCGGCTCAAGTCCAGTGTGCCCCCGGCCGCGGCCGGCACCCGCTCCAGCGAGGAAAACGGCGCGCCGAGCTTAAGCAGCGAATAACCCTTGGCCTCCGGGGTTTCCCACGCGGTGGGCACCACAAACCCGCGCTTGAACGCACTGGTCGTGATCGTGCCGGCGCCCGGCTGATCCGGAAACAGCAGCATCGGGTGTGTGCCGATCGACATCGGGCCGGACATGCCGGAGAGCACGTGCTCGGAATAAACCGCCGCATGGCCGTCCCGCAGGATCAGGCGCTTGTCCACGCGGCCCGGGCGCGCCCTGGTCCTCATCGAGGTGTGCAGCGTCGTGGCGCCCCCGGCGTGTTCGAGCGATTCAAATTTCCACTCGCGATTGGCCGTCTCGCCGTGGGCCGGGTGCGACTCGCCGCGATAAGGCGCCGCATTGCCGCCGAACGGAGCGCAGAAGAAGTCCCCGCGGGCGACGCGCAGCATCGTCGGGATCTCCGCCGGGAGCGGCTCCTTCCCCCAAGGTGTGATGGAAAACGGCTGCACCGATTTGCGCCCCAGCTTGAACACGACCGGCGCGAGCTGTCCGCCCGTGAGGGTGAGGAAACCCTTCACGCGGTTGCTGGCAAAACTCCAGCCGGTCTGGCCGGCCACTTGTTTGATCGGGGATTTCATGAATTTGGTTCGTGGTACGGGGCGAATCCTCCCGCCGCCGCCGCGGCTAGGACGGGCTGACCGGATAAGCCGTCCGGCAAGGTCGGATTGAACAAGCCCATTTTGACCACGGATTACACGCGGAAACACCGATCAATCTCAATTTCCGTTCAGAATCTGATCCGTGTTTCCGCGTGTAATCCGTGGTCAAAAAAAACGATTCGATGGATCGACTGCTCGCGAATGCGGCGCGACGACCGGGACGGCTCACCGGGCCCTCCCTCAGGATTTGGACTCACCCGGCGGTTGAATCACCGGCGCGGCGCGAAAATCACCGGGATCGCACAGTTCGCAATCCTTGGTGCCAAGGCGCGGATCACTCATCCCGAGCTTCTGGCGGATCGCGAGCAGCTCCTTCATCTTCGATGTGCCGAAGGAGTGCAGGCCGCTGCCGAGCTGCGACGCGATCCAGACAGTCCGGCAATACGAATCGATGTTCTCCATCTTCCAGTGCGCATCCTCGACGTTGTCGCCCCAGGTGATGACGCCGTGGTTCTCCATCAGCACGACCTGATGATCCACGCCCACCTCGCCGACAGTCTTGCCGTTGGCGGGCGTGCCGGGGGTCTGGTATTCCGCCAGGCCAATCTTGCCGAGAAACACCTCGGCCTCGGGAATCAGGCACGGCGGCGGGAGCACGGAAGCCACGGCAAACGCGGTCGCGTGCACCGGGTGCGCGTGCACGCAGGCGCGGGCTTTCGGCTGACGTAACATGATGCCGAGATGCGTCAGCGCCTCGCTGGTGCGCTTCTTGGTGCCGGCCACCTGGCGGCCTTCCAAGTCGATCAGGCACATGTCGCAGGGCTTCATGTAACCCTTGGAAATCAGCGTCGGCGTGCAGAGCACGAGGTTCGCGGCGACCCGCACGGTGATATTACCGCCATTGCCGTCGACGAATTCCCGCTCCCACATCCGCCGGCCGATGTCGCACATCTGCAGCTTAACGGCCTCGACCGCGGGTGAGTTGAAAAACCTCTGGATGGCCGCGGGGTTCTCCAGGTCAATCGTGGCGGAGCAGTCGCAGACGTGCGCGGCGGCAGCGGAAGACTCCCCGGGCCTGCCCGCCCCAGGCTCGACCAACGCGGGCCTGCCCGCCGTAGGCCCGGCGAAGGAGGGTCGGGCCGGCAGCTTGCGGCTGCGCATGAGATCCTGGGCGGAGGGCGTCAGGAGGGCGTCGGAAGGAATCGATTCCAAGCTCTCACCCGCGCGGAGCATGCGTTCGACATCGGCAGCGGTGATGACCTTGCGCATAAATTTATTGGGGGGGCTGGTGGAAAATCTCGTCGGCGATGGCCGCGTTGTAGGCGTCCACCGGGGTCGCCTCGGCAAACGGCTTGGAGGCCTCCGAGCCCTCGGTAAAACCGATCACACTTCCCAGTCCGGCGCCCAGGTTGTCGTAAACCACGAGGGCCGGAGCCGCGGTCTGATTTTTGGGGGCCCAGGGACGAACCAGCAGGAAGCGACCACCGAGGTAGGACGGCTCCTGCCGGCTGAGGGTGACTTTGCCGATGACGTGACCGAGGCGCATATTAGGAAGAACCCTCGTCGAGGATCGCGATGATGGTGTTGCGGAGCGGCGACTTGGGATCGTTGACCAGGGCGCGGGCGGCAGCGCCGTCGGTGGACACGAGCACGCGCTGGTGCTGGCCCGCGCCGTGCGCATCGATGGCGAGGACGGGCGTGCCCTCGGCGTCGCCCTGCTCATTGAGCGGCTGGCAGATGACAGTGCGGCAGCCTCGCAAACTCGGGTGGCAGACCGTCGAGACCATCACTCCATCAATGCGCGCGAGGATCATGGGGTGGAGCGCGTTGTCCCTAACGCGCTGATGGATTTAAGCCGGGCGTGAATCGCGGGCGGAGCGGAAAACGCGTGAGGGACAACGCGTTCCACCCCGGATATTGGGACCCGTGGATTCATTACTTGGCGCCCTTGGGCTCCGGATAAATCGTGCGGTTGTTCACGTCGACGTTGTCCACGATCCCGGTGACGACCGCGTCCACGGGAACAGTCGCCATGCCGGCGGCCTGGCGCGCGGAGCTGCCCTGACAGAACAGGACCGTCTCACCCTGACCGGCGCCAAGGGAATCGACGGCGACGACGGTGGACGGCCCCGGGCGGAACGAGCCGGCCTCGTCCACCAGCAGCGGGCGCAGGAGCAGGAGCTTACGCCCCTGCATGGCGTCGTCCTTCTGGGTGGAGACGACGGTGCCGATGACGCGTGCGAGGAGCATGGGATTATTTGGCTTTGCCGGGTTTCGGCAGGATCGACGCGACCTCATCGTGGGGACGCGGGATCACTTGCACGCTGACGACCTCACCGACGGCACGGGCCGCCTGGGCGCCGGCGTCGGTGGCGGCCTTGACCGCGGCGACGTCACCCACCACGACGGCGGAGACGAGACCGTGGCCGACCTGTTTCATGGGGCCGGCGAGCGTGACGTTGGCTGACTTCAGCATGGCGTCGGTGCCGGCGACGAGGGCTGCGAGGCCCCGGGTTTCGAGGAGACCAATGGCTTTTTGGGACATGGGATTTGTTAGTTTTAAGTTTTAAGCGGTAAGTTCTTAGGGAGGACGAAGTCTAAGGCGCGGGTCGGAGTCGTGAGCGATCGGCTTACGACCTAAACCTTACACCTTACAACTTACGCGGACGCGCCGATCCATTTGCCCAGCTGGCCGAGTTCATCGTGCGGGCGCGGGATGACCTGGACGCTGATGACTTCGCCCACCTTGGCGGCGGCCTCGGCGCCGGCGTCGATCGCGGCCTTCACAGCTGCGACATCGCCGCGGAAGAACGCGGTGACGTAGCCCGCGCCGATCGGCTCCCAGCCGGTCATGGTGACGCTGGCGGCCTTGAGGGCGGCGTCGATGGCTTCGAGAAGGGCGCAGAGGCCCTTCGTTTCAATCATGCCGAGTGCTTCGTGGGACATTGGAATGAAGAGAGTGTTAGGTGTTAGGTTATGGGTGATTGGCTATGGGCGGCGGGCGGCTCAGAGGCCGACCTGCTTCAAGAGCTCGGGGTGCGGGCGGGCGATGACGTGGGAACAGACGAGCTCGCCCACGCGCTTGGCGGCGTCAGCGCCGGCGTCGACCGCGGCCTTCACGCTGCCGACGTCGCCCTTGACGACGACGGTGACAAAACCGCCGCCGATCTGGAACTGACGGGCGAGCGTGACGTTGGCGGCCTTAACCATGGCGTCGGTCGCCTCAATGCTGCCGACATAGCCGCGGGTTTCTACCATTCCGATGGATTCGTTCATAATGATGATGGGTTGAGTGATGTTGGATTAAAGTGGGTGGACTCAGAGGCGCGTGAGAATCTGGCCGACGCCCTCGCTGGGTCGCGGGATGACGTGGGCGGAGATGAGTTTGCCGACTGACTCGGCAGCGGCGCGGCCCGCCTCGACGGCGGCGGTGACCGCGGCGACATCACCCTCGAAGATCACGGTGACGTAGCCGCCGCCGAGTTTTTCCTTGGCGATGACGCGCACGCCGGCGGCCTTGCAGGCGGCGTCGGTGGCAGCGGTGACGGCGGTGAAGCCCTGCGTTTCGAGCAGGCCGATGGCCTCAGGGACCTTGGATTTTTCAGTCATGGAAAGTTTAACGCGTCTGGGGATGAAAACGACTTCCTGGTCCAGCAGCGGCTGGTATTCGGCGGGACTGTCGATCACAGACCAGGCCCCGGAATCGGGCGCGTCGAGGGCTTTCGCGGTGAGCGCCACCTTCATTTCCGCGGTAATGGTCCGCGCTGTCTCCACGGCGATCCGCACCGAGGCGGAGTCGCCCGCAAGCTTCAGGAAGAGCCCATAGTAATCGTTGAGCTCCGCCTGCAGCACGCGCACGAGCGCGGCCTTCTCGATCCGGTCGAGCACCACCAGCGAGGCTCCGAGGGAGTAAACCTCGAGGAGCGCAATGGCCGGGGGTCTGAGCGTCGGGGCGGGCATCGGGCATGGTCAGAGCTTCGCCACCGTCTGGCGGATGAGGTCCCGCAGCTGGATGGTCTCGGAGATCGTATCGCTCTCGTTGCAGTGCTCCCAGTCGATCCAGATGTATTCCACGCCGATCCAGCCGCGGTAGCCGGCCTTGGCCATGGCGGCGACCATGCGGGGATAGTCGATGGTGTTCTGCTTGAGGTTGCACTGCAGGCGGCCGCGGCAGGCGCCGCGCATGTGGAAGTGGCTGGCGTGCGGCACGAGCGGCTCAATGCTACGGTCGGAAATACCGGCGCGCGTGAAATGCGTGTAGTCGAGCGTCAGCGTCAGCCCCGGCACGCGCCGCACGAGGTCGGCGGTTTCCTCGGGCGTCGTGACGATGGAGCCGACATGGGCCTCCGTACCGAAAACGAGTCCCGCGTCCTCGCTCTGCGCGACGCGCCAGGAAAGTTCGTCGGCGGAACGCGCGAGCGAGGCGTCCCTACCCTCCTCAGCAAACACCACGCCGGGCAGCGTGGTCACGTGCCGGCAGCCCACGGCGTCGGCATACTCGAGCGTGCGTTGGAACCAGTCGCGCGCCTTGCGACGGCGGCCGGCGTTGGGCTGGTTGATCGCGAAGGGCGTGAAGTCCGGCATCATCTGCAGGAAGATGTCGGCGGCGACGAGGCCACGGTCGCTCAGGGCGCGCTTGAGTTTGCGCGCGCTGGCCCGGGTGTTCTTGAACTCCTTCGACGGCCAGAGATGCGAACGTTGGTCAAAAAGGCCGATGTCCACGCCGGTGAAACCGAGGTTGGCGATCAGGTCCAAGGCATGCGGATGGCTCAGCAGCGGAAAGGTGAAGTCGGCGCAGGCGAATTTTGCTTTCATTGGAAAAGAGGTAGGGCGGGTCTCCGACCCGCCATCGGGGTCGCGGAAGGCAGGTCGAAGACCTGCCCTACTTTAAGGCCTGTCATTCTGAGCGCAGCGAAGTCTAGCCCAGCAGGGCTGGTTTGACATCCCGTGGGGCTCGGGCGCGGGCTTCGAGGTTGGCGGATTGGATTCATCACTTCGTTCAGCATGACAGTCAGGGGTCAGACGTTCTCCTGGAAAAAGGTCGGGCCGGTGCACTGCCACTCAGCGGCGGTGAGGTAGCCACAATCAATCGTGAGCGAGGTTCCGGTCACCCCGGCGGAATCCTCGCAGCTGAAATAGAGGATGGACTTCGCCACATCGAGCGGCGAGAGCGGCACGCCCATCGGCACCCGCCGGAGGCGCTCGGCGAGCGCGGCCTGCGGGTCGGGCCGCGCGTTGAGGTGCTCCCAGAGCATTGGTGTGTCCGTGATTCCCGGGCAGACGCAGTTGCAGCGGACGCCGTGCGCAGCGTAGTCGAGCGCGATGGAACGCGTCAGGCCGAGGATGGCGTGTTTCGTGGTGGTGTAGACGGGAGTGCGGGCCTGGCCGACAAAGCTGCTGATCGAGCCGACGTTGACGACGTAGCCGCGCTTCACCTTCCGCAGGTGCGGGAAGGCGTGCTTGAAGGCAAAAAACATGGATTTCACGTTCACGCCCATCACGCGGTCCCACTGGGCCTCGGTGTAGGTATGCAAGTCGCCGATCTCCACCATGCCGGCGTTGTTCACCAGGATATCAAGCCGGCCGAAGGACTTGACGGTCGCAGCGATGGAGCGCTTCACGTCGCTCTCCAGGCTCACGTCACACGCGAGCGCGAGCGCGGCACCGGGCGAGGTGCCGTTGATGCGGTCGGCAATCGACTGGCCGAGCTCGAGCCGGCGGCCCACGAGAACGACCTTCGCCCCCTCGCGGGCAAGCAATTCCGCGGCCGCCTCGCCGATGCCGGACGTGGCGCCGCTGATCCAGGCGACGCGACCGGCCAGTCGACCGGTCCCCTCTTGCTTGGTTTTTTTCTTGGTGATCATGATCCGGAATCTCCGGTTCGAGGTAGGGCGCGACCGCTGGGCGCGCTGCTCTTGAGTTTGCGGGACGTGCCCGGCGGGCCCAGCGGTCCCGCCCTACCCTCAGACATGTATATCAGAGTCGGCATAAACGTTTCCATTTCGCTTGGAACGACGGTTTGGCGAGCACGTCGGGGTTGACGAGCCCACGGGGCTTCTGGCCGAGCGAGAGGTCGATCATGCCCTGACAGGCGGTGCGGCCGATGTCGCGGAACAGCTCATGCGTCCACGCGATGCAGTGCGGCGCGAGCAGGACGTTGTCCAGGTCGGCGAACCGCGAGGGCGACGTCACCGGTTCCGACGCAAAGCAATCCAGCGCCGCGCCGGCGAGGCGACCAGACTTGAGCGCGGCGTAGAGCGCATCTTCATCCACGAGACCACCGCGTGCGGTATTCAGCAAGTAGGCGTTGGGTTTCATCAGCGCGAGTTGGGCCGCACCGATCAAGCCACGGGTCTCCTCGGTCAGGGGGCAGTGAATGGACACAAAGTCCGACTCCCGCAGGAGTTCCTCGAAGCTCACTTTGCGCACCCCGGCCTTGGCGGCGCCGGCATCGTCGATGAACGGATCAAAGGCCAGCGGCGGCTTCATGCCCCAGTTTTCCAAGAGTTTGATGAGGTTGCGCGCGATCCCACCGAGGCCGATCACGCCGAGCGTGCGGTCGCGCAATTCGCTGCCCATGAAACGCGAGCGCATGTCCCACTCGCCCGTGCGGACCAGACGGTCCTTCGTGCGCAGGTGGTGCGTCAGTGCGATCATCCACCCCACCGCGGCTTCGGCCACGGGGCGGTCCACCGCGCCACTCGTGATGAAGACTGCGACATCGGCGGCCGTGCAGGCGGGGACGTCGACGGAATCGTAGCCCACGCCAAAGCGTCCGACCGCGAGCAGGTCGTTCGCTTCGGAAACGGATTTCGCCGTGACCTTCGGCGTAAGCACGATCACGCCGTTCGCACCCGCCAGCTGCTCCGGCGAGATCTCGGGACTGTGCGTGGCGAACGGCGACTGCTGGATGTGCGGCGCGGCCGACAGCACCGACAGACCGATGTCCTGATACTTCGGCTTGCCGGCCGCGTCGAAGAAGTCGGCGGTGAGCTTGAGGTTGAAAGGCGCGGGCATGGTATCAGTTAAGGTAGGGCGTGACCGCTGGGCGCGCCGGCTTGTCTGACCGGGGTTTCAGGCGCGCCCAGCGGTCGCGCCCTACCCACGAACCGGCGATGTATTGGGTAATCATGGGCTCATGCGCTGATCGCGACGTTGGGCACGGTGGCGCAGGTCTCGTCCACCACGATGCGCTCGGGCAGCGGGCCGGCGTAAAACCAGATCATGCCCATCGGCGCGGGCGTCTCGTTGATGAAATAATGCACGCGTCCGCGCGGCTGCAGGGCGGTCTCGAGGTTGCCCAGGGTGTAACGCCGACCCTCGACGAGGCAGGTGGCGGAGCCCTCAACGATGCTGATGGACTCGTCGAAGTCGTGCAGGTGCGCCGGGAGCCGTCCACCCTGCTGGAACAAACCGTAGCCGCCGCTCATCTCGATGCCAGGGACGAGGTCGGAGTTGCAGAAATCCACGAAAGCCGCGCCGTTGCCGGGAGCATAACGCTCAACCTTTTTCTGATACGTCACGCGCTCGGCCCCGGCGCGCGTGGTGGTGACCTCCGGCATCGTGTGCTTCGGGAAGAACGTGTTCACCAGTTCGCGCTCGGGCTTGGCCGAAGCCAGCGCGATGTGGAACACCGCGGGCTGCGAGCGGGAGAGATTGGTGACCTTGTGGGCGATTCCGCGGGGGACGGTGACATTGTCGAGCGGGCCGACCTCATAGCAATGACCCTCGACATCAATGAGCGCGCGGCCGCGAAGGAGCGTGATGGATTCACCAAACGTGTGGCGATGACACGGCAGCACGGCACCGGGGGCGAAGGTGACGTAGCCCGTGGTCAGATTGCGCGCCTGGTTGTGCGCCCCCACGAGGCAGTCGAACTTCACGCCGGCGGTGATCTCGAACTGCGGGCCGCTGCCGGGCTTGCTCATGACTTCATTGCGATCGGGCTTCATCTCCGGCGGCGCGCAGCTCACGGCTCTTTCCGCGGCGACGGCGGCGGCGTTGTTCTCGAGGGTGAAGGAGGCGCGCATCTGCCGGTCGCGGCCCGCCGCACCGAGGGTCGAGTGCATGCTGCGCAGCAGCAGGCCCGCATCGAGTCCGAGCGCGATCGCGGCGAAACCCTGCTCGCGGCGCTTGGTGAGGTTGGCGTTGTCGGTGGCGACCACGCCGCAGTGCTTGCCGGAGGCGCGCAGGGCGTCCTTGGCCTTCACAATCATGTCGCCCACGCCGGGCCCTTCCCACTGGCCGGGGAACCCGGCGGTCGACGACAAGTCGGCCGGTCCGAAGAAATAGAGTTCCGCGCCCTTCACGGCGGCGATCTCGGCGATGTTCTTCACCGCCCGCACCGTCTCGATGATCGGGATGACCATAACGTTCGCGTCGGCCTCGCCCGCGTGCTCGATGAAGCACTGGCCCCAGCACGTGGCGCGTTCGGCGCCGATGCCGCGGATGCCGTGCGGCGGATAAGTGGCCGCGGCGACGGCTGCCTCAAGCTGCAGGGCGGTCTCGATCCAGGGGATAATCACGCCGTCGGCGCCTACATCGAGGGCGCGCTTGATCAGCGCGGGAGAATTTTCGGCCAGCCGCACGAACACCACGGTGTCACTGCGCACCGCCGCGCGGATGTGCTCCACGATTTCCTTCCAGTCGAGGTGGCCGTGCTCGGCGTCGATCGTCACCCAGTCGAGTCCGAGTCCGACCGCCATCTCGCAGATGCTCGGTGATTCCAGCGTGATCCACAGCCCGTACACGGTCGTGCCGGACTTCATTTTCGCGCGGAGGCGCTGCAAGGCGGGGACTTTCATGAAAGCAAAAGCGGGCAGGACGAAGGACCACTGACGACGGACGGGGGTGGAAGGGCAGGCAGACACTAGCGGATTGCCACTCCCGGGGCCATGGACAGTCTGAGCGTTTACCTAGGTTTTTTGAGCGATCACCCCTTGAGCGACGCCCCCAAAAGTTTTCACCGTTACCTGCTGGTCGACTCGAAAGATCGCGACTGGGGCATCTACGCCACTTCGGCGGGATATGTGGCTGTCGCGCCCGGCGCGCCCTACCCGCCTGAGGGCCATCCGAAGCACTATCAATTTCGCTGGGACGACGGCCGCAAGTTGGACGAACTGCAAATCCACTTCATCACCCGCGGCGGAGGAGTGCTGGAGTCGGGCAAGGAAGGCGGACGAAGGCAGAAAATCACAGCGGGCAGCGCTTTTTTGCTGTTTCCCGGTGAGTGGCACCGCTACGCCCCGCAGAAACAGACCGGGTGGTTTGAATACTGGATCGGGCTGAAGGGCGAATACGTCGAACGGCTGCTGCAGAAGCACTTTTTCACTCCAGGGCACCCGGTGTTTGCGCCCTCGGACAGCAGTGCGCTGCTGCGGCTGTTCACCGAGGCGGTGGGATGCCTGCGGCATCATTCCACCGGCACGTCGCGCGTGCTGGGTTCGCTCGCCGGTCAGATCCTGGCGGAGTTGTCGACGGGTGCCGTTGCTGCCGCGCCGACGGAAACGCGGACGGAGCATCTCGTGCATGAAGCCAAGCTCATGCTGGGGCAGCATCTGGAGCTGGAGCTGGATTTGGAGCTGCTCTCGAAGAAACTCGGCGCGGGTTATCACTGGCTGCGGCGCGCGTTTAAGTCAGAGACCGGCCAATCCCTTCACCAATACCGGCTGCAGGTGCGGTTGAGCCGGGCCAAGTTGCTGTTGAAGAACTCCGATCTTCCGGTGGAGCAGGTGGCGCTGCAGACGGGTTTTCAGGATCCGTATTATTTCTCGCAGATTTTTAAGCAGAAGACAGGCGTCACCCCCACCAGCTGGCGCAAGGGGGACACCGCGCTGATCACGTAAGAAAAGCCGGAACTTCAACCACGGATTACACTCCGGACACGGATCAATCCGATTCATAGACTGAGCGGTTCAGATCGATCCGTGTCCGGAGTGTAATTCGTGGTAAATCCGGAAAGACATGGACATCGCCTGCGTGAAGCAGGAGTCCATGAGTCAGCCCCCCGCTCCGACGCCTTGGAAGCGCGCCAATACGGATTGGTTCCATGACGCCCGCTGGGGAATGTTTGTGCACTACGTCGCGGACTCGGCCAGCAACCTGAAGCCGATCACGCTGACGTCGGACGACTAGAACCGCCGCATTGATGCCTTCGACGCGGACGGCCTCGCCAAACAGCTATCCAGCGCAGCGGTACCGTATTTCTGCATTACCCTTGGTCAGAACTCCGGATTCTATCTCTCGCCCAACAACGCCTACGACGAAATCGTGGGCATCAAGCCCAGCAAATGCTCGAAGCGCGACCTGATCGCCGACCTCGCGAAGGCGTTCAAACCCTACGGCATCCGCCTCATGGTGTATCTGCCCGGCGTGGCGCCCGCGGCCGACGCGGTGGCCAAGGCGAAACTCGAGGAGCCGGTGGACGAGCGGCTCACGACGATGCAACGCCACTGGGAAGCCGTCTGCCGCGAGTGGTCGCTGCGCTGGGGGAAGTCCGTCCACGGCTGGTGGATCGATGGCCCGTACAACAAGGAAGCCTACCAGCATCCCGACGCGCCGAATTACCGCAGCTTTGCGGAGGCGCTCAAGGCCGGCAACCCCGACTCGCTGGTGTCGTTCAACAACGGCCTGCGCCTGCCGCTCTATTCGATCACCGAGTACGAGGATTTTACGCCGGGCGAGATCGAGCGCGAGCTGCCGGTGGCACCCGGCTGCCTGCCGGATTGTTCGCGGCTCGCGAATTTCTCCCGCTACCTCGACGGCGCGCAGCTGCACGTGCTCACGATTATGGGCGAGTGGTGGGGCAAGCACCCGCTGCGCTTTCCCGACGACCTCGTCATCGGCTACACCAAGTATTTCAACAGCAAAGGCGGCGCCATCTCCTGGGACGCGCCGATCCAGGTGAACGGCCTGATGGACGAAGCCTTCCGCCCGCAGATCGAGGCCCTGGGGCGGGCGATTAAGGCGGCAAAGGGGTGATGCCAGGAGTCTAGCTGGCCAAAAATCACCATTCAAAAGACCCCAGCGCTCGGCGCTGGCGCTGTATCGCTCGGCGGGTTTCCAGCCGATTCCGCTCTATGGCGAATACCTCTGCTCGCCTCACACCAGCGTTTGCCTTGGCAAGGAACTCTAGGTGGGCGGGCATGTCCCGGTGCCCGCATGGGAAAACACCGTCCAACCGGTTGGCGCAGCTCATCGGTAGATTGCGCTGAGGAATGCGGGCACCGGGAAGTGCCCGCCCACCATCTCCGGAATTGACGTGGATTTTGCCGTCCCGTTTCCTCCTTGGCATGCACGCACCGTCAACGGTTGATCCCCGGGTCAAATACAAGCGCATCATCCTGAAGCTCAGCGGCGAGGTGCTGCGGGGCGGCACTTCCGGCGACCCTATCGACGCCGCCACCCTCGAAAAAATCGGTTTTCAGGTGAAAGAGATCCACGAGCTGGGCGTCGAAGTCTGCGTTGTCATCGGCGGCGGTAATATCTTCCGGGGCCTCAACGGCGAGAAGCGCGGCGTGGACCGCACCACCGGCGACTACATGGGCATGCTCGCCACCGTCATCAACGGCCTCGCCCTGATGGACTGCCTCGAGAAGATGAACGTCCGCACCCGCGTGCAGAGCGCCATCCCGATGAACCAGATCGCCGAGCCGTTCATCCTCCGCCGCGCCATGCGCCATCTCGAGAAGCAGCGCGTCGTGATCTTCGTCGCCGGCACGGGGAACCCGTATTTCTCGACCGACACCACCGCGGCGCTCCGCGCGTCCGAGATGCGCGCCGACATCATCATGAAGGCCACGAAGGTGGACGGCATCTACAACAAGGATCCGAAGAAGTACCCCGACGCTGTCAAATACGAGGAGCTCACCTTCATCGACGCGCTCAAGCAGCGGTTGAACGTCATGGACTCCACCGCATTCTCCCTCTGCCTCGACAACAACGTGCCGATTTTGGTGTTCGACCTCGCTGACCAGCACGCGATCAAGCGCGCCGTGATGGGCGAGAAAGTCGGCACGCTGGTGAAGAATTGAGGTTCAAGGTGGAAGGTTTAAGTGGTAAGCACCCAGCCTCCACCCACCCTGACTTCCGCCACTAGCCCCGCCTGGCCTGCAGCCCACTTTCCCTTAAAACTTACCCGCTTAAACCCTATCCCTTATGAGCCATCCCATTCTCACCGACTCGCAGACCAACATGAAAAAAGCCGTGGATTACACGCTGCATGAGTTCAGCTCGATCCACACCGGCAAGGCCACGCCCGCCCTCGTCGAGAGCGTGATGGTCGAGGCCTACGGCTCCATGGTGGCGTTGAAATCCTGCGCGGCCATCAGCACGCCCGACGCGCGCATGATCCAGATCCAGCCGTGGGACGCCTCCCTCGCCAAGGCCATCGGCAAGGCGATTCAGGAAGCCAATCTCGGCTTCAACCCGATCGTAGACGGCAAGCTCATCCGCATTCCCCTCCCGGACATGAGTCGCGAGCGCCGCCAGGAATTCGTCAAGACCTGCCACAAGCTGGCCGAGGAGGGCCGCGTGCACGTCCGCAACGTCCGCCGCGACGCCCTCGAGACCCTGAAGAAGGCCAAACTCCCCGAGGACGACGCCAAGCGCCTCGAAAAGGACATCCAGACCCTGACCGACAAGTCCATCAAGGAGATCGGCGACCATCTCGCGCACAAGGAGAAGGATCTGCTGACGGTCTGAGGAGCGCGTCGCGCTCTGGTCATTGGTTATCGGTCATCGGTCATCGGTTACAGGTTATCCGCCTCCCACCGCCACAACACCCATGGCCTCTCACCCCTCACCCATGACCGGTTTGACGACCAGCCGCCCCCGGCGGCTGGTCGTCAAACTCGGCACCGGCGTCCTCACCTCCGGCATCGGTGAGCTCAACACCGCGCGCATCGCCGCCGTCTGCGCGGGCATTGCCGCCCTGCGCGCCCGCGGCACCGAGGTCATTGTGGTCTCCTCCGGCGCCGTCGGTCTCGGCATGGGACGGCTCGGGCTCGCCAAAAAGCCGAAGGAAATCTCCCGGAAACAAGCCTGCGCCGCCATCGGCCAGTCACTGCTGATGCAGACCTGGCAGGCGGGTTTCGCACCCCACGGGCTCACGGTTGCGCAGGTGCTGCTCACACACGACGACCTCCGCCTGCGCTCCCGTTACCTGGGCGTGCAGGAGACGCTCCGCCAACTCATCAGCTACAACACGATCCCGGTCATCAACGAGAACGACACGGTCAGCGCCGCCGAGATCAAGTTTGGCGACAACGACATGCTCTCCGCGATGGTCGCGAGCCTCACCGGGGCGGAACATCTCATCATTCTCTCCACGGCCCCCGGCCTGATTGATCTGAAAGGCACGAAGGAAATCGTCCCGGTCGTCGAGCGCATCACACCCGAGATCGAGGCGATGGCCGGTGGCACCACGAGCGAGACCGCGACGGGCGGCATGGTGAGCAAGATCGCGGCCGCGAAGCTCGCCACCAAGTCCGGCTGCGGCGTCTTCATTGCCAGCGGCGCGGAACCCGAGATCCTCGCCAAGCTGCTCTGTGGCCGCGGCCCCGGCACGTTCTTTGTGCCGAGCGGCCTGCCCCTCGTCGCGCGCAAGCGCTGGCTCGCCTATTTCCAGCGTCCCGCGGGCACCCTGCTCGTCAACGCCAACGCCGTGCCCGTCCTGCGCGAGCACGGCCGCAGTCTGCTCGCGGTCGGCGTCACCGGCACCCGCGGTGAATTTGCCGCCGGCGACATCATCAACCTCGCCGGCCCCGACGGCGTGGTGTTCGCGCGCGGACGGACCGCGTTTGGCAGCGACGAAATCCCGGCGCTCGCCGGCAAAAGGGGCGACGCCGTCGCCGCCCTCTACCCCAATCGCAAGCGCCTCGAGGTCATTCATCGCAACGACCTCGTGCTGCTCTAGGCGCTGGCTCCGGACGAGCTTTGTATCCTGATGGAATCAAAGGCATGAAGTTACGGTCCCCTATTTTGTATCCCGCCGCGCTGGCCCTGATCTTCTGCTCGCTGACTCACGCGGCGGCACCCGGCTTTCCCGTTCGCAAGGAGCTCACAGTCGGGAAATACCAAATCGCATACTCGGAAGGCGACGAGACTTTAGCTCAGGGCATCGCCGCTGGCGTGGATCGGATATTCCAGATCGATCCGCAGGATGTTCCGCCCGAGATCGAGCTGCCACTGACCGAGCTCAAGCAGCACCGCGACGGCTACCTCACGGCGATGTGCCATTATCTGCATCTGGCTAAACCGACGCCCCGGATGAGTAAGGTGTACGACAGCTTTATCGACCTCACGGAGCGTCAGGAGACCCTCGTGCGCAACCTCCAGGCCACTACGACGAAATTTCAGCTCTGGCGTGGACCCGAATTGAAAGCTCGCCTGGAGGCGGGGGAGACCATTCCTGGCATAACAATGCGTGCGGATGGCAGTGGCATCGATTCTGCCAGTCCTCAAGACGCCAAGGATTTTAGCAATTGGTTAATCCCTATCATGGTCAGCAGCCGGGACACCGAGACCGGCCCGGCGCTGACCGATAAGATGATCGGCTATGCCCATGCCTATTGGAAAATCCTTGTTCAACTGAGGCCGGGACGAGTGAGCATTCACACCATTTTTCATGAAACGGTCGAAAACGCCCTCATCGAAAACTACCTTCCCAGCCAGGACCGCCGCTGGTTTTGCGAGGGTGTGGCGAACTACGTCGGCTACAAGATCATCGAGGATAAATTCGGGCCGGTCATTGCCCGCCAGTACTACGACATCGACAGCCAGATAGCCATGTATGCCGACTTGCGGCCCAGGATCCGGCTCGAGCAATGGACGTCACTTGAAGCGCAGCAAAAACTGAACCACGACGACCGGAAGACCCGCCAAGGCATGGCCAACTACGCATTCGCCACCGAGGTTATTTTCAAAGTCGCGGCGAAACACGGCGCGGATTTTCTGCCGCGGTTACTCGCTGAAGCCGGAAAAACGCCGGCGAAGAAGACCTCGATCAAGACGATCTATCGCGCTTTTCAAAAACTTTACGGTGAGGATCTGCGCAGCTATCTCCCCGGTCCCCACTGAAATCGAGCCATGGAATTCGGCCTCCGCAAAGCTGTCGCCACTGATCTTGCCTGGCTGTGGGAGACCAAGACCCGCTGCCTCCGCGGCTACATCGAGCAGACGTATGGCTTGTGGGAAGAGGACATCCAGCGCGTGCGGTTCAACGCCACGTTCATCCCGGAGGAAGTCCACATCGCTTCACTGGAAGGCCGGGACGCGGGTTTCATCGCCGCCCGGCAGGATCCCGATGCCCTCCAGCTCTTCAATCTCATGGTTGCGCCGGAATTCCAGAACCGCGGACTCGGCACGGCCATCCTGCGCCACCTGCAGGCCCACGCCCAGGAGCGGCGCCTACCCATCCGGCTGCAGGTCATGAAGGTGAATCCGGCGCAGCAGCTGTATGAGCGGATGGGTTTCAGGGTCATTCCCGCCGAGGAAATCCCCACTCATTTTCGGATGATCTGGCGGCCGGTTTGAAGGTGGGCGGGCACGTCCCTGTGCCCGCATGGGAGACGTAACCCATCCTAAAGCGCTCTTTCGCAGATTTGATCTTGAGCAATGCGGGCACAGGGACGTGCCCGACCACCTTCACTGCCAGTTATAGCGCACCTTGTAGGTCACAACGGTCTCGCCATCGGCGGGGACGTTGACGCGAAACTCGATGTTCTGGGCGTCCGTCTTGGTGAAATCGTGGGATTTCTGGACGATGTCCCAGTTAACCCAGCGATACAGACGCTCGGCGATGCGCACTTCGACGGGCTCGGACTTCCGGTTGCGGACCTTGATGGCGAAGGTCTCCTCCACCGAGTCATTGCGGTTGCTCAACACGTAATCGGTGCGGACCCGTTCGCCCACGATGTCAAACGCGTCCCCGGTGTAGATGCGCACGGTCTCGTTCTTCGGCGTGTGGTCGATGGTGTTCTCGCCGGTGAACTCGAGACGGCCATCGGCGTCGTCGCGCCGGTAAAACCGGGTGCGGCCCTTCGGCAGCGGCTGACCCAGGCCGTTGGCCTCGCTGTTCACGAACTCGCGCATCACCCAGACCTTCGGGTTCGACTGCGTGCCGTAATCGCGGTTGTTGCGGATGTTCTCCATGTTCCAGCCGCGATACTGCGGCCCGGTCACGAGGCCGTTGTAAATGTAGAGCGTTTTCGCCTTCACGCCCGTCGCGCGGATGAACTCCACTTGCTTCGTCTCGCGGTTGCGCAGCGTCGTCGCGCGGGGCAGGGAATAGAGGTGGAATTCATCAAAGGCCTTTTCGGTCACGCCCACTCCCTGGGAAATTTCATCGCGGGCCCTTTTCGCCGCCAAAGCATAGCCACGGTTGTCATTCTCCGGCGACAACTTGCTCACGTCGCCGGCCATCAACTTGATGCCGGCGTTGTCGAATTGCTTGCCGCTCTGGTTGTCGATCGTCACCCAGCCGATAATGTCCATCGTATCGCCCTTCTCGGGTGCGATGAGGTTGTAGGACGCCTCCCAGCGCATGCCGCCGGTGACGTAGCTTAGCTCGGCGTCGAATTTAGCTGGGACATCGCTCGCGAGCAGCCACGCGAGCTGGGGCTTGAGGATGGCGTCATCCGTCAGCGCCGGGAACTGCGGCTCCCCGGGCAGCGAGAAGCGCAGCTTGCCGTCCACCTCGATGATCGGCGTGCCCCCGGCCTGCTGCGCCAGCATTTGCTGCTGATAAAAATTGTTTCCGTAAAGCTGCGCACCCGTGAAGTTGGGCACGTAGCCACTACGGATGACCTTGCCCTTCACCAGGATTTCCCGGCCGCTGCCGTCGCGGGTGAGGAAATCGAGCATCTTGCCCTCATAAAGCGAGAGCAGCAGGCCCGCGGAGATCGTGTCGGAGCGGTAGTTTTGCTCCAGCACGCGGAGCATGACTTTACCCGTGGGATCACGCAGCACGACGGAATCAGGCTCGAGGTGGATCGTCGCGCCGGAGAAGATTACGGCATTGGCGCCCGCGTGGAGGTCGAGCGGCACGCGCTCGCGGACGACGGCAAAATTCTGGTTGTAGATGGTCAGCGCGGGCTGGGCGGAGGCGGTCAGCGCGCAGGCGCCAACGAGGAGGGAGAGGAGGGTTGTTTTCATGGGGAGGACGGCGGAGATTGCCCGTTAGACGCCCCAACGGGGCATTTGTTAGCGGAAATGTCACCAAAACCCACCTGTCGACTTTGTCACTTTGGGCCCGGGGAAGTCTAGGACAGGAGGCCTGATCCAAACTCCAGCGCGCCACTGCCGACCGGCTCCAAATGGATTCTTCCCTGCGTTGGGAATGTCGAACTGCGTTTCTGTCAGAGACCGAATGAAACCGCTCCGGTTGAATTCTTCTTTGCGTCTTGGCGGCTTTGCGTGAGCGTCCTCCGAAGCATGGAGATTTCCCTCGACGCCCCGCGCCCGCCCGACGGCATTCCGCCGATCGATTTTCGCGCCTCACTCAATGACGAGCAGTTCAACGCTGTCACCGCCGAGCCCGGCCCCCTCCTCATCCTCGCGGGCGCCGGTTCCGGCAAGACCCGCACCCTCACCTACCGCGTCGCCTACCTGCTCTCCCAGGGCGTGAAGCCCGGCGAGATCCTTCTCCTCACTTTCACCAACAAGGCCGCGAAGGAGATGCTCCATCGCGTGCAGGACCTCACCGGCATCGAACCGGCGCGGTTCTGGGGCGGCACCTTTCACTCGCTTGGACACCGCGCGCTCCGCATCTACGGCGAGGCCGTCGGGCTGCCGAAGAATTTCACCATCCTCGACGCCGACGAGTCGGAGTCGCTCCTCAAACAGGCCGTCGAGGGCGAGGACAAACTGTTCTTCAAAGACAAGACCAACCCCCGCCCCGGCCCGCTCTTCAACGTCCTCTCCCTCGCGCGCAACACCCAGCTCCCGCTAGCCGAGACCGTGACGCGGAATTTTTCGCAGTACGCCGAGATCAGCCACCGCTTCCCGGCCTTCGACGCCGCCTACACGAAGAAAAAGCGCACGCAGAACGTCGTGGACTACGACGACCTGCTCGAGCTCTGGCTCAAGCTCCTGACCGACGCGCCCGAGGTGGCCCAGTATTTCGCGCACCGGTTCCGGCACGTGCTGGTGGACGAATACCAGGACACCAACACCATCCAGGCGCAGATCGTGGACCGCCTCGCCGCCCATCACCGCGTCATGGCGGTCGGAGACGACGCGCAGTGCATCTACTCCTGGCGCGGCGCGGACTTTGAGAACATCATGACGTTCCCCGAACGGCACCCCGGAACCGTCATCCATCGTATCGAGACGAACTACCGCTCGACGCCCGAGATCCTCGCCCTAGCCAACGGCGTGCTGCTCGCCCAGCCGAAGGGCCGGCATTTTGACAAGGAGCTCCGCGCCGCCCGCGGCCACGCGCAAAAGCCCTTCCTTGTGCAGACGATGGACGACCGCGAGCAGGCTGATTTCATCCTCAAACGCATCCGCGCGCTCGTGGAGGACGAGGGCGTCGCGATGAACGAGATCGCGATCCTCTACCGCTCGCACTTCCTCGCGCTGGAGGTCCAGGTCGCGCTGTCCCGTGCCGGCATCCCCTATCACATTACCAGCGGCGTGAAGTTCTTCGAGCGCCAACACATCCGCGATGCGATCGCGCTGCTGCGCTTCGTGTACAATCCCTCCGATGTCACCGCCTGGTCCCGCGTCGCCGTGCTGCTGCCCAAGATCGGCGAGAAGGGCGCGCAGAAGATCTACGCCGCAGCCTACGATTCCGCGCGGCTGCTGCAGAAGGACTTCCTCGACGTGCTCCCGAGCGACGATGTGAAGAGCAAGGTGGCGAAGGACGCGCGCGACGATTGGCAGAACTTCTGCGACTCCCTCAAGCAGGTCTCGGAGGTGATGCACACCGGCAAGCCCAGCGCGGCGGTCGAGACCGCAATCGACGGCTGGTATGGCGACTATCTCAAGGGGGCCTACGCGGACTATGTTGACCGTTTGGATGAATTGAAGGCGCTGGTCGGCTTCGCCGGCCGCTTCGAGGAAATGCAGGACTTCCTTGCGCAGATCATGCTGCTCAACTCCGAGACGAGCGACCGCCAGGTGGATCCGGACGCTGAAGCGATCAAACTCACGACCGTGCACCAGGCCAAGGGTCTCGAGTATGACGTCGTGTTCCTGATCGGACTGGCGGACGGCCAGTTCCCCGGCCGCCGCTCGATCGAGGCCGGCGACGTCGAGGAGGAACGCCGGTTGTTCTACGTGGCCGTCACCCGGGCGCGCAACGAACTCTACCTGAGCTATCCCAAAATCGCCTCGCGCGCCGGCCCCGGCGGGATGATGCTCACCCCCAGCCGTTTCATCCTCGAGCTCCCGACTGACCTCTACGAGCCGCTGAAAATCAAACGCAGCTACGCCTGGTGAAACTTCTCCGACCGCAGCGTTTGCTTTGGCTCGTTCTCTTGGGATCGGGGCTCGGATTTATGGCTCTTCCGATGGCTTGCGCGAAGCAACGGTCTCCGGAAGCTGAGGCCGCGCGTTTTCTGTCGTCGTACGAAAACGTGACTTTCTCCGCCCGAGACGGGGTCAAACTCGCCGGCTGGTTCGTGCCCTGCGCCACGGCAAAATATGCGGTCGTGCTGCTCCACGGGAACGGCTCACGACGCACCCAGATGCTGGCTCGCGCGCGCCTGCTGCATGACCACGACTATGCGGTCCTGCTTTACGACGCGCGCGGACATGGGGATAGCGAAGACAAGCATATTTCGTTTGGCTGGTTTGAAACCAGTGACCTGCTCGGGGCTCTCGATTGGCTTCGCAATCGCGGTTTCACGCAATTCGGATGCCTTGGGGCGTCTCAAGGGGGTGCAACTATCGTGTTTGCAGCTTCTCAATTGAAAGGCGTGCGGTGGGTGGTTTTGGAAAGCGTTTATCCAACCCTGCAGGCGGCCATTGATCATCGCTTTTCCGCCTATGCAGGTGGTCTAGGTTGGCTCGCCGGAAGAACCATGGCGCCAATCGCCGAGTTGTGGATGGAAGTTGGCTTAAGTAAATTAGCGCCGACCAAATACGTGGCCGAACTTCGCTGTCCCGTGCTGATTATGAGCGGCGATCAAGACCGTTTTACCCTGCCGCTTGAGACTAAGGAACTCTACGACCAGGCCAAAGAGCCGAAATCAATGTGGCTGGTACCCGGCGCAGCCCATGTCGACCTCTATGGATTTGCCAAACAAAACTACGAGCAGCATCTGCTATCCTTCATTGCCACGGCCAATTGAAACATGCTGAAGCAATTCCCGACCTTCCGTTCGCGCACCCTGCTCTTCCTCGTCGCGGCGATGATTTCGTCGCCGGCCCGGGCGCAGGACGTGGCGGCGGACACACCCATCGATCTGCCGAAACCGGCCAACGTCCGGATTTTTTCCGATCTCTCCTATGTGGACGCAGGCTATCCGCGCCAAAAATTGGATCTCTACCTCCCATTCCCGGTGCCGGCAAAACCGGTCCCGGCGATCCTTTTTATCCATGGAGGCGGCTGGGAAAGAGGCAGCAAGGCGGACGGCCGCCGCTTCGCGTTCCGGATGGTCGCGCAGGGGTATGCGGTCGCCTGCGTGGACTACCGGCTCAGCAGCGACGAGTTGTTTCCGGCGCAGATCGAGGACTGCAAGGTCGCGGTGCGCTGGCTGCGGGCAAACGCCACCCGCTACCGGCTCGACCCTGAGCACATCGGCGTGCTGGGCGTTTCGGCCGGCGGCTACCTTGCCGTGCTGCTGGGCACGACCCGTGCCACCGTGCTGTTCGATGTCGACGCCCATAGCGACCAGTCGAGCGCCGTGCAGGCCGTGTGTAATTTCTCCGGCCCAACCGACCTCGTCCGGCTCTACGACCACTCCGTTTCGGCCCAGACGCCGCAAGCCGCTGAGGTGGTAAGATTGCTCGGCGGCAATCCGCATGTGCAGAAACTCGCGGCGCAGAAATCCCATCCCGGCGCCTACCTCGAAGGCAATGCGTCGCCCTTCCTCCTGGTGCATGGCACCGAAGACACGTTGGTCCCGCCGTCCCAAAGCCGGCTGCTCTACGACATTTTCGTGAAACTGAGCATCCCGGTGCATCTGCACCTGATCCATGGCGCAGGCCACACCGGCCCGGCGTTCGTCGCCCCGGAAATCAATGCGATGGTGGACGATTTCTTCACCCGGAACCTCAAACCCGGGCAGCTGCCGGGCGAACCGGGGACCGCGTTTATCACCGAGAGCAACGCGGTGGAAAATTAAGGGGCCGGCCGGTTGGGTCCTAGCGCGAGATCGTGCCACCCCGGAGGTCGGGGTTGATCCCCGGCAGGCATTCCGGGCATGTCGGGCGTAACGAACGAACTACGTCAGACCGCCCCGTTACCAAACTCACGCCTCGGCCGCGCGGAAGACCCGGAGCGTGTTTGCACCCCAGAGCTTCGCGAGGTCGCCCTCCGTCCAGCCGCGCGCCAGCAGCGCCGCGGTCAGGTTAGGATATTCGCCGACGTCGTTCAGGCCCGTCACTCCGCCACCGCCGTCAAAATCGCAGCCGATGCCGACGTGGTCGATGCCGGCGACCTGCACCGCGTGCTCGATGTGCGTGACGTAGTCGGCGAGCGTCGCCGTCGGGTTCGGAAAGGTCGTTTCGATCCAGTGCCATTCCTTGCCCGCCGCCGCCATGACCTCGGGCGTGAGCACGGAATCCGCCAGTTGCAGCAGCATCGCCGACAGCGCCGCCGTCCGGCCATCCTCAGGCGCGGTCACCACGGCGACCGGCAGGGCGTTGATCTGGATGACGCCGCCCTGCGCCGCCAGCGCGCGCAGCAGGTCATCCCCGATGTTGCGCGGGTGGTCGCACACCGCGCGGCAGCCGGAGTGGGACAAGATCACCGGTGTTGTCGAAACTTTGAGCAAGTCCCACAGCGCCGCATCGGACGCATGCGACGCATCGAGCACGACGCCGAGCCGGTTGCACTCCGCGACGACCTCGCGGCCAAACGGACTCAGCCCGCCCCACTCCGTCCCGCGCGGGTCGGTGGACGAGTCGGCGAGGTCGTTGTTCAACAGGTGCGTGAGTCCGAGGATGCGCACGCCGAGTCCGTAAAATTTTCCCACGTTGTCCAGGTCGAGACCCAATGAATAACTGTTCTCGATACTGAGATAGATCGCCCGCCGAGCCTCGGCCTTCAGCCGCAGGCCATCCGCCGCGGTGAGCGCGAGCCCGCACCGTGCGGCGTGTTGCCGCAGCACCGCATGCGCCCGGGCAAAAACCCCGAGCGTCTGCCCATGGATCGCGGCAAACCCCGCCGGAGTCCGTGCGGCCTGCGTGCTGTAAACCGCGAACACCATCGCATCGATCCCCCCGGACTCCATCCGCGGCAGGTCGCATTGCGAGTGGTCGTTCGCCACCTCGTGCCCCGCACCAAAGTCCCAGCCCGGAATCATGAAACTCGTCGTCGGGGTATCGATGTGGGTGTCGATGGTGAAGAGCCGGGACTGCAGGGCCGCCAATTCAGCCTCGGAAGCGATTGGTTTCACAGGAGGTAACAGAGAGAACGGAGAGCAGAAACTCAAACCTCGGATTTTTGACCACGGATGACACCGATGACCACGGATCAGAATTCGAACCCTGACCAAGGCCGTCCAGATTGAATCGGATTGATCCGTATTCCGCGGGTGTAATCCGTGGTTAAAAGTTCTGGAAGCCCGGCTCAGTTCCCTCTGTTGCCTCCTGTAAACCAAATCCGTTGTCAGGCTGGCGGGGGATTTGCGCTTGGCGCATTCCACGAAACCGTATTGAAACACCACCTTACTCATGTCGTCCTCCCCCGTCGAAAACGTCGTCATCATCGGCACCGGCTGCGCAGGCCTCACCGCCGCCATTTATGCCGGCCGCGCCAGCCTGAATCCGCTCGTGCTCGAGGGCCCGCTGCCCGGCGGACAGCTCACGACGACCAGCGAGGTGGAGAACTTCCCCGGATTTCCCCACGGCGTGGACGGCTTCCAGCTCACCCAGAACATGCGGGAGCAGGCCACCCGCTTTGGCACGCGCTTCGAGCAGGCCCAGGTGACGTCGGTCGATTTCGGTTCGATGCCGCGCAAACTGGTCGTCGCCGACCGCACGATTCTGGCCAAGACGGTCATTATCGCCACGGGGGCCTCACCGCGCATGACCGGGATCCCGGGTGAAAAGGAACTCTATGGCGGCAAGGGCGTGACGACCTGCGCGACCTGTGACGGCGCGTTCTACCGCAAGATGGAGGTCGCCGTGATCGGCGGCGGTGACAGCGCGGCCGAGGAGGCGTTGTTCCTCACGCGTTTCGCGAGCAAGGTTTATCTCGTGCACCGGCGCGACTCGCTGCGGGCCTCGAAGATCATGGCCGACCGCGCCACGTCACATGAAAAAATCGTGCCGGTGTGGGACAGCGTGCCGCTCGAGGTCATGGGCGTGAAGGAAGGATCGGTCAGCGGCCTGAAGGTAAAAAATCTAAAGACCCAGGCCGAGACCGTGCTGCCCGTGAAGGGCATCTTCGTGGCAATCGGCCACATCCCGAACACGGGCCCGTTCGCGCCCCCTCTCCCGGTGGACGAAGGCGGTTATTTCCTCCCGGCACCCGGCTCGCAGGTGAAGACCAGCCTTCCGGGCATCTATGTAGCGGGTGATTGCTCGGATCATTTGTATCGCCAGGCGATCACGGCCGCCGGCATGGGATGCGCCGCCGCGATCGAGGCTGAGCGCTGGCTCGCCGAGCACGGCGAGTGAAGTTCGTTTAACCGCGAAGAGCGCAAAGCACGCGAAGTTCCGAGTCCCTCCGAATTTGCCTTTGCGTGCTTCGCGTCCTTTGCGGTGAAGAGGGCTTAAGTTTGCACATGAAAAACGCCGCCCACTTTCGTGAGGCGGCGTTCGTTGCTAAAGCGTCAGCGCTGATTACTTCAGCACGTCAGCGTGGAATTCCTGCCAGCTGTCGAGGTCGTTGAGGTGCACCGCGTCCTTCACGGCCGAGGCGTCATCCGGCAAACCGTTGTTCTTGAGGACGCCCTGGCGGGTGGCGTCGTCGTGGTTGTAGCCGAGCACGCTCGCGTTGTGCTTGTCGACGCTGGCCTTGTCGAGTTTCACGCCGGGCTGCTTTTTGATCCAAGCTTCGAACTGCGGATACGACGGGCGGCTGTCCTTGATGAACTTCAGCGTGGCGTCCTTGTTCAGGCCGAGCGCGTTGAGGGTCATCATGTCATAACCACCACCGCAGCCGGGATAGCGGGGGTCGAGCTTGCCGCGGGCCTCGAGCGAGGCTTTTTGCCAGAAACGGGGCAGGTGCAGCACGCCGATCGGGCCGGCGGTGCCGGAGCTGATGAGAGGAATGAAGGTACTCATGTTATTTTGGTTGGGGGTTGAAGATCAGAGGTCGGAGCGACCCAGAGCGGGAAAAACCCTAGGGATCGGCCGGGCTTTGTCTAGGCCGGCGCAAAATAAATCTCCGCGTCGCCGCGATGTCCTCGACCGGCTGCGGGCTGCGGCCATTCTCGCGCCATGGGCGTCAACTACCTGACCCGGATCCGATCGATCCACCGCAAACTCGGGATCCCGGCCAATTATGCAGTGCAGCGTCACCTCCCCCTCCAACGCGTGGCCCGCCGGCTCGTGACCGCTGCGCTCGCCGACGACGATGGCAAGCCCGTGCGGCTCACGCCGCGCGCCGCCGCGGCTTGGAAACGGATGCACGCCGCCGCGGCCAAAACGGGCATCGAGCTGCGGCCGATCTCGGGGTTTCGCAGCGTCGCCCGACAAACCGCGATCATCCGCCGGCAACTCGCCGCCGGCCAATCCCTCGGTTCCATCCTCGAGCTCGTCGCCGCACCTGGCTGTAGCGAACACCACACGGGTCGCGCGCTCGACTTGGGCTCACCGCGACATACCTGCTTGGACGCCGACTTCGCAAAAACCCAGGAATTCCGCTGGCTGAGACGACACGCCGGCGACTTCCGCTTTCACCTCTCCTACCCCATCTGTAACCCCCATGGCATCGCCTTCGAGCCGTGGCATTGGCGTTGTAGGTAGTATACAAACACATACTATAGAGCGTGATACAGTATAGTTTAGAATAGTTCTAATTATTACTTGCTACTTAGAACCATTCCAATTGCTTAACCTTCCCCCCTCATGTCCACCGCCACTTCCACTACCCCGGATGCACTCGCGCAACGCCTTGCCCACAGTGGACTCCGTTCCACTCCCCAGCGTGAGGTCATCTATGATGTCCTGCTGAAAAAGCGCGATCATCCGACCGCGGACGAAGTTTACGCCCGGGTCCGCGCCGACATGCCGACCATCTCCCTCGCCACGGTTTACAACTGCCTTGAGACGCTCGTGCAGTGCCACCTGGTCCGCGCGGTCAATTTCGAGCGCGGTCCGACCCGCTATTGCCCAAACCTGCGCCCGCACGCGCATTTTCACGATGAGCAGAGCGGTTCGACCCACGACATCGAGCTCCCGGCGGATCTCCTCCAAAGGGTCAGCGCCGTCCTTCCCGCCGGCTACGACGCCAAGTCCGTCGAAATCACCTTTCGCGGCAAAGCCCTCAAAAGTAGCGAGCATCGGGTAGCGGGTAGCGAGTAGGCCAATCTTCCAATCCAACGCCGCCGCATCCCGCTGCCTTTCCTACTCACTACCCGCTACTCACTACTTCCCAGTCATGTCCCAGCTCGAAATCAAAGACCTCCACGTCTCCATCGGAGAGAAACAAATCGTCAAGGGCCTCTCGCTCACCGTTCGCAGCGGCGAGGTGCATGCCATCATGGGCCCCAACGGCACCGGCAAGTCCACGCTCGCCAAGGCGATCGCCGGCCATCCCAGCTTCAGGGTCACCTCGGGTGACGTGCTCCTCGATGGCAAATCCGTCCTCCCGATGCAGCCCGACGAGCGCGCCCGCGCCGGCCTTTTCCTCGCGTTCCAATACCCGAGCGAAATCCCCGGCGTCTCCATCGCCAACTTCCTTCGCGCCGCCGTCCAGGCCCGCCTCGGCGAGGGCGAGGAACTCGACGCGACTGCTTATTACAAGCGCCTCTATTCCAAGATGGACATGCTCCAGATCGACCGGAAGTTCACGTCCCGCGCAATCAACGACGGCTTCTCCGGCGGTGAAAAGAAACGCTGCGAAATCCTGCAGATGGCCATGCTCGAGCCGAAGTTCGCACTCATGGACGAGACCGACTCCGGCCTCGACATCGACGCCCTCCGCATCGTCGCCGACGGCATCAACGGCCTCCGCAGCACCAATCTCGGCGTGATCATGATCACCCACTACCAGCGCCTGCTCGGCTACATCGTGCCCGACCACGTCCACGTCATGTGGGACGGTCGCATCGTGAAGAGCGGCGACAAATCCCTCGCCCTCGAACTCGAAGCCAAGGGCTACGACTGGGTCAAAAACGAACTCGTCCCCGCCTAAATCCGAACCCGCCCGCCCATGTCCGACGTCACCGAAACCGAGTCCCTCACCGCTCCGATTGCCGATATCATCGACAATCCTGTCTCCGGCATTGACCAGACCGCCGGCAATTTCAGCTACAAGATGGACTACGAGTTCGACGCGGGCACCGGCCTGTCGGAAAAAACCGTGCGCTACATCAGCACGGTCAAGAAGGAGGCCCCATGGATCCTCGACTTCCGCCTGGCCGCCCTGAAGCAATTCTACGCCAAGCCCATGCCGACGCATTGGGCGACCAAGGACCTCGAAAACATCAACTTCGACAAGATCCGCTATTACCTCTCGAGCGGCCAGAAGCCCAAGCGCACCTGGGACGAGGTGCCCGACGACATCAAGAAGACTTTCGAGCGCCTCGGCATTCCCGAGCACGAGCGCAAATTCCTCGCGGGCGTCGAGGCGCAGTTCGATTCCGAAGCCGCCTATTCCAACATCAAGGACGTCGTCGCCAAGCAGGGCGTCATCTTCGTCAACTCCACCGAGGGCCTCCGCGAGCATCCCGAGATTTTCCGGAAGTATTTCGGCAAGGTCATCCCGACCGGTGACAACAAGTTCTCCGCGCTCAACAGCGCCGTGTTCTCCGGCGGCTCATTCATCTACGTCCCCAAGGGCGTGAAGGTTGCGATGCCGCTGCAGGCCTACTTCCGCATCAACGCGGAAAACTTCGGCCAGTTCGAGCGCACCCTCATCATCGCCGACGAAGGGGCCGAGGTCGTCTACATGGAGGGCTGCACCGCCCCGAAGTTCAGCACTTCGACGCTGCACAGCGCCGTGGTCGAGCTCGTCGCGCTCAAGGGCGCAAAGATCCAGTATATCACCGTCCAGAACTGGGCGAACAACGTCTTCAACCTCGTCACCAAGCGCGGCGTCGCCCACGAGGAGGCCGAGATCAAGTGGATCGACTGCAACATCGGCAGCCGCCTCACGATGAAGTATCCCGGCGTCGTCCTGAAGGGCCGCAAGGCCCGCGGGGAAGTCATCTCCATCGCCCTCGCCAACGACGGTCAGCATCAGGACACCGGCGCGAAGATGATCCACGCCGCCGATGAGACGACGTCCAACATTGTCGCCAAGTCCATCTCCGTCGGCCAGGGCCGCAGCACCTACCGGGGCGTCGTCCACATCCCCAAACATCTCAAGGGCTGCAAGAACAACACCGAGTGCGACGCGCTGCTCATCAACCCGAACAGCCGCACCGACACCTACCCGGCCATCACCGTCCGCGGCGACCGCAACTCCGTCCAGCACGAGGCCAGCGTCTCCAAGGTCAGCGAGGAGCAGATTTTCTACATGCAGCAGCGCGGCCTCACCGAAGGCCAGGCGATGAGCCTGTCCGTCAATGGCTTCATCAACGACCTGGCCCGCCAGTTCCCGATGGAATACTCCGTCGAACTCAAACGCCTCATCGACCTCGAGATGGAAGGTTCCGTCGGCTGACGTCGAATTATTAAAGAGGGAAGCCAGGAAACCCGGAAGTTTTATTCCCGGCTTCCTGGATTCCCCCTTAAAAAAAATTCTCCCGTGAGTTCCTCTGTCACCACCACCTCCTCCGCCACCGGCAGCTTCACGCCCGAGTTGTTCGCCGCGCATCTCGCCTCCGTCTCCCACCTGCCCGCGTGGTGGCTCGACCGGAAGCGCGAGGCCTGGGCGCGCTTTATGGCGCTGCCGCTGCCGAAGCGCACCGATGAATCCTGGCGCTTCGCCACGCTCACGGGCCTTAAGCTCGAGGGCTACGCCCTGCCGCCGGCCGTCACTGTCGCGGAACTCGGCCACGCGCCCATCGGCATCGCCAAGGCCGGCAAGCTCGTCCTCGCCAACAACCGCTTCGTCACGCAGGAGGCCATCTCGGCCGAGCTCGTCCAGCGCGGCGTGATCTTCGAAACGCTGCAAAACGCCCTTTTGAAACACGGCGACCTCGTGAAGTCGCACTTGCTGGCCCAGCCGGTCAAGCAGGGCTCCGAGAAATTCTCCGCCCTCCACACCGCCCTGCTGGGCGACGGCGCGTTTGTCTATCTGCCCAAGGGTGTTGAGCTGGCGGAGCCGCTCGCAGTCTTTCATTATGCCGCCGGCGCCGGCGCCGCGATTTTTCCGCACACGCTCATCATCGCCGAGCAGGGCGCCAAGGCCACCGTCGTGGATTTCTTCCGCTCCGCCGACGAGGGCGCGCACTTCGCCTGCGGCCGCAACGACCTCTACGCCAGCCACGGCGCGCAGCTGACCTACGTCGCAGCGCAGACCTGGTCGCGCGAGACCCTCTCCTTCCAGTCCAACGCCACCGTCGCCCGCCGTGACGCCCGGGTGCAGTCGCTCAACCTCCACCTCGGCGGCCGCCAGTCGCGCCACGAGAGCCACAGCCAGCTTCAGGCGCCCGGCGCGCACAGCGAGATGCTCGCCCTCACCGTCGCGCACGGCAGCCAGGAGTTTGACCAGCGCACGCTGCAGATCCACCAGGCGCCCCATACCAGCTCGAACCTGCTCTACAAGAACGCGCTGCTCGACTCGGCCAAGACCATCTTTTCCGGCCTGATCGTCGTCGATCCCGATGCGCAGAAGACCGACGCCTACCAGAGCAACCGCAACCTGATGCTAAGCGACGACGCGGAGGCGAATTCCCTCCCCGGCCTGGAGATCCAAGCCAACGACGTCCGCTGCACCCACGGCGCAACCTCCAGCCGCATCGATGCCGAACAGGAGTTCTACCTGCAGGCCCGCGGCGTCCCGAAGGACGATGCCGATGAGCTCCTTACCTTCGGTTTCTTTGAAGAAGTGCTGAGCAAGCTGGACAACGCGCCACTGCACGACGCGCTCGTCGACCTCATCAAACTCAAGTTCAAGAAACCGGCCGGCGCTTCATAAGCAGGAAAGGTTTAAATCCTGAGTTGTAAGCCCGATCCGGCCGCGACCCGACATCGTCCGACTCACGCCCGCGCAAAACCTTACGGGTTACAACTTACCCCTTTATCTCACTCCGCCATGCCGAACAACGACCGTATCCTTTCCCGCGACGTCACCGCCACGCAGATCCCCTCGGGAGACAAAACCCCGCTGCCCGCCGGCACGCGCATCACGATTTCCCAGACGCTCGGCGGCAACTTTACCGTCACCACGGACTTCGGCCTCTTTCGCATTGATGCGAAGGACGGCGACGCCCTCGGTGAGACCGTCGCCAGCAGCGTCATCACCGCCGCGCCCCTCGCCAACGGCGCGCCCGATCCCGCGGCGGTCTGGGACCAGCTCCGCAAGGTTTATGATCCCGAGATCCCCGTGAACATCGTGGACCTGGGGCTCGTTTACTCGATGGACATTTCCAAGCGCGAGGATGGTGCGCACAAGGTGGACATCGCCATGACGCTCACCGCGCCCGGCTGCGGCATGGGCCCGGCGATCGCCGCCGACGCGAAGGACAAAATCCTGTTGATCCCCGGTGTCTCCGACGCCGACGTCCGCATCACCTGGGAGCCGACATGGAACCAGTCGATGATCAGCGAAGAAGGGAAAATGAAGCTCGGTCTGATCTGAGCCGTAGGGGCGCAGGCTTGTTGCGTCCTGCCTTGTAGGTCGGGCTTTACGCCCGACACGTCGAGACGTCGGGAATTTCGACCGGGCGCAGCAAAAGCCCCTAAACTGTTCAAGAATTCAGTCGCCGCCGCTCCGCCTTCAACAGCCCGAGCGGTCCACCGTGGAAGGGCGCAGCAGAAAGGAGCCGTGGCAGGTCGGCGCAGTCGGGGCGGCGCAGCTGGGGGCGCAGCCGGAGAGGGCGCAGCTGGGGTCAGATCGCGTATCTTGCCGTGGGCACCTTGCTCGCTCCTCGGGCGAGGTTCCCGTTAGCGGGGCTTCGGCCGCCAAACGCGCACCGGGCTGTGGCCGAAGTAGGTGTAGAAATCGATCTGCTCCTCCTTGTCGTAGTTCTGCTTCAGCAGCTCCTCGGAGCAAAAATACGGCGCGTCAAACTCGGTCAGTACCATGGCGTATTGCCGGTTGGTCACTTTCTGCACGACCTCGGCAATCGTCGCATCGTAGTTCCGGGCCAGCACCGCGATCTTGGGATCACGGGCGATGCCGTTGTCCCCAAAGGCGAAGCCGATGAACATCGTGTTGCCATCGTGGAGCACCCGCCGGCCCTGCCGCTCGAAGATATCCGTCGTCGCAGCGATGCCCAGCACCTCCCCCCGGGAGTTGAAGATCAACTGTTCCATGCGGCGGTAAGGCACGGTCGAGTCCGGCACTCCAGGGACTTTCAGCCAGCACATGACAAAGACCGCCAGGAGCAGCCCGAAGGCGATCCTGACCCGGGGCCCCGTAATTGCCCAGGCCGCCAGCACAAACATCAGCGGGAACAACAGGTGCAGATGGTAGGTGAAATACGCGCCGGCGTTGCGGCCCATGTAAAAATAGACGACGCCCACGAAAATCAGGAACACGGCGCCGAGGGAGATGAACCGCATATCCCCGGGCTGGTTGACCGGCCGGCCGTCGCGCCGGGCCACCTGCCGCCGCCAGAGCCAGGCTCCCACCCCGTACAGCATCAGCAGCATGAATGGCCAAGCCCGGCCGAAAAGCATGAGCGTGTGCATCATCGAGATCTCGTCATGTGAGTTCAGCAGGGCGCCGCCCCGCTGGATGATGATGGTCTCGATGTAGAAATAGGGGAAGATCACGCAGCACGCGGCAAACGAAAGCCCGAGCAGGCCGAAGAAACCGACGCCGAAGAGCACGCCTTCCTTCTTCGAGCGCACCAGGAAGTGGCCCAGCAGCGTCGCGCAACCGGCGAGGGCGAAGTAGAACTTGCAGTGGAATGCGAGCAGCGCGCACGCCAGCCCGAACAGCGTCGAGCCGCGCGTATAGCCGCGCTCCCACGGGATGAGGATGCCCAGCAGGAAGAGAAACAGGCCCAGCAGATCCGGCCGCGCCGTGATCATGATGTTGTTGAGGCACATCCAGTGGAAAAACACCGCCGACAGCAGCGCGATGCCCAGCCCGGAACCCGCCTTGAGCATCGCCCGCCCCACGAGCCAGAGCGACGCTGCAAGCATCAGCAAGTTGAACAGCCGGTGCGCCGTATAATCGATGCCCAGCAACGGCTTCAGGGCCAGCATCACATAGTTGTAGAACGGATCAAAACAGTAGGCGGCCCCCGGCAGCTCGTTCGCCGTGTAGGGATTCCGGCCATGATCGAGCAGCCACGTCGTCTGCCAGATGGCGGGCTCGTTGTACTCCTGCGGGCCCGGCTGGGTGATGACCTTGATATGGGTCTGCAGCAGCGGCAGGAACCAAGCGATGGCGATCGCGATGCAAGTGACGTTCACCAGCTTCCCCACCCACCCCAGCCATCGGCCCCGCCAATACCCAAGGATCCGGTTACGCATGGGCCGGACCATGGCAGGCCGGGACCTCACTCCGCAACCGAGAATGAAACTGCGGAGTTAAATCCCAACTCTGCCCCGCCCGCGCCCCGGCAGCCGGCCCGGCTAAATAACTCTGGCTATCCCCCGGAGTTGCTCATGGCCTAACGCCATGCGCTAGCTTTCAAGGTTACCCCGCCTGTTCGCCGGCTTGGCGCTGGCCGTCGCCTTCGCCAGTCCCTCCGCCCGCGCCGCCGATAGCACCGCCACCCCTGTTCCCCCAACCGCTGCACCGGCAATCAACCCAAGCGAGTCCACGCCTGGCCGGATTGAGAACTCTGTCGTAAAGATCTTTTCCACGGTGCGCTATCCCGAGCCGTTCCGCCCTTGGAGCAAACAACCGCCAGCGGAAGTGACCGGGTCGGGCGTCGTGATCGAGGGCAACCGCATCCTCACCAACGCCCATGTGGTGCTCTATGCCAGCCAGGTCCTGGTACAGGCCAACCAGTCCGGGGACAAAATCTCCGCGACGGTCATGGCGGTCGCGCCGGGGATTGATCTCGCGGTGTTGAAGCTGGACGACGAGTCGTTCTTCGACACGCACCCACCCCTGCCCCGAGCCACGACCCTCCCCGACATCAAGGATCCCGTGCTGGCCTACGGTTTCCCCAATGGCGGCAACAGCCTCTCCATCACCAAGGGCATCATCTCGCGCATCGAGTTCATGCCCTACAATTCCTTCACCTTCGGTCTGCGCATCCAGATCGACGCCGCCATCAACCCTGGCAACAGCGGCGGCCCCGCGGTCGCCGGCGAAAAGATGATTGGCATCGCGTTCAGCACCCTCAACAGCGCGCAGAACATCGGCTACATCATTCCCAACGAGGAAGTGGAGCTGTTCCTCAAGGACATCGCCGACGGCACTTACGACGGCAAGCCGATGAGGTATGACGAAATGCAGAAATTCCAGAACCCGGCACTGCATTCGTACCTGAAGGTAGTGAAAGGCGTTGAAGGCATCCTGGTCCACGATCCCTTCGAGCAGATCGCCGCCTACCCCTTGAAAAAATGGGACATCATCACCCAGATCGGCGAGGCGGCAGTGGATGATGAGGGCATGATCAAGCTCGGGCCCAATCTCCGCGTCCGCTTCGAATATCTCATCCAAAAAATCGTCCGCCACGGCACTGTGCCCCTCACGGTGTGGCGCGAGGGGAAAAGCCTCGCCCTTGAGCTCCCCGTCCCGCTCGGCCGCCCGATGCTCGTCCGCGACCTGAAGGGAAGCTATCCCTCCTACTTCGTGTACGGCCCGCTGGTGTTTTCCGAGGTTACCAGCCAGCTCCTCGGCGCCATTAACCGCGACTCCATCGAGGGTCTCTCCTTTAGCGGCAGCCCGTTGCTCACGCGCAAGGGCGACCGCCCCGCGTTTCCCGGCGAACAGCTCGTGGTGGTCTCCTCGCCCTTCTTTCCTCATAAACTGTCCACGGCCTATTGGCCGCCGGTGGGATGGATCGTTAGCTCCGTGAACGGCACCCGGATTAAGAACCTCGCCCATCTCGTCACCGTGCTGCGCGACTTGAAGGACGAGTTTGTCACTTTCGACTTCATCGGACGCGGCATGGAAACGTTTGTCTTTCCCCGTCAGGAAATGGTCACTGCCACCGATGACATCCTCAATGACAACGGCGTCCGCGCCCAAGGTTCACCCGACACCCTAGCCGTCTGGAACGACAGGGCGTCCAAAAATAACTCCGCCCGCGTCCCGGTCATCGGCCGCGCAAGGGTGTGAATCCCCACTTGGCCGCGGAAAACAGCCCGCGATCGCTGAGCTTCAAATCCGGGATCACCAGCAGCGCCATGAAGGCGAGCGTCATAAAGGGGGCATCCAGCCGGGAGCCCAGCCGCTTCGCCCGCGCATCCAGCGCGGTGTAGCGCCGGGCCACCGTGCGGCCGTCCGCATCCGACATCAGGCCCGCGATCGGCAGCGGCAGCACCGCGCGCCGGCCCCCGCCCACCACGCTGATCCCGCCGCGGTGCGCGATGACGAGATTTACCGCAGCCGCCAGCGAGGCATCGTCCACTCCGACGGCCACGATGTTGTGGGAGTCGTGCGCCACCGACGACGCCAGTGCGCCCGCCTTCAACCCGAAACCGCGGATAAAACCCACTGCCACCGGCGCCGTCCGTGCATACCGGTTGACCACGGCGAGCTTGAGGAGGTCGCGCGCCGGATCGGCTACCACGTGGCCGCCGGCGGTTTTCGCGCGCAGGCGCAAATGGCGGGTGATCAGCTGCCCGTTGAGCGCCTGAATGACGTTCAGGCTTCCCTTTCCGGCGGGCACCGCAAAATCCGCGGCGGAGCGCGGCAGGGCGCGGAACTGGTTCACGATGCGCGGACGCTGCCGCGGCAGCAGGCTGCGTCCGCCGGAGGCCACGAGCCGGCCATCCAGCCAGGTGCGACGCACGCGGAAATTTTTCCAGCTCTCCACTTCGATGAAATCCGCCGGATCGCCTTCGCGCAGCAGGCCGACCGCGAGGCCGTAATGCCACACGGGGTTGAGCGTGGCGCAAGCGACCACCTCGAAGCGGTCCGCTCCCAATGCGAGGGCGCGGCGCACATGCTCGTCCAGGTGCCGTTTCATCAGCAGGTCGGGATGCAGGTCATCGCAGCAAAACATGCAGCGCGCCGCATCAGTCTTAAGCAGCGGCGCCAACGCGGCGAAGTTCCGCGCCGCCGAACCTTCGCGAATCAGGATCTTCATCCCCGCCGCGAGTTTGTCCTTCGCCTCGGCCAGCGTGAAGCACTCGTGATCCGTGGTGATGCCCGCCGCCGCATAGCGTGCCGCCACCTTGCCGCGCAGCCCCGGCGCATGCCCGTCCACCGGCTTGCCGCGTTTTTTCGCCGCGGTCATCATCGCGCGCAAGGACGGGTCACCCGCCAGCACCCCGGGGAAATTCATCACTTCGGCCAGGAATTTTACCTCGGGCCGGACGAGCAGCTTCGCCACCGCGCGGGCGTCCAGTTTCGCGCCGGCCGTCTCGAAGGTTGTCGCCGGGACACACGGCGACGCGCCGAAATAGAACTTGAACGGCGATCGCCGGCCGTCCGCGATCATGTAGTTCACCCCCGCCACGCCGAGGACGTTCGCAATCTCGTGCGGGTCCGAAACCGTCGCGACCGTTCCGTGGACCACCGCGTGACGCGCAAATTCCGCGGGCGGCAGCATTGAGCTTTCAATGTGGATATGGGCGTCCACCAGGCCCGGCATCAGCAACCGCCGGCTCCGCACCCGGGGATCGCGCGCGATCGTGCGGATGACGCCCTCGGAGAACTCAATCGTGCCGGGGAACTCGGTCCGGTGGTGCACATCCACAATGCGGCCGGAGATACGTTGGACGCTCATGCGCGGCGAGAATTGGATCGCGCCGGGGTTCATGGCAAGGGTGGGCGGGCACGTCCCCGTGCCCGAAGGGGGAACTAAGGGCAAACTTGAGGCGTCGCGACCGGGGCCGGTCACGTCGCCGAATGCGGGCACGGGACGTGCCCGCCCACCGGCGGGAAAAGGGCAAACCCACTTGCCAACCGCGCCCAGCCCGCCAACATTCCCAACCTATGCATTTCGACAATCTGCAACCCGGTCTGTCCGCTCCGCTCCCCCGTGCCGATGAGGACGAGGACGATGATGAGGTGGAAACCAGGACCGCCAAAAAGGAAGGCGGCCCGGTGGCGATGCTGATCCAGAAGAAGTTTCTCGCGCAGCGGAAAATCTTCCTTTGGGGCGCCGTGACCGACGAGACCGCCAAGGATATCACCGAGAAGCTGCTTTACCTCGAGGGGGTCGCTCCCGGGAAGGAGATCACGTTCTACATCAATTCGCCCGGCGGCTCCATTACGGCCGGCATGGCGGTGTATGACACGATGAAGCTCGTCACCTCGCCCATCACCGTCGTCGTGACGGGCATGGCCGCCTCGATGGGGTCCATTCTGCTCTCCGGCGCCCCCAAGGGCCGCCGCCTCCTCTACCCGCATTCGCGCGTGCTCATTCACCAGCCGCTCATCTCCGGCCGCATGGTCGGCCCCGCCACGGACATCAACATCCAGGCGAAGGAAATGGAAAAACTCCGCGCCGAGCTGAACCAGATCCTCGCCGACGCCTCGGGCCAGCCGCTGGAGCGCATCAACCGCGACACCGACCGCGACTTCTACCTCAACGCGCAGGAAGCCATCGCCTACGGCCTGGCCGACCGCGTCGTGGACAAAGTCTAAACCGGTTCCTCCTCCCTCTTCGCGCGAGCGCGGCCCTCACCGGCCGCGCTATTTTTTTTCGTCGGGGTCGAGCCGGCCGAGTTCCCGCGCCCAAGCCACCGCCTGCTCCGTGTCGCCCGCGGCCTGTGCCGCGGCATTGGCTTCACGCAACCAAGTTACCTTGAGCGCGGGGGGCAACCCAGGTTCCTGCAGGAGTCGGCGGTAAAGTTGTTCGGAGCGGCCCGGGGCACCCGTGCGCTGCAAGAGCCGGGCAACCTCGCCGGCCAGCACCCACTCGTCCGGTTGCAATGCCGGCAGGTGGGCCGTGAAGGAAAGCTCCCGCACCACCCCCGCCAAGTCACCCGCCTGCTCCAGTTGGCGCGCGAGCGTGAGTCCCAGCGCGAGGTTGGGCTGCGCCCGCAGCGCCGCTTGCGCGAGGGTCTGCGCCTCGGCGGTTTTTCGCTGTGCCTCCAACAGATGCATTTCCCGCAGCGCCGCATAACCCGCCAGGGACGGCGGCAGCGTTGCGTGGTTTTTCCACTGCTCCCCGAAATTCCGCGCAAACGGACGGTACAGCGGGTCACCGATCACAATCGCCTGCCAGCTTAGCACTGGCTCAGCGTAATATGCCGCGTCACCCAGCGTCTCGCCCCGCGCCAGCGCGCGCAGCAATAGATCCGGCCGGTGAAGAAAGCCCAGGTAAGGCTCGAAGACATTGCCGACCGTCGCGGTCACGCCCCGCGCGACCAACGGACCACACCAGCCTTTGCGGTCCGAGCGGAGCGTCGCAGCGGATGCACTGTGGATGTGGACCGCAATTGCGCCCGGCGGAAAGCGAAACCCGGGCAGCGTGAACGGACCATTGAGGTCACCGGCATACCACCCAAAATAAAGTACCGGCGCGTCAAATCGCGCCATGAGGGGAAAGGTCTCCGGCGCACGGTCCACCTCCAGGTCAAAGCCGAGCGCCGAGAGCTGCCGGGCGGCCGACTCGAGCCAGCTATCCCCTTCCCGGTTCTTGTTCGCCACATCCACATAAGCGCGGCCCAGCAAGCCGGTGCGCTCGGTGGCGAGCGCGTTGTCCACCAAGGCCAGCGCGTCCGCGACGGTGGGCCCGTCCAGCCGGGCGACCTTCACGACTTGGTTGATCATGAGGCTGCTCGGGCGGTCGTTGCCGAAGAGCGGATTGATCACGAAGCCGTTGACGGGATAATTCATCTGCGCGAGCAGGCTCAACTCGGAGTCCACCGCCCCCGCGTTGGTGCGGAATTCCGCCCGGTCAAACGGGGCCAATGGCAGGACGTAAAGTGCCGCGTCATGCATGATGCCCAACGGGACGCCGCGACAGACCACCAGATAGGCGATGCGGTGTCCGGAGATGACCGGTTGTTTCCGTCCCACCGCGTCCTTGGCCTCCATTGGAATCGCATCGATCCACTGGCGCCGCACAAGCTCGTCCTGCAACGGCTGCCAGACGGTGGCCAAAAACTGCGCCCACGTGATGATCTCTGTTGGCGGCATGGGCAGCGCGATGATGTTCTCCCGTGGCACCCCGCGTAGCTCCGTGTAGTGCTCCGCGATCCGCACCGAGTCGGGATCGTCTGAGTTGGCGAGGAGGATCACCCGTGCCGCCAGCGATTCCGCCCGCAAGGCTGAGCTCACCAGCACCAACGCCAGGAGGAAGAGCGGGAGAATTTTCCGCAAAAGGCTCAAGGCCGGTGACTTTGCCCGGCAACCCTCCAATTTCGAGGTCGGATTCGCGCCGCTTGCCAAATCACCAGCGGACACCTTTGCTCGGCCCGGCGATGGATTCCGCCTTCCCTTCCGGGTAAACCGCCCCGATTTCCGGGACTGATGACTCCTGCCAAAACCCTCGACCGGTTCTTGTCATGCTCATCTACCTCCTCATCGCCCTCGGCGGCGCCCTCGGCAGCGTTTCCCGCTACTGGCTGGCGGAGACTATCGCAGTCCGCTTCGACGGCCCGTTTCCGTGGGGCACGTTGTTCGTCAATGTCACCGGCTGCATCCTGATCGGGCTCTTCGCGGCGGTAACCGGCAGCGGCTGGCGGCAGCTCCCCCCGCTGGAGACCCGCGCGTTCCTGATGATCGGACTCTGCGGCGGCTACACGACCTTTTCCGCCTTCAGTCTGCAAACCCTGAGCCTTCTCCGCCTCGGCGACTGGCCCCGCGCCATCGCGTACGTCCTCGGCTCGGTGTTGCTCTGCCTCGTCGGCGTCTGGCTCGGCGAGTTGCTGGGCACGGCTCTCGCCCCGGCCACTTAGCATCAATCTTCCCATGTCCCACTCCTGGTTATTCTGGTCACTCCTCTCGGCTCTTTTCGCCGGGGCAACGGCGATTCTCGCCAAGGTCGGCGTCACTGGCGTGGACTCCAACCTCGCCACCGCCATCCGCACCACGGTGATCTTGGTGTTCGCCTGGGCGATCGCGTTCGTGACCGCCCGGCCGGGCTCACTGGCCGCGCTGAGCCAACGCACCTGGCTGTTTCTCGCGCTCTCCGGCGTCGCCACGGGCCTGTCGTGGCTGTGCTACTTCCGCGCGCTGCAGCTCGGTCAGGCGTCGCAAGTCGCCCCGATCGACAAGCTCAGCGTGATTTTCGTCCTGATTTTTGCCGCACTGTTCCTGCAAGAGCCACTCACGCTGCGGAGCGGCGTGGGCGGACTGCTGATTGTCGGCGGCGCGATCATCCTAGCCTGGAAGTGAGCAAGGGCAGGCGGGTCCGCGTCGTCACGCGTCAGTCCGCCAAGACGGATTCTCCAGCCTCGGATCCTTTACCACGGATCACACGGAGAGACCCAAATCGGAAATCCCTCCAGCCCATTTCCGGATACCGCAATCTGATCCGGGTCCATCCTGTGATCCGTGGTCAAATCGTTTGTCCTAACGCCAGGCGGGGTCAGCGGGTTTGAAGCCCGCCCTACAAATTACTTGGCCGCTGCTTGGCGCTTGAGCAGCTGCGCCGTCAAAAATTTATCCGGCGGCGCGTTGCGCCACGCCGTCACCCAGATCGCGCCGAGCATTTCACCGCCGCGGAGCAGTTGGGCCTCGATGAACGCCCGGCCCTCGGCACTCACCGGCTCGTTGTCCCGGCCCTTGCCGTGCTCCTTGGCGAACGTGTCGCCGAGTTTGCCGTCTTTCTCGAGTTGGTAGAGCGGTTCGACGAGCTTCAGCGTCCCCTGCAGGTAATCCATGACGGCAACAAACATCGGGTCGCGATCGTCGGCCCGCGGCAACAGGGCAATGGCCTTGGCGCTCGTAACGCAGGGCGCGATCGCAGCGGTCTTGATGCCCGCTTTGGCGATCAGGCCACCGTCCACCCATTGATGGATCTGCGACCAAGTCGTGTAGCCTTTCGGATTTGGCCCCACCCAGCCATTGTGGTGTCGGGTCGCGTGCAGGGGCTGCGCGCAATCGCCGACAAAGTGCCCCATCACGCCCATGATATAGAGGATGTTGGCCTGCGCATTGGCGACTTCCGCGGGCGTACCGAGTTCCTCAAACGCCTTCAGGTAGGAAAATGCCGACTTGAGCTTGCCGTAATACTCCGTGATCGCCCATGGCGCGAAGCCGGGCCACTCGCGGGAGTGCTCGGCATTTTTCGCCGAGTCGATCTTCGGAAAATTTTTCGGGTGCGCGGCGCGGCCCCCGGCGAACTGGACGACAAAGTCATAGCGCATCGACGGCACCTTGTTCACATCGATCCCGGCGTCGGCCAGCTCCTCGAGGTCCAGGTAGTGATCCACGCCGTTGATGTGCCGGAGAGGCAGGTCGGGGGAATTCCTCCAGCGGTCGGGCTCGCCGGCGAGAAACGCAATGCGCTCCGCCGCCGCGGGTTCCTTCACGAAGGCCGGGAAGTCCGCGGGCAGCGAAGCCAGCGCGAGCTGGTTGACGATGCGGTGGCCGTCATAATCCCACGCCTGCAGCGCGGCGGCAGGGAGCAACAGCAAGGCGAGTACCATGCAATGGGGGAAGCGGATCGATTTCATGATTTTTTGGCGGCGGGAGGCATGACGGCGCGCGGGGGCCTGGGTTTCGGTTGAATTTTTTCCAAGGTACCCGCGTAGGCTTCAATGCCGCTGGCGAGCCCCTCGGCGATCTGCTGCCGGTAGGCGGGCCGGGCAACGCTCCTGGCCTCGGCGTCATTGGAGAGGAAGGCAGACTCGACCAG
>Ga0105048_10000806_pt1 | contig 49645 bp, 39 predicted proteins | sample MAT05_FD_78382 | JGI IMG/M metagenome (GOLD analysis project Ga0105048, IMG submission 78382) | Freshwater microbial communities from Lake Fryxell liftoff mats and glacier meltwater in Antarctica - MAT-05 | ecosystem: Environmental > Aquatic > Freshwater > Ice > Liftoff microbial mat | place...
CCTTGTTGCATACCTTGTTGCATACCTTGTTGCATACCCTTCTGTATACCTTCCTCAATTCCTTCCTGAACCCAGGTTTCGTAAGCTGACATAATAATGCTGTCGGTTTTGGTTGAAATATTACGAAAGATAGCCACGACTTCGATATTTGTCAAGCCGGATCCAATACTCACATAAAGGAGTGCTGTTCGTAGAAACTGTTCGCCTAATGAATCTTCGACCAGTTGGGCAATAGTTTGTTTAAGACTCTCAATGGTTTGTATCAACTGCTGTTTCTGGCGAATGGTTTTCAGCAAACCCGCTGTCAACTTGGCGTAGGATGACCTCAACAGACCAAACCGATTTTGAGGGTCGCTGGTCAGATTTATTAGGTAATACTCGAATTCAGGAACGAACCGACTGAGCAAATCGGTGATGCCAGCAAAGTAAGTCCGCATGGGACGTTGGTTCCATTTGCTGCGTCCGTGATAAATAACAATTGGAACGATAGGGCGAAGCGATTTTTTAGCCTTGAGCTGGTCACGCCAGTAATTCAACAAATACTGATTGAGCTGAAGATGAGGATATTCTTCAGGATAGCTTTTGTGTTCCAGCAGCAGGGCAATCGTAATGGGTCGGCTACCCAGCTCCACAGAAAAAAGTAAATCGACATAGTGCCGACTCAATTCGTCATCAATATGCGAATCCTGTTCCCGGACAAGCGTTTCGGGATTTAACTGACTGCTAAACTCTTCCGGCAAATAAGCCTGAATAAAATCAGCTACCACGTCGGATCGGGAGAAGGCTTCTTTGAAGAATCTATCGTGGATTTGTTTAGCGTTTGGATTCATCAGGTACAGGATAAGTTACGGGACATGGGTAATGCCGCCCCAAGAACGCCAATTTTGACACAAACAACCACTGCCGTTTTGTTAAACTCCCTGAACCTCACGACATTCAGGCCTGTAATCCTTCCTAAACGATTTTCCAATGAGGCCCTATATGCTCAAACTGCTGATTATTAGTCTGCTACTGGTTAATCCTTTGTTGCTCCGCGCACAATCCTCCGTGCCAATAATCCGCTTCGATACGCTCACCAAGCGGGTTGATGCCGCGCTTAAAAAGCATAAAACACCAGGGGTGCAGGTGTTGGTGTTTACAAAAGATAGCCTGTTGTATAAGCACAATGCGGGAGTAAAGAACCTGAAAACGAAGGCTCCCGTAACCAATCAGAGCATGTTCCGGTTGGGGTCGATCACCAAAAGTTTTGTAGCCGTTTCGGCGCTGATGCTGATCGAAAAAGGTCAGTTGAAGCTGTCCGACGAATTGAAGAAGCTGGCTCCTGAAATCCAGTTCTCCAATCCGTGGGAAGCTACCGACCCTGTCCGGGTGGTGCATTTGCTCGAACATACCACCGGCTTCGACGACTGGCCGCTGAAGGCCTATGCCTATGCCGGACCAATAGTTTCGCTCGAAAAGGGCTTGGCGATGTTTACAGAGTCGCGGCATTCGCGTTGGCAGCCGGGTACGTTCATGGCCTACTGCAATTCGGGGCCGCCGGTGGTTGCGCGGCTGATCGAGAAAAAGACGGGGCAGGAATACGAGTCGCTTGTGAAGCAGCGGATTTTTGAGCCGCTTGGCCAGAAAACCATCACATTCGGCAACGACGGAGCGGCCAAAACGCAGTTGGTGACCAATTATTCTGGCAGTGCTGATGACCCCTCCGAAGAGAAATTCTGGGATGTTCTGCTTCGGCCCGCTGGTAGCCTGAATGCGCCCGCGCTGGAACTGATGCCGTTTGTACAGATGCTCATGAACCGGGGAACCTACCGGGGTAACCAACTGCTGCAACCGACCTCGGTGGATCGTATGGAAACGCCCACCACGACGCTGGCTGCACGGGCAGGCTCCAAACAGGGCTATGGCCTGCACAACTACACCACGTCGTACAAAGGCTACGTTTTTCACGGACACGATGGGGGCGTAAACGGTGGCCTGGCTCATTACCTCTACAATACCGAACTGAATCTGGGCGTGGTAGTGCTGGTCAATTCGGATGGGGAGGGGTTTAGCAAAATCAATGATGCCGTGCTGGACGTGATCCTCAAAAATGTACCGCAGCGACTGCCCCCGGTCCATAGGCTATCGGAGACCGAGAAAGAGAGCTTGCTAGGCTATTACCGTAACAGCAATCCGCGCAACGGCAGTCTGTACTTTATGGAGTGGTTGGTGGGCGTTAGCCGGATTCATGGAACCAATGGTAAACTGTCGATGAATGCGTTACTAGGGGGAGAAACGCCCGGAATCCGCCCTGCGACGGCCAACCGTTTTCTACGCATCGATAAGAAAGGTTATACCCCTGAGTTTGCCTTAACCAAAAACGACGACGGGGAGCAGGTGTTCGTTGGCCCGTGGACAAACACCACCAAAATCTCGGCCCTCGGGGCCTTGTTGCCCCTTGCCCTCGCTTTTGTGGCCCTGTTGTTACTAGTGGTAGCGGTGATTGCAGGGCTGGTGTGGCTGATTCAGTATTTCCTGCGCCGACGCAGCCAACGGCCCATAAATGCCATGACGACCCGAATGAGCCTCTGGGGGTATGCCTTCTCAATCCTGGTTATGGCGTTGCTGATTGTAAGCATGGCCAACGGATTTGAATTGGGGGTCTTTAGCCTGCCAACGCTGGTCATCACCAGCACTTCTGTACTGGCAACCTGTTTCGCTCTGGCGGCCATGGTGTCACTTATTCGCTCAAACCGGCAGATTACCAGCCGGGCCGACCGTGCTTTTTTGTGGGTCCTAACGCTGTCGGCCCTGCTAGTGGTGGGCTACATGCTGGTATGGGGCCTGGTGGGTATGCGAACGTGGGCCTGATGGCTACAACGCAAAATGCACAAACGGAAAGCATTCGGGCAGGTGGGTGTCGTACAGGCCGTGTTTGTTAAAGACCCAGGCCGGATGCGGATGCACCTCCTGCCCCGATGGGGTCAGTTTCTGAAACCGACCCATGAAAATGCGCCAAACGTCGCCCGGTTGCGGAGGTGGACAGGATAGGGTTCATGATGATACGACTCGAATTTCTCGTTATCTTTCTGGCCACCAAAATACAGATGAAAACAGAATGTTCATGCAATTCTGTTGCTTCTTATTCGTGCATCATTAACCAATTTACTTACTTTGAAACGTTTTACCTCCCTTGCTCTCCTGTTGGCGTTGTCGCTGAATAACAACGCCAACGCGCAACCCATCCCTGCTGAGGCTCAAAAAGCGGCTAAATCTGTTCGCCCTGAAGCCATTGAAGCGCACATGCGCTACCTGGCCGACGACAAACTCGAAGGTCGCAGGCCTGGCTCGAAAGGCTTTGAACTGGCTGCGCAATACGTTGAAAATCAGTTTAAAATGCTGGGCTTTAAACCAATGGGGCAGAACGGTGGTACGGCATCCCGGACCTACCGGCAGGCAGTGCCCTTGCGAAAGGCTCAGGTGAGCGAGGCCGCTAGTGCGTTGACGCTGGTTCGCCAGACGAGCGATGGTGTTGATGAACCGGCTCAAGGGCTTACCTACGGCAAAAACTTTTTTTTGAATCCACAGTTTGACCAGGCTACGAGCGAGGTTGCCGCTCCGGTGGTGTTCGTCGGGTTTGGGGTGTCGGCTCCTGAGCTTGGCTACGATGACTACGCTGGTATTGATGTAAAGGGTAAAATTGTAGCCTGTTTCAATGGAGCACCTGCTTCGTTTCCATCTGCACAACGGGCCTACTCGGGAGCTGCCAAGCAGGAGGTAGCCGCAGCGCGGGGAGCCGTTGGCATTATCACATTTAGTTTGCCAACCGACATGCGCGCCCGCATCGAATCGAATGCACCCCGCAACCGGCAGGCCGTTTACCGCTGGACCGATGCCAACGGACAGGCACAACGCACATTCCCGCAACTGAAAGTGATTGGATCCATGGGCGATTCTACGGCGCGGACGCTGTTTGCCGGAGCCAGCAAAACATTCGATCAGGCCCGGCTGGCGGCCACGCAGAGTCAGCCCCAGGCGTTTCCACTGAATCTGACCGTCCGGGCTAAAACCCAAACCGATTTGAATGACGGTCTCATTGGCGAAAACCTGATTGGTTTGTTGCCCGGCTCCGATCCGAAGTTGAAAGACGAGTACGTAGTTTGCGTGTCTCACCTCGACCACCTCGGTATCACCCGCCCCACGAAGGGTTTTCCGAACGACTCGATCAACAACGGGGCACACGACAATGCATCGGGTACGGCTATTAACCTCGAAGCAGCCCGGCTGTTTGCATCACTGCCCAAGGCACCCCGCCGGTCGATTTTGTTTGTGGCGGTGACGGGGGAGGAGATGGGCCTGCTCGGTTCCGATTATTTTGCCAGCAACCCAACCGTACCGAAGGGAAGCATGGTGGCCAATACGACGCTTGATATGCCCTTTTTCTTTCATCCCCTTCTGGATATTGTTCCCTACGGGGCCGAACATTCGACCCTAGAGGGGCCGGTGAAAGCAGCGGCCGATTATCTGGGTATCCAGATTGCTAAAGACCCCATTCCCGAACAGGTTGTGTTTATGCGTTCCGACCATTTCAGCTTTGTCCGGCAGGGCATTCCGGCCCTGTTCATCAAAAGCGGCTCTACCACCGGCGACTCCCGCGACGGCACCAAACTCAACCTCGACTGGCGGGCCACTATCTACCACACGCCCCAGGACGATATGAATCAGCCATTCGACTGGGCCTCTGCGGCCCGCCATGTGCAGTTGCAGTTTTTGGTTAGTTATCTCACGGCCCAGGCCGACGAGCGTCCGGTCTGGAACCAAGGGGATTTCTTTGGAACGAAGTTTGGGAAGTGAAGGATGCGGAATTAGTGGCTGAGTCGGCCTGGTTCGCGAACATTGGCTCCGGTACGTTGCTGAATGTCATCGCCCAGATCAGTTCGGGCTTCTTCGGCCAGTTTTTCCAGCCTGGCAACCACGTCGGGATACTGTTCCCGAACGTCATACTGCTCACCGGGATCGCGCCGGAGGTCATATAAAGCCGTCGAAAATTTGTGTTCTTCGGTACTCGGCCCTGGCGCGCCCCCCTGCCCCGGCAAGTAGCCTTCATAGGTTCGGCCCGGATGAGCGAATACCAATTTCCAGTCGCCCTGCCGAACGGCCTCCAAACTGTTCTTCCGGTAATAATAATAGAAATGGTCGCGGGGTGTAACGGTGTTATCACCTTTCAGCAACGCAACCCAATCCACCCCGTCGATGCGTTTGGCAGGCAGCCGGGCACCGCACAGTTTGGCCACGGTAGGCAGAATATCCAGCGCGGTCAGCAATTTGTTGCTCACCCGACCGGCTGGCACCACCCCCGGCCAACGGACCAGAAAAGGCACCCGGTGCCCCCCCTCGAAGGAGGTGCCTTTGCCCTCGCGGAAACCACCCGACGAACCTGCATGGTCGCCGTAGTTGAGCCAGGGACCATTGTCGCTGATGAACATAACGAGCGTGTTTTTATCTAAGCCCTGCTGTTTCAGTTCGTCCATAATCTGCCCAACCGACCAGTCGATTTCCGCCATCACATCGCCAAACAGGCCACGCGTACTTTTGCCTTTGAACCGACCTGAAGCCGCCAGTGGCACGTGGGGCAGGGGGTGCGGGATGTACAGAAAAAACGGAGTCTTTTTGTGTCGGCGAATAAACGAAACGGACCGCTCAGTAATGGTGCGGGTAATCAGGCCGGCATCGTCCAGGTTTCTGATTTCCTGTTTTGGTTCGTTGCCCTCAATCCAGCGCAGGGGCGGGTAGTTGGCCCTGGCCTGAAACGGGTGCAGGGGCCACATATCGTGCGAATAAGGCACCCCGTAATACTCGTCGAATCCCTGTTGCAGGGGCAGAAACTTCTGGTTATCACCCAAATGCCACTTGCCAAAAATGCCGGTGGCATACCCTTTCTCTTTGAGGAGTTCGGCCAGAGTTTCCTCATTGGGGTTTAGGCCAACGGGCGATTTTGGCCCGAAAGCTCCCGAAATACCCAGCCTATTGGGGTAGCAACCCGTCAGCAGAGCCGCCCGCGACGCACTACAGACCGCCTGAGCCGCGAGGTAGTTGGTAAACCGGGTGCCTTCCGCAGCCACTCGGTCCAGGTTGGGGGTCGTGTAGTCCAATGCCCCGGTGCAGGACAAATCGCCGTAGCCCATATCGTCCATGAAAAACAGAACAACGTTTGGCGATGGTGTAGGCGCAGGTTTGCCAATCCAGGCGGTAATGAGCAGGCCAAAGCCAATCAGTGTGGTTGAACCAACGAGAATAGGGAAGAAACGGTTACCTAAAAACAGCATAGAATTGGGCTTTAACGGTGCGTGAAGATACCTTCCAACCGGGGTTTTGGGTCGTTGAGGGGCTTAAATTACGTGGTATTGTAAATAATCCGTTGCCACTCTGATTTTTGCCGACGCGCTGGTTAGTTTCTGCCGTTTTAAAGCTTATTACCAAGTATAGATTTGCTTTGAATAACGGATTATCTACAGCATCACTTTTAATGACCTTGGGGGATGGCATCCGAGTTTCAATCCATTTTGGGACAAAACCCGACGCTTTTTTGTTATACTTGCGATTGGTTTTCAACCCGAACCTAACTTAATCTGACAATGGCAGGCATATATTTGATTGGCATTCTGGTTTTTGCTGTAAGCGCTTTTGTAAGCTGGCGACTGCGAAGCAAGTTTAACGAGTATTCACAAATTGGGTTGAGCAATGGTCTCAGTGGTGCCGAAATTGCCCAGCGAATGCTCAACGAAAATGGCATTTACGATGTGAAGGTGCTTTCGGTTGAGGGTATGCTGACCGACCATTATAATCCACAGGATAAAACCGTGAACTTGAGTGCCGATGTATATTACGGGCGTAGTGTGGCGGCAGCTGCTGTAGCTTCGCATGAGTGTGGCCATGCGGTACAGCACCAGGTAGCCTACGCTCCCCTCAAATTCCGGTCGGCCATTGTGCCGTTTGTGTCGGTATCATCGCAGTATATGCAGTGGGTGATTTTGGCGGGTATTCTCCTTATCAACACCTCTATTATACCGCTCACTATCGGCGTGGCACTGTTTGCCGTCACAACGCTGTTTAGTTTTATCACATTGCCAGTGGAGTTCGATGCTAGCAAGCGGGCTTTGGCCTGGGTGCAGAGCCGGGGGATTGTGAATCCCCGCGAATATGATTATGCCAAAGATGCCCTATGGTGGGCCGCCATGACGTACGTGGTTGCGGCAATCGGTTCGCTGGCGACCCTGCTTTACTACGTGAGTATCCTGATGGGTGCGCGACGGAGTAATTAAGCAAGATTAATATTCGTTTAAATCTATCGGATTAATTGCCGATAACTAAGTGGCCGGTTGAACATCGGCCACTTTTTTCATATCTTGCATCAAGGTATATTTTCTGGTGTATTCCTTCCCGGTTTTTATTTCGTTTGGGCATCCTTGTATTGTATTCATGACTAGTTATGGAGGTAGGGCCACGTTTGGCCCTATCCAGGCCGAGATCACGGCCTTTACTGGTAAAACCGCTACCCAGGCTGTGCAAACACGCATCGTTAACATCAATTGTAATCCACCGCCACCTGTCGATTTAGACAGTACCAAACCGGGCGTAGGACAGCCTTATTTGCAAACCAATTCGATGCCCCTGGTCAATATCTGCCTTTCAACGGCAACCATACGCTTGGGTATGGATTGTTTGTGAAGCACTGGTGGTTGGAGAAGGCCAATGGCAACTTCGCCAGCTGTACGGCCACGAAAATTAAAAATGCTAAAGACGCCATCAACCTGCGGCTGACAACCCTGATGCGCTACATTCTTAAAATGGCTGAGTTTTAACTTTTTTAAACGAGTATGCCCTATCTCGACGTCTATACAAACGTACTAACAGCCAAAACAGCCGCGCATTTGTTGCGCCGAGTTACGTTTGGCCCGACCCAAGCTGAGATCACAGAGTTTACTGGCAAAACGGCTACTCAAGCTGTACAGGCGCTTATTTTGGCTATCGACTACGACCCGCCCCAACCTGTCGATCTGGACAGCACCAAAGCCACGGCCGGTCAACCGTACTTACGAAACAGCTCTACGCCTGCTGGGCAGTATTTGCCGTTCGATGGAGACCGCAACTTTGATTATGGGTTGTATATCAAATACTGGTGGCTGGGATTGATGACCCGGCAGACCACTATGCCTGTTCCTACCCCCAACCTGCTTGATAAACTGACGTTATTCTGGCAAAACCATTTTGTAACAACCCGCGAAGTAGTAGATGATTACCGGTTTGTATGGAGCTATCTGAAACTACTGCGAGATAATTCGCTGGGTAACTTCCGCGATCTGGTGACTAAAATCAGCAAGGAGCCAGCCATGCTTCGCTACCTCAACGGCGATATGAACGAGGTAGGGACGGGTAAGGCCAATGAGAACTACGCCCGCGAATTACAGGAATTATTTACCATGGGTACGGTGGATGCTGCGGGTAATGCCAATTATACCGAAGACGATGTAAAAGCAGCGGCTCGGGTGCTCACCGGCTGGAAACACACCAATTACTGGACAACCGGCTCTACCTCCTTTGCCACCACGTTCAATAGCACCAAGCACGATTCGACCAACAAAACGTTCTCCACTAACTATGGCAATGGTTTGGGAGTTACAATCACAGGCCGCACGGGAGCAACAGCGGGCGATCTGGAACTGACCGATCTGGTGACGATGCTGCTGAATCACCCCCAAACCTCGCGCTTCATTTGCCGCAAACTCTATCGCTGGTATGTGAACCCCGACGTAACCCCAGCTATTGAAACAAACGTAATTGTGCCGTTGGCGGCTCTTTTTGTGAGTAGCAATTACGCCATTCGGCCCGTGATCGAGAAACTGCTCTCAAGCCAGATTTTCTTTGATGAAGCAAACATCGGAAGCATGGTGAAATCACCGGCGGAGTTAATGATTGGGGCTACTCGTTTTTTCAATCAACCTGTGCCCGCTTTGTCGCCCAGTGTGAAGCCCTACCGAACGCTGTTTGATTTTATGCACTGGCGCATGCGCGACCAGCAACTCGACCTAATGGATCAACCGACCGTGTTCGGACATGAGCCATATCACCAGACAGGGTACTCCAAAATCTGGATCAATACCACCACAATGGCCCTGCGAAACGATTTCACGGATGCGCTCATCTGGCGGTGGCTCACGGTAGATACCAACTACAAATACGGTATCGACCTGGTTGCCTGGGCCACCAGTTTGCAATCGAACTTTGGCAATATAACCACCAACACGGCTACGCCCCCTGGCACTCCGCCTATTACCTGTGTGATCGCGTTGGAGGCATTCCTGAAAAACCTGTTTGCCACTGATCTGGCTCAGTCTCAGAAAGACTTTCTAATTGACAAAATTATGATGATGGACCAGGCTCCCCGCAGCAGTTGGGAGTTTGAGTGGAACACGTATCGCCGGACAGCGACGTTCCCCGCCAGCTATACGGCCACGCAAATCAAAAATGCTAAAGACACTATCAACTGGCGGCTAACAACCCTGATGCGTTATGTATTACGCATGGCCGAGTTTCACCTTTTGTAACAGCAGCTATGCCCTACCTCGATCTGTATACAGATAATTTGACGGCCAGAACGGCGGCACACTTGTTGCGCCGGTCTACATTTGGCCCTACTCAGGCCGAAATTTCGGCCTTTACTGGCCAAACGGCTACGCAGGCAGTACAAACGCTCATCACCAACATCAACTACAATCCGCCCCAGCCGATTGATCTGGACGAGACGCACACAAACGCGGGTCAGTTTTTCCTGCAAAATGCCAGTACATCCCCTGGGGAATACCTCCCTTTTGTGGGGGCCGACAACTCTGAGTATGGACGGGATGTTAGGTATTGGTGGCTCAATCTGATGATTCAGCCGGGGCCAATCAACCTACTTGATAAACTGACGTTGTTTTGGCAAAATCATTTTGTGACAACTCGTGAAGTGGTTGATGATTACCGCTTTATGTGGCGCTACCTAAAACTGTTGCGGGATAATTCGCTGGGTAACTTCCGCAATCTGGTGACCAAAATCAGTACCGAACCCGCCATGCTGCGCTACCTCAACGGCGACATGAACGAGGTAGGGACGGGCAAGGCCAATGAGAACTACGCCCGCGAATTACAGGAGTTGTTTACCATGGGTACGGTGGATGCTGCGGGCAATGCCAACTACACCGAAGACGATGTAAAAGCAGCGGCTCGGGTACTCACCGGCTGGAAATACACCAATTATTACAAAGAAGGATCGACTACGTTTGCCACTACGTTTACGCCTTCCAAGCACGATACGGCTCTCAAAAAGTTCTCGGGAAAATACAATGGGAAGGAGATCACCACGCCCAACCCGTTGCCAACAGGATTTGCCAACGTGGGTGAGTATGAGTTGAATGAGTTGATTACCATGTTGCTGGATCACCTGCAAACGTCCCGCTTTATCTGCCGAAAACTATTTCGGTGGTACGTGAACCCAAACGTCACGCCCGAGATCGAAACGAACGTAATTGTTCCTTTAGCCGCCCTTTTCGTAAGCAGCAATTACGCCATCCGGCCCGTGATCGAGAAACTGCTCACGAGCCAGATTTTCTTTGATCAGGCCAATATCGGGAGTGTGGTAAAGTCACCCGCTGAATTTGTGATAGGCATGGTTCGATTTTACGGGCTGCCCATACCACCCGTTGTGCCGCCCGATGTGGTTCCGTTCCGAAAAATGATGGAATACCTTTACGGCAAGTTGCGCGATCTGCAGCTCGAACTGCTCACACAGCCCACCGTATTTGGGTATGATGCTTATTTTCAGACGGGCTATTCTAAACTCTGGACCAATACAACCACCATGGCGATCCGCAGCGATGTAAGCGACCGGCTAACCAATTCGCAGACAATTTACCTGACCACCACGCTCAACATCAATCCGTTGACTCGGACTACCGCTTTACAGCCTAATTTTGGCGATATAACCACAAGTACCGCTACGCCCCCCGGAACCCCGCCAATTACCTGTGTACGGGTACTGGACTCCTTTCTGATCAATTTGATGTCTACTGACTTAGTACAGACGCAGAAAGATTTTCTGATCGACACGATTATGATGCAGGCTGTGCCGCGTACCAGCTGGGAGTTTGAGTGGAATACGTATCGGCGTACCGTGACCTACCCGGCCAGCTACACGACATCGGCGATCAACAACGCCCGAAATGCCGTGAATAACCGGTTAAAGAACTTGATGAAATACCTCCTCCGCATGGCGGAATACCACATTTTCTAACTGCTTGTGCTATGAATCGTAGAAAATTTTTAACCGCAGCCTCATCGCTGGCCCTGCCAGTAGCTCTGAATGGATTTGGGGTAAAAGCATTGGCCCATAATTCCACGCTGGTGAAATCGCTGCTGGCGGCCAACGTACCCGTTACCGACCGGGTGCTGGTGATTATCAACCTAAACGGGGGCAATGATGGAATGAACACGGTGATTCCGCTCGATCAGATGTCGGCCTATAACACGTTGAGGAGCAACGTTGCCATTCCGCAAAACAAGGTACTGACGCTGGCGGGTAACAACCTTACCGGGCTGCACCCATCCATGACCGGAATGCGCGATCTGTACAACGATGGTAAACTGAGCATTATCCACTCGGCCAGTTATCCCAACCCCGATCAGTCGCACTACCGTGCGTCAGACATCTGGATGACGGGCGCGGACTCCAACAAAACGTACGAAACGGGTTGGGCAGGCCGCTATCTGGACGACCGTTTTCCAAACTATCCGGCCAATTACCCGAATACCCAGATGGAAGACCCATTGGCGATTCAGATTGGCTACCTTACCTCAACCACGCTGCTCGGTCCTTCTCAGTCGATGGGTATTGCCATCAATGATCCCAATAGTTTTTATTCGCTCGTAGGAGCCGCTTCGGCTACCTCACCCGATCACCTGCCCTGCTGCGACGCGGGCGACCTGATCGCGTATATCCGCAAGCAGCAAGCACTGTCGGTTGGCTACGCCACCGAAATAAAGGCTGCTTACGATGCCGGCCGGACGCTGGCTACCTATCCGACAGCTGGTCAGAACTCACTGGCCGATCAGTTGAAAATAATAGCCCGGCTGGTTCATGGGGGCCTGAAAACCAAGATTTACTTTGTGTCTCTGGGGGGCTTCGATACCCACTCGACGCAGGTCGATACAACTGATAACAGCCTGGGAGCACATGCTGCCCTGTTGGGGAAACTCTCATCGGGAATAAAGGTGTTCCAGGACGATCTGGCCCTACAGGGTATTGCCGACAAAGTGGTTGGAATGACATTTTCGGAGTTTGGCCGACGAGCTAACTCCAATAACTCAAAAGGTACCGACCACGGCATTGCGGCCCCCATGTTTGTGTTTGGGAGCAGTATCAAACGCTCTGTTATTGGCACCAATCCCGATTTGAGTGCCCTTACTATGAGTTCGGGAGGTAATAAAGACATTCCCATGCAGATCGATTTCCGGCGCGTGTATACCGACGTACTCAACGACTGGTTCGGGGCTGGGTTTACCAAAACCAATTCACTGCTGTTCCGGTCGTCGACAAACGCGCTCGACTTCCCGACAGTATCGCTCTTTTCTGACGTGGTCGAGACGGTGGCATCGGGTAGTTGGACGAATAGGGCGGTCTGGACGGTTGGTCGGCAACCGTTTCCGGGCGAATTTGTACAGGTCAATGCAGGGCATACGGTCACGGTTGGGCAGAATATCACCGTGCGTAATGTGAAACTCAACGGAAAGATTCAGTTTACCGGACCCTATAAATTAATGATAACAGGCTAACTTGCTTTCATGAAGCATTTTTTACCTTGGCTGGTCTGTTTGGTCCTGTTAGTTGACACGGCTTATGGGCAGCGAAAAGAAGCAGTACGATTAACAAAAGACGATTCTGAGATAGGAGGATCTAATTGGCGATTCCACCCCGGCGACAATATGGCCTGGGCCGATTCGGCATTTTCGGACCGTGAGTGGCCCAAATCAAACACGTCGAAACCGATTTACGAAAATGAAGCCTTGTGGCGGGCTGGTAGGGGGTGGTATCGGCTGCAGTTTCATGCCCGACCGTCTATTCACAATAAAGACCTGCTCTTAACGATTGAGCAGTTTGGGTCGTCGGAGATTTACCTGGACGGACGGCGGCTGGCTGTTGTAAAGCCTGTTACCTTCGATTCGGGAGGCTCACAGCGCATTATTAAATTTATCCCGATTCGTTTTGCCGATACCAGCCAGCACATACTGGCTATCCGTTATCAATTTCGGCGCGAACCCGTTCTCTATGCTTCTGTCAGCATTGACCCCATTCGAATTGGCATAAATAATGCCAGCGAAGCGGGAACGATTTTGGTTGAAACCGCTCGGTGGACCACAGTGATGAACACGGTGTTTGCCGGCGTGTTTGGCCTGCTGGCGCTGCTTCATTTCTTATTCTACCGTGCCAACCGGACTGGCCTGGTAAACCGAACACTAGCGCTGACCATGCTGTGCTTCGCACTGAACTTTGCGCTGGGTGAGCTGGAAGAATACTCAGGTCTGCTGAAACACTTATCCTTTCTGGCCCTGACTGCTAATGCGAGTCTGCATCTAGGGTTTACGTTGCTCCTTACGGCCGTGTATCAATACCTGCACATGCGCCGACGCTGGATTTACTACGGTGTGGTTGGTTTGCTGGTGCTTGACTTACTTTCCCTCCTCATACCAGAAACGACCATGCGTCCGATTGACAACGGTGGAGTACCGTTTTTGCTGGCTCTGGCCGATTACATTCGGGTGAGCTGGTTAGGGCGTAAAACAGGTGATGCCGATGCTCGCTTACCCTGGAATTCACTCAAAGTGGCCATATACTGTTTCCTGTTGGTTCTTACGTTAGCTATTACTTTGGGCACTTTTGAAGGGGTTACGAAGATCAACTTCGACGAATATATCATGGTTCCCATCATTATTCTGTCGTCAGTTGCCCTGTTCAGTATTCCGGTTGGCCTCTCATTTTCGCTAGTACGCGATTATACCCGGACTCATAAAGCTCTGGGCGATAACCTGCTCGAAGTAGAGCAGCTGTCGGCGCGGACATTGGCTCAAGAGCAGGAAAAACAACTGATTCTGGCGCGTCAGAATGAACTCCTCGAACAGCAGGTGCAGGAGCGGACGGCGGCTCTGAACCAATCGCTCGACGATCTGAAGGCCACTCAGGACCAGCTGGTTCAGCGCGAGAAACTGGCCTCGCTGGGTGAACTTACGGCGGGGATTGCCCACGAAATTCAGAACCCGCTCAACTTCGTCAATAACTTTGCAGAGGTTAGCGTCGAATTAGTCGAGGAACTAGTTGAGGAACGGCAAAAGGGCCCCGATAGGGACGAGGCATTAGAAGTCGAATTACTGAGCGATCTCGGGCAGAATGTTCAGAAAATAAGCGAACACGGCAAGCGGGCAGCTAGCATCGTTCGGGGTATGCTCCAGCACAGCCGCGCTAGCTCGGGTCAGAAACTACCAACAGATTTGAATGAACTCGTTGATGAATACCTGAAACTGGCTTACCACGGCCTCAGGGCCAAAGACAAATCGTTTAATGCGCATCTGAAAACCGATTTTGCGTCCGACCTGCCCGCTGCCAATGCCGTAGCCGACGATATTGGCCGGGTGTTGGTCAATCTGTTCAACAACGCTTTTTATGCCGTTCAGCAAAAAGAACAGGCTATGGTGGCAAAAAAGATACCTTTTGCGCCCACCGTATCGGTGCAGACGACGCTGGAAGGAAATACGATTAAAATTTGCGTGCGCGACAATGGCTTCGGTATTCCTGAGGAGATCAGGCAAAAAATCTTCCAACCCTTTTTTACGACTAAACCTACTGGTGAAGGCACTGGTCTGGGTCTGTCGCTTAGCTATGATATTGTCAGCAAAGGGCATGGTGGTACACTGAGTGTTTCGTCTGAACCCGGCGAGTTTACGGAGTTTGTTATAACGCTGCCTTATAATACTCATTCTGGCAACAATTCTGTCTAACTGAAACGGATAGGGTGACTACCCACACGAACGAGAGTCAAAGTGCCATGCCCTACTTAGACCCCTATATTCCCCCACTAACGGCTAAAACTGCCGCGCATTTGCTTCGGCGGGCTACATTTGGCCCCACTCAATCCGAGATTGCCGCCTTTACCGGGCTTACGGCTATCCAGGCTGTACAACTCCTTTTTAGTAATGCCAGCTATACGTCGGCTCCCATCGACTTGAACGATGCCATGTCGACCGTTGGGCAACCGGTTGCCACCATTCCCTGGGATGGCGACCGTAACTCGGAACTGGGTTATTTTGTAGCGTATTGGTGGATGGGCGTTATGTTGGGGCAAAATCAACCTGTGAGCCTGATTGATAAATTGACGCTGTTCTGGCAAAACCATTTCGTAACAGCCCGCGAAACGGTTGATGATTACCGGTACATCTGGCGAAATTTGAAACTGCTTCGGGAGAATGCGTTTGGTAATTTTCGGACGCTGGTCATCGAAGTGACTAAAGACCCCGCCATGCTGATCTACCAAAACGGCAGCGAAAACCGGGTTGGGGCACCCAACGAAAACTACGGCCGGGAGTTGCAGGAGCTCTTTACCATTGGCGTGCGCGATGTGGCCGGTAACCCCAACTATACCGAAGATGATGTAAAAGCTGCTGCCCGCACCCTAACTGGCTGGACGGTTACAAATTACTGGGCACCCGGCACCACCACCATTAGCACTGTTTTCGATCCGACCCGGCACGATACCGCCAATAAAGTATTTTCGGCAAAGTATAACAATACCGTCATTGCCGGTAGGAGCGGGGCAACAGCGGGCGATCTGGAATTGGCCGACCTGACCACAATGTTGCTCAGCCGACCCGAAACGGCCCAGTTTATCTGCCGCAAACTCTATCGCTGGTTCATCAATTCCATCATCAGCCCAGACATTGAAACAAACGTGATTGCACCCTTAGCCACGTTTTTTGCCTCGCCAGCAAACGACTGGAAAATCCGACCTGTAATTGAAAAACTGCTCGCTAGTCAGGTCTTTTTTTTCGAAACTAACATCGGCGCCATCGTGAAATCGCCCGCCGAAATGATGCTGGGTCTACTCCGCTTTTTCGGACAAATACCCCGTAACATGCTTACGCAGCCAGCCGCATTCCGGAAATACATGGATTTTCTGTACTACCGGATGCGCGACTTACAGGAGCCGATTCTGGACCAGCCGACGGTGTTCGGTTACGAGCCATATTACCAGACGGGCTATTCTAAAGTTTGGATCAACACCAATACCATTGTGTTGCGGGGCGAGTTTATCAACTACCTCGTGCAGGGTTGGTATGAGGTGGAGCCGGGCTATCGGCTGCAAATTCCGCTGGTTGAACTGATCGAAGCCATTCAGCCGAACTTTGCGAATGTGCCCCCCCTGACTCCAACTACGCCATCTACCGGAACGCCGTCTGTTACGTGCGTGCAGGTGCTGGATACCCTGTTGAAAAATCTGTATGCCACCGACATTTCCCAAGCCCAGAAAGACTTCCTGATCGACATGATTTTAATGCAGGAACTTCCGCGACTGTCGTGGGAGTTTGAGTGGAATGCCTACCGCCGGCAACCTACCGACTCGTATCGCCGGAATACCGTGCAAGGACGGCTACAGAACTTGATGAAGTATATGCTCCGAATGGCTGAGTATCAGATAGGCTAGCCACATTGCCGGTTTTCCGCATCCGCTCGCTGGGGGCCTGACGGTCAATGAGCATACCGGCAACGGCAACTGCAACGGCAATAACCAGCGCGGGCCAGAACCCCTGAATGGTGAAACTGTCCATGAACTTGTCGATTACTTTGAGCAGCACGGCTGTAACCAAAATGCGCACAAGACCAGTCAGCACAAAGAAGGTGACCAGGTTGAGCGGCAGTGTCATAATCCAGCCTACAAAGAAATTGAGCAGACCCAGCAGCACGGCAATAAGCAATGCCGTTCCAAAGTTCTTAACGTCGACCTGGGGCATCAGGTAAGCCAGGCCAAAAATGACCGCAGCGTCGAGCAGGAGGTGTAAAATAAGATTCATACGATGAACAGAAGGATGTTTTTACTACAAGAATAACACATACTTTTCTGTTTAGGAAATATAACCAGCTTGATACCGTAAATGGGGTTTGAATCTGAAGCTGTTCCTTTTTGTTATCTTTGAACAAATGATCTGACACAATGGAAGTGACATACCATGTGAACGAATCTGAACTGAATTATCAGTTCTTACAGGCTTTGAAGAAAACATTCAAAGGCAAGAAAATGACCATATCTATTCGTGAGCAAAGTCAACATGAGATAAGCAAAGATGAGTTTGACGCTAAAATTAGTAAAGCTGAAAATTCGCCAATATCCTATGCATTTGAAGGGGATGAATTCGAGGAATATACGCGTAAAAGAATGGCGGGAGAATACCCTGATACCAGTATCTACCAAAACGTAAAGAAACGAGGTCTATCCGTTTCGATGGTGGTACGTTTGATGAATTAGATGAATGACTTGAGGAAGATTCTGTTGTTTATGAGCGTATTAGACGGCTAATTTTAGAGTGCCGCCGTGACCCTTTCAAAGGCATTGGTAAGCCCGAACCGCTCAAAGGAAATTTAAAAGGAAAGTGGTCACGAAGAGTTACAGACAAAGACCGGCTTATTTATTCGGTTACCGATGATCAGCTAATTATTTATTCGCTTCGTGGTCATTATGATGACTAATTGGGTTATTTTTAGTTATAGAACCAAAGCCCCCAATTTTTATGCGCCATCTTTTTCTACTTCTGCTTCTGACCACTGTTGCCTGTCGACAGGGATCTTCTCAGCAAACCAGCCAGGCAACAACGCCTAAAGCAGCTGATACAACTGATTTCTATCAGACCAAAACCCCAGCCTACGATGGCATTGGCCGGGTGTACATGGGGCGCGAAATCTCGGAAGTGATGGGTCACCTTGGTGCGGGCTGGCTCGAACGCTCAGACCGTGAGCAGGAAGAACGAACCGACCTTCTGGCCGATGCTCTCGGTCTGAAACCGACCGATGTAATTGCCGATATTGGCGCTGGAACCGGGTATTTTAGCTTCCGGTTAGCCCGACTCGTGCCTCAGGGGAAAGTTCTGGCGGTCGACATTCAGCCCGAAATGATTGAATACCTGACCGCTGGGAAACGCAAAGCGAAAACACCTAATGTGGAGCCGGTGCTAGGCACCATTACCGACCCTAAACTACCGGCCAACAGCGTTGACCTGGCCCTGTTGGTGGATGCTTATCATGAGTTTTCGAACCCCCGCGAAATGATCGATAACGTTGTCAAATCGCTTCGGCCGGGTGGGCGCGTGGTCCTCGTGGAATACCGGGCCGAAGACCCCAATGTGCCCATCAAAGAACACCACAAAATGACCGAAGCACAGGCGGCCAAAGAAATGAAAGCAGCGGGCTTACGCCTGCTCAATAACGACAGGCGACTACCCCAGCAGCACATTTTGATTTTCGGGAAATGATGCTACAAAGGCAATTAAGAAAGCTGCGAATTATGGTCGACACAAGTTTAGACCCGGCGTAAAGGCAAAATCCTTCGTGTTATACGTGAAAAGCGGAATGCCCGAAACTACAGCAGTGGCTCCAATTAATGCATCGGGAATGTGGAGGTTATAACTGAGTTTGAAAACCTCAATTAGCTGAATTGCTTCTGCCGAAATTGTTTCGTAGAGTTGTATAATCCTGTAGAAGGACAACTTTCGGCGCATATCAAACAATTCAGTCTTGTTGCCCATTCCACGATATAACCCCATGACAACAATTGCAGGGAGGACAACATTCTCCCTGCAATTGTTGTCAAAAGACTCAATTGTTGACTGGTAATTGTTGAAATAGTGAATTAAGATATTTGTGTCACAAAGTATCATAGTCTATCACCCCAAGCACCCTTGCGGATTTCTTCCAATGTTCGAGGGTTGTCTTTCCAGATTCCTTCTAATTCCTTGGGATCAATACTTTTATCGCCTTTAGTGATAGTTGGTTTGTAGCCAGATACCGAGATAGACACGGAGTTGTCTTCAGGGCGAATGAAATTTTTGTGGTGCAACCATTCCATTAGTTGCTCTGCTTCGGCTAATTCCTCAACTTCAATTGTGATTTTCATGGTGATGCTGTTTTAGTACTAAACACGAAACCAGTTCTACTCTGTTCAAACACCAGCCAGCTTGCTTTTTCGGTAGCCGTAGGAGAAATAAACTACCAGACCAATAACGAGCCAGATGCCGAAAATCCGCCAGTTGCTGGCTCCGAGTTCAGTCATCAAATACAGGTTGGTGAGTACACCAATTACGGGCAACAGCGAGAAATTATACCGAAAACCCTGCACGGCCAGTACCGCCCAAACGAGCCAGAACACAATCAGGAGGGGTTTTTCGTCAACTACACTCAGGAAATTCAGCCCGTGGGCATAGGCAAAGACCAGCACGAAGGTTACTCCAATAATGTACTTGCCATTGATATACGGCACTTTGAATTTTGATTGCGCCGTAAGGCCCTTGGCATCTAAGAACAGAATGCCGGCACAGACAAGAATAAAGGCGAAAAACGTTCCCACGCTTGTCAGATCCACAAAGAACTTTAAGTCCATGAACAGCGACGGTATGGCGACCAGGAAACCCGTAACGATGGTTGCGAATGAAGGTGTTTTGTATTTAGGGTGAATAGTCGAAAAGCGTTTCCAGATCAGACCGTCGCGACTCATGGTCATCCAGATGCGCGGCTGACCGAGTTGATACACCAGCAGCGCACTCGTGATGGCTACCACCGCACTTACCGAAATGACGCCCGCTACAAAATCGAGGTTCACTTTCTGAAACACATAAGCTAACGGATCGCTTACGCCCAACTCTTTGTAGTTAACCATACCGGTTAGTACCAGCGTAATCAATACATACAACACCGTACAAATGGCCAGACAGTAGAGCATGGCGCGGGGTAGGTCGCGCTGCGGGTTTTTACACTCTTCGGCGGTGGTAGAGATCGAGTCGAACCCGATGAACGCGAAAAACACCGATGCCACCCCGCTCAGTACGCCCGATACACCATTGGGTGCAAATGGCGACCAGTTAGCAGGCTTTACATAAAAAGCGCCCACCCCGATCACTAAACCAATTACGGCCAACTTCAACACAACCAGAATGTTACTAGCCGTGCGAGATTCCTTGATGCCGATATAAACCAAAGCCGTAATCAGCACCGTAACGGCACCCGCAGGCAGGTTCACAATCAGGTGAAGACCACCCAATTGAGGGGCATCGGCCCAGGCTTGGGCCAGAATACGCGTGTTTTCGGGGAGGGTAGTGAGGGCGGTGCCGGCTAGTTTCGTTTGTTCAACGAGGTCAAATGCGCGGTGAGCCGAACCATAATCGGTTGCAAAATATTTGGGAAAGGTGATGCCAAACCCACTCAGCATCGACGTGAAATATTCGGACCACGAGATTGCCACTACCATGTTACTCACGGCGTATTCGAGAATCAACGCCCAACCAATTATCCAGGCAAACAACTCTCCAAACGCTACGTAGGCATAGGTGTAAGCACTACCGCTGACGGGCACGGTGCTGGCAAACTGGGCGTAACTGAGGGCCGTGAACACACAGGCAATAGCGGTAAATACAAAGAGCAGCGATACCGCAGGGCCGCCGTTGTAGCTGGCCAAACCAATGGTGCTGAAAATGCCAGCCCCAATAATAGCGGCAATGCCAAACGACGTTAAGTCGCGAACACCTAGCGTTTTTACTAATTTGCTTGATTCGCCCTCAGCGGCATCGCTCAGGATTTGAGATACGGTTTTCTTCCGAAATAAAGAATTGCTCATGTTTGGGGGGCTATCAGATATGCTTCTTGAATGGTGCATTCTCCGCTGGTAAGCCGATGCAGTTTTAACGAGAAGCCTTTGAACGATGAAAAAACAGGGTTTAAACCCTTTAAAGGCTAAAAATAGAAATACTTTCCGGTTTTTTGTGTGAAGATGCCGGATGTTGGACGTTAGATAGTGAGCCGCGTCCAATATCCTATTACTACTACCCAATTTATGTCCATTCGCGTTGAGCAGCTAACCAAGCAATACGAATCTGGCCAGAAGGCCGTTAACCAAATCTCGTTTACCGTAGAGCCAGGGCAGATTGTGGGATTTCTGGGGCCAAACGGAGCCGGAAAATCCACAACCATGAAAATGGCAACGGGGTATTTGCCCCCCACCGGGGGAACCGTAATCGTGAACGGATATGACGTTCGTACTGCCCCCATGGACGTTCGGCGGAGTGTGGGGTACCTACCCGAACACAATCCACTTTATCTCGATTTATACGTAAAAGAATACCTGCGCTTTGCCGGATCGCTGCACGGGCTTAGTGGCGTCGATTTAAGCCGCAGTATTGCCGATGTAATCGAGCGGGTTGGTTTAGGGCTGGAGCAACACAAACGCATTGGGCAGCTTTCTAAAGGCTACCGGCAGCGGGTAGGGCTGGCTCAGGCCTTGCTCCATAATCCACCCGTACTGATTCTTGATGAACCCACTACCGGCCTTGACCCGAACCAGCTAACCGAAATTCGGCAGGTTATCCGCGAGGCAGGCCGCAACAAAACGGTGCTGTTTTCCACCCATATCATGCAGGAAGTAGAAGCCCTCTGCGACCGGGTAATCATCATCAACCGTGGGCAACTAGTGGCCGATAGCCCCTTGGTTGAGCTTCGTGCCCAGGCTGATGGAGCACTTACGGTAGTGGCGGAGTTTGAGTCCAATCTGGCAGATGCCCAGTCATTGGAGACCTTGCCCGGCGTTCAATCAGTGGAACACCTTGCATGGGGGCAATACCGCATAACGGCCGAGGCTGGTACTAATCTACGGGCGGCCATTTTCCGCCTTGCTGCCGATACTGGACTTACGCTCGTCGGCCTTCGTCAGCAGGAGGGAAGTCTGGAAGGTATTTTTCGGGAACTGACGAAGTAGTAGTTAGCAGTAGCGGTTGGTAGTTGGCATTGTAGACTGCAACTGCTTACTGCTACTGCCAATTGCTGCAACTTTTCACAACTGTGCCAGCAAATACAATACTGCCATCCGAACGGCAACCCCATTTTCGACCTGATCCAGAATGATGCTGTGGTGCGAATCGGCTGCATCGGATGTAAGTTCGACTCCCCGATTGATGGGACCGGGGTGCATCAACACAATAGGCCGGTCCAATTCGTCGAGCATCTGTTTCGAGATGCCGAAGTACAACGAATATTCCCGCAGAGAAGGGAAGTATTTGATCTGTTGCCGCTCCAGTTGAATCCGCAGCACGTTGGCCACATCGCACCAGTTCAGGGCCTCGCGCACGTTGTGACTAACCTGTACGCCCAGTGCCTCAATATGTTTGGGGATAAGGGTTGCAGGCCCGCATACCATGACCTCTGCACCCTGTTTTTGAAGACAAAAAATGTTCGACAAGGCCACCCGGGAGTGTGTAATGTCGCCAATGATGGCTACCCGCTTGCCGGCTACATCGCCGAGTTTTTGCCGGATCGAAAACGAGTCCAACAGTGCTTGCGTGGGGTGTTCGTGGGTGCCATCGCCCGCATTGACAACGTTGGCCGACCGCGGCCCGGCTGGAATGTGTTTGGCCAGATAGTGAGGAGCGCCGGGGCTGCTATGCCGCATCACAATCATGTCGACCTTCATGGCCAGAATATTGTTGACCGTGTCGAGCAATGTTTCTCCTTTTTTGACCGAACTTCCTGATGCCGAGAAATTTACAACATCGGCAGAAAGTCGTTTCTCGGCCAGTTCAAACGACAGACGCGTACGGGTCGAGTTCTCGAAAAAAACATTGGCAATCGTAATGTCGCGGAGCGAAGGGACTTTTTTGATCGGGCGGTTAATAACCTCTTTGAACTCCTTAGCCGTATCTAAAATAAGGTGAATATCGGATTCTGTAAGGTCTTTTATTCCCAGCAAGTGGCGCGTACTAAGCGATTGCATATCGGTTGGAGCGGTGCAAAAAATTTGGCAAAGATAGCCCGGAGGTCAGTTGTTTTCCTACTTCATCCTAAAAAAGCGGTCCGGGTCGGCGTCTGTCAGGGGGGCTGGGGGCGACCCGAAATCGCCCGGCAATCTGTTCGGGTTTCAGAACGGCTCCGTTACCCAATCATCAATGCTCCGCTCACTGGAGTTGAAATTGACCCCAATGGCCGTTAACACTTTGCCCGAGGCCCGGTACTTATCGGCATAGCCATTGGCCCGCAATTGCGCCACAGCCGCGCTCTGGTTGAACTTGAACTCAAACAGAAACACATCCGTCGCCGTCTCGACCACCGCATCGGCCCGGCCTTGTGAAGAGTGTATTTCACTCTGAATAAACATGCCGAGGTAGCTGAAAACCACGTGGATCAGTCCGTGATAGAGGCCCTCGGTTTGTTTCTGATAGGTCTCCGAGGGCAGATCAGCCAGAATAGACTGTAAGATTTGGCGCACTCGGTTCAGGTCACGGTTCAGGAAGGCCTCATTCATGTCCAGCATTGTGCGGCCCGTATCGGTGCGGTAGCTGTTGTGGGCTAAGTCGTCCAGCAAAAACTGGTACATACTTTCGCGCACTTCCTGGTTGGGATAGTCCAGCACGTAGGAGCCATGCCGAGGGCCGCGTTCTTTGATCGTAAGGTAGCCGGTCTGAAACAGCAGCGAAACAAGTTCAATGTCTTCGATGTCGAATTTATCGAACATGACGCTGTTGGCGGGTGTGTTTTCGATGGCAAACTGGCCGTGTTTCTTCATCTGCTTAATGAGAAAGTTGGGGCTGCCCGTCGAAAACCAATAATTTCTGAACTCGCGGTTATCGAAAAAACTGAGGGTGCCGAACGGATTATAAACCCGCGTGGTGCCATCCCATGAAAAGCCGTTGTACCAGAACTTCATTTTATCGACCAGTTCGTTGCGGCTGATGCTGAATTTGGTCTGAACACTGTCTAAATACTCGCCGAAATTCGTCTCGATTTCATCTTGGGTATAACCCGCTAAGGCCGAAAACCGCTCATTAAGGCTGATGTCGTTGAGGTTGTTGAGGTGCGAAAAGAGCGATACTTTGGCGAACTTGGAGATACCCGTGATGAACACGAGCTGGAGTTGCTCATCGGCTGATTTGAGGATGGAATAAAACTCGCGCAACACGCCCCGGTTGGTTTTGGCCGTTTCGAGCGAGTCGGTTTCCAAATAGTCGATGATGGGTTTGTCGTATTCGTCAATCAGCAACACCACCCGGCCATGCTTGGCGTGGAGTTTCTGGATAAGCTCCTGAAACTGCCCGGCTAAATCTCGCTTGAACAGCCGAATGCCGAAAAGTTTAGCCTGTCCGGTCAATGCTCGTTTGAGTGCTTTGGCTAATCCGATTTCATGGGCGCCGAGGGCATCAAAAGAGATATGAATCACGGGGTTGGTCTGGCTCCAGTCCCACTGGTTTTCGATCCACAACCCGGCAAACACGGCCCGGTTGCCCTTGAACAACTCCTTCAGGGTGGAGACCAGCAACGACTTGCCGAACCGACGGGGCCGGGCAAAAAAGTAATACTTTCCTGTCGTCACCAACTGATGCACGAGTTGGGTCTTATCAACATAAATGCCGTTGAAGGCGCGTAGTTCGATCAGGCTCTGGATACCGATGGGCAGGTTTTTCATACCGCAAAGTACCGAAAAATTAGCCGTAAGCAAAGGCGTTCTCAAGGGGTAGGCCAAGGTAAGAGAGGGAGATGCTGTACCCCATGAAAACCCCCACTACAGTAATGTTTACCGGGTAATTATCCGTTTTTAACGATAAATTGAAAAAAGAATATACCTAATAATCAATTAGTTAAACAATAATTGAACCTTTGCAAAAAGATTCAATTGTAATCAGCAATTTTTAATACCGTGCCTGTACCAAGTCTCAACCAGCATGGTAACCTCTGAAACTACTTCGTCTAAGCCGTGCCCCCTATCGCCAATATCCCTGCCAGACGCCTGTAGGGGCGGGCTAACCTAACTCCCAAATGGCAGGCTGCTTTCTTGATGACTTTTTTTATATTTTTACCCGCGCCATGTTTACCCGGCTGGTGCAGCAGGAGGGCGCAACCATTCATTTTCACCACGACGTGCGTGAGCTGTGGCAGTCGGAAGGTTCGCGTGGAAGACCTGAGCGATGGCCGCGAGCGTGATATTCAGGCCCGGTTCGTGTTCATTGGGGCGGGGGGCGGTTTGCTTCGGCTCCTCGAAAAATCGGACATTCCCGAAAGCTGGGGGTACGGCGGTTTCCCGGTGGGGGTCAGTGGCTCAAATGCCTAAACCGCGACATTATCGAACGGCACGAAGCCAAGGTCTATGGCAAAGCCTCTGTGGGCGCACCCCCCATGTCGGTACCACACCTCGACACGCGCATGATCGACGGGAAGCGCGAGTTGCTGTTTGGCCCTTGTGCTGGTTTCTCAACCAAGTTCCTTAAAAACGGCTCCTACCTCGACCTGCCTAAATCGTTGCAAATGAGCAACCTGGCTCCTATGTTGATGGCCGGTCTGCATAATATTCCGTTGACCAAATACCTGGTCCAACAGGTGATGCAATCGCCCGAAGACCGGCTGTTCGCGCTCCGCGAATACTTCCTGAATGCCCAAATGCATGATTGGGAACCGGAAGTTGCCGGTCAGCGGGTGCAGGTTATCAAGAAAGATGATGAGGAAGGGGGGCGTACTGGAGTTCGGCACCGAGATCGTAAGTTCGGCGGATGGCAGCATTGCGGCTCTGCTGGGTGCATCACCAGGGTCCTCCACTGCTTTTGCCATCATGCTCGACCTGCTTAAACGGTGCTTCCCCGAGAAAATAAAATTCGCTGATAATCAGCAAAAGCTACGGGAAATGATCCCCAGCTACGGGCGTTCTCTGGCCAAAGACCCCGCCTTAACCAAAGCATTACGAGAACACACGAGTGAGGTGTTGGGGTTGGACAGTGAGCAGCTAACAGTGAATAATTGCTGAGTGTTCACTGCTACCTGCTCACTGTTCACTGCTACCTGTATAAAAGATACCCTTTCCGCTTCACCTTGTATTCTCCCAGGGCGGGTTCCCAACTTTTGCGGATGGCCTTTTCAGATACGCCCGCAATGAGTTGTTTTCGCAGTTGGTCGGAGCCGTACAGCTTGTCGATAAAGTTTCCCTTGAGAAAGAACTTGTCTTTTTCGGGGCTTTTTTCGTAAAGACTAATCAGGTATTTGAGCGTGAATCCCTGCTTACGGGCATCTATTTTGGTCAGGTCAAGCCCGTAGCAAAGTTGTCCTTTCTGGGGTGGGTTGGCTGCTCCGGGTTTGTCGACAGGCGTGAACTGATACGAACCGTTTTTGGGATTCGGTGAGCCAATTACCTGGAACTGTTTGTCGGTGCCACGACCTACGCTGACGACGGTACCTTCAAAAAAACACAATGAAGGATACAGCAAAATAGACTGGCGGTTGGGCAAATTGGGCGAAGGGGCAAACGGCAGATCGTAGGCCATGGCGTGGTTATAATTTTTGATCGGAACCACGGTCAGAGGGCATTGTCGTCCGCCGGGGAGCCATTTCTCACCATTGATCATCCGGGCGAGTTCGCCCACCGTGAGTCCGTGAGCTACCGGAATCGGGTGCATACCCACAAATGATTTAAAGGCAGGGTCGAGTACGGGTCCATCGACGAGATGGCCGTTGGGGTTCGGCCGGTCCAGAATCACGAGTGGTTTATTGGCTTCGGCGCAGGCTTCCATCACATAGTGCATGGTGCTGATGTAAGTGTAAAACCGTACGCCAACATCCTGAATATCGAAAATAACCACATCGAGCGAGTCGAGTTGGGCAGGAGTCGGTTTACGATTGGCACCGTAGAGCGACACAATGGCGATGCCGGTTTTAACGTCGATTCCGTTGTTGATTTTCTCGCCTGCGCTGGCCTGTCCCCGAAAGCCGTGTTCAGGGGCAAAAATGGTTTTGATGGTAATTCCCAGCGCTTTCAGGCTATCCACCAGATGCGTGTAGCCTCCAGACCTGCTGATTGCCGAGGTATGATTTACGACCATACCCACGCGTTTGCCTTGAAGCGTCGACACGTACAGTTTGGTCTGGTCGGCTCCGGTTTGTATTTGGGCGAATGAATAATGGACCGCGAAAAAGGTACAAAAGAAAACTAGCGGGAGAATGAGAAGACGGGATGATTTCATGGGGGAATGAGGCTATGGTTTTAATCCACTCAATAAACCTTCGTAGGCTGGCTTTTTCTTGAAATCTTTGTCAAAGGGCAATGGGAAGTCCTGACATTGGCAAAAGCTGGGAATCCAACTATCGCCATCGCTTACGTTCCAGGTTGTAATGCCGTGTTGCTGGGCAGCAGGCACAAGAGTCCGATAGGCAGTGACGATGGCGGTAAATTTAGCTTTTTGCCGCTGCCAAAGGGCATCGGTTGGAACAAAATTGGCGGCCTTTGCCTGATTGATGCGCACGTCCAATTCTGAAATATGGACCAGCAAGCCAGTAGCAGCTGTTTGTCTGATCGCATTTTCGATCTGGGCGTCGGGGTGGTCGATGTGGGTGTGCATTTGTAGACCAATGCCGTCGATGGGGATGCCGCGTTTGCGGAAATCAGCGGCCATAGCCAGAACGGCAGCCAGTTTTTTGGCACTGTATTCCTGCCCATACTCATTGTAGAAAAGCTTCACAGATGGGTCGGCCTGTCGGGCATACTGAAAGCAACGGGCTACAAAGTCGGGGCCGAGGTGTTCGGTCCAGAGCGACGGACGGAGCGTACCATCGTCCAGAAACGCTTCGTTGACTACATCCCAGGCGGCAATCTTTCCCTTGTATTGTTTCACAACGGTCTGGATATGATCGCGGATAAGACCCTCCCAGGCCAGCGAATCGCCCTTAAACTGAGTTACCCAATCAGGCACTGACTGATGCCAGACCAGTGCATGTCCGTGCATTCGCTTGTTGGTCTGGTTGGCAAAGTCTACGATTGTATTTCCACCCGTCCAGTCGTAGCGGTCTTTTTCGGGGTGTACGAACCGCATCTTCAGGTAATTCTCCGAGGTGATACCGCTGAATTCACGTTCCAGGGTTTGCCGGTAAGCTGGCTTGCTGGTTAGCAGGCTGGGACTGATGGCGGCACCCACCGGAAACGCAGCCGTTGAGCGAAGCGTGTGTTCCGAGGCTGTGGGTTGGCTGGGTTGGGCCGCTGGCTGGTGGCAATAAGTCAGCGATAGCAGAGTACAGAAAAGTAGGTTACGTATCATAATCCGAAAAGAGATACTGTCAATCTGTATACTGACAAAACCTGTGTTGCCGATGCTGTTTGACGCCCTATTCAAAACCGTTACTTTTATGGCGGGGTTACGTTATTGTCGATACCCGGTTAGCTCATTTCTCAATTACCCCGTTACCACTCCTTGAACGTTCCGTTTTTTCTGGCCCGTCGCCTTCGGCAGGCTCCCATCGAGAGTTTTTCGGCCACCGTTACCAAGGTTGGCATTGCCAGTATCGCCGTTGGGCTGGCTGTTATGATTGTGGCTTTTGCGGTATTGTTCGGTTTCAAACGCACCATTCAGGAGAAGATTTTCCTGTTCGGAGCGCATTTGCAAGTGAGTAAGTTCACGGCCAATATGTCGTATGAAGAAGCGCCAATTTCAACCAATACGCCGTTTTTTAAAAAGGTCCAGACTAACCCCGATATTGCCCATGTGCAGGCCGTAGCCCTGAAAGCAGGTATTTTGAAAACGCCCGACGAACTCGCTGGTGTGGTGATGAAGGGAGTTGGTCCAGACTATAACTGGCAATTGATTGAGCAGTCGCTGGTGGCCGGGAAAGTACTCACGATTCGAGCAGACTCGGTGAATAACGAGACCGACGGCCCGACGTACTCGACCGAAATTCTGGTGAGCCAGTTTCTGGCTGATCAGCTTAAAATTAAGGTAGGCCAGTCGGTGATTACGTATTTTTTGGGTGGCAACCAGCCGCGCCCCCGCAAACTGACGGTTGTAGGAATCTATATGACTGGTCTCGAAGAGTTTGATAAACAGATTGTGCTGGGCGATTTACGGCTGATTCAGCGACTCAATAACTGGACACCCGACCGGGTTGGCAGTTTCGAGATTTTTGTAAAGGACTTCAATCAGCTTGATCTGGCGTACCGGAGCGTATTTGATCAAATTCCACCCGACTACCGGCTCACCCGTGTCACCGATCAATATAGCCCCCTGTTCGACTGGATGGTGCTACTAGACCGCAATACACTGGTCTTTCTGGTGTTGATTCTGTTTGTGGCCAGCTTTAATATGGTATCGGTTTTATTGGTACTGATGATGGAACGCACGCCTATGATTGGCCTGCTAAAAGCTCTTGGAAGCCCCGATGCCCTGCTACGTCGCGTGTTTCTGTACGTTGGCCTGAACATGGTTGGATGGGGTTTGCTGATTGGTAATGGGGTGGGGCTGGGCTTCTGTTTTGTGCAGGACCGATTTAAGCTGATACCCCTCGACCCCAAAAACTACTTCATGAGCTTCGTCCCGATTCAGTGGGATTGGCCCGTAATTATTATGCTTAATCTGGCTACCGTGAGCATAATTGCGGCCGTTCTCTGGCTACCCACGCTGGTTATCAACCGGATCGACCCGGTGAAGGCAATGGTGTTTAAGAAGTAGTAGGCAGTAGGCCGTGGCGCTACTGTCTACTACTTAACCCCCCTCACCGTGTACCCCTTCGCCCGGAGCAACTGAATCACGCCTTTGTCGCCAATGAGGTGACCGGCACCGAAAGCAAAGAACGTGGGTTTGTCTTTAGCCGCTTTTTCGATAACCGGAATCCAGTTTACGTTCCGTTTTCCCAGTAGGTCGTCTTCGTATTTGGCAAAGTCGCCCCCACTGAATTGGCTGGTTTTCATCATCGCCCCAAGCTTCTCCAAATCCTGCGACTTGTAGGTTTCGATAAACTTAGCGAACTCAGCTTTAGCCTCGTCGGGCTTTTTGACAGTATCAACCACTCCTTTCAATTGTTCTTCGACCGGAATGGCATTCAGTGCAGCCAGTTGAGCCTCCAGGCTTTCGAGGCCAAGGATATCCTTTTTGTCTTTGATGGCCATTTGCGCAAACGTCAGGTCGTAAGAAGCCATCTGACAGGGGAGCAGCGTCATATACAGCATAGACGTGAGCGCAATGGGAGTCATTTGGCTTGTTTGGGCCGGATTCATCTTTAGTTTCTCACTGAAGTAATTCTCCAGAATCGAGTAGTCATTAGCCGACAAATAATCTTTGACTGTTTTTCCGTCGGTCATCATCATGGCTTTCATCATGGCTTTCATCATAGCCGGATCGTCGAAATCAAGCTCCAGATACAGTTGCCGGGTATCGGCAACGGCCTTTTTGGTGGCATCGGTTATCACCAGATCGTTGGGGCAAACGAGGTGAAACGTGCCGTAGAGGTACGAAGGTTGGGTGAGGCCGTTACCCGTTACTTCATACAGTAACGAGTTATCCTGAGCGGTGGCAGCGGTGGCCAATAAGCCAGCGGTGAGGAGCGAAAGCAGGTTTTTTTTCATTGTTTGTAGTGTGTTTACTGTTGAATCTGGGGTTACCCTGCCTCATTATTTTACCATATCGTCGGCAAATTTTAAATACTGCCACCAGTCAAAATCCGTAACGTCGTGGACGCCCGTTCGGACGTGGTACGATATAGTACTTCCGATTGGTGTATTGACCGATGGTAGCGACGAAGCACCTAAACCCTGTTTGTTGTATAGTGCGTAAACCGGTTCGGCCGCTTTGGCGCTCAAAAACTCGCCCCTGGGGTCCGACCAGCGATCTTCTTCGGCGCTGGCTACGTAGAGAGGTCTGGGTGCCAGCAGGCTCATCAAAATGTGCTGATCAACGGGCAGGGCATGTACATCGTCGTTATAATTCTTGTAGTTTGGAGCGAACCAATGCGGAAAAGCCGTATTGATACGCCCTACTGTTTCTCCATACGTACGCCGGGCCAACGAAGCCCCCCCTTCGCCGGCTTCATTGGCAATGGTTGCCGCAAACCGTAGGTCCTGAGCGGATGCCCACAAAGCGGCTTTACCAATTCTGGAATGACCGATAGCAATTACGCGTTTGGTGTCGACCAGTGAATCGGTTTCGAGGTAGTCGAGCATCCGGCTCATGCCCCAGGCCCAGGCACCAACAGCGCCCCAATTGTCGGCTTTGGCCGTGTCGCCCAGAACAGAGCGAATGCCCGTTCGCCAGCCGTTGATGTGGTCGGGCTCGATATCGCCGTAATAGGCCGTAGCCAGCGCATAGCCACGGGCCAGAATGGTGTCGATGGGCCAGTGACGGGTCTGCATTCCCCGGCTTTTTGGGGTAGCACGTGGTTCGCCCTTGCTGTTGCGTTCTGTTACGCCACCACCAGCATTGGCCACCCAGCGATCCGAAATGGGTATGTCGGTCTCGGCGCTGATACAATGGTTCCCGCAAAAATTAAGGCCCAAAAAGACGGGTGCTCGTTTGATTGCTCCCGACGAATTGGTTTTTGTGGGAATATATAGCAGTACTTCTATCGGCGGTAGCTGAGGATAATCAGCGATATAAATGGCTACCTGCTTCCGAATGGCTTTTCCTCCCAGCGCATTGCGGGTTATTTTACGGGTTTCGTAGCGAAGCCGAACGGCTTGCGTGGGTGTTTGTCCGTACACGTGTTGCGCAAACTTATCGAGCCAGTAGCCCCGTTTAGCTTCCCATTGCTTTGTCGTTGTAATTCGTCCAGTTTTAGGTGGCTGTAATGGGTCGGGTAGGGTATACGTTCCAACATTACCTTCTTCGTAATTCGGGACGAAAGCGGGCTGAGCTGACGCCAGCAAGGGACAGGCCAAAAAGAGGCCAATGCGTAGAAAACGGTTCATAAGTTCAGTGGGGTTTATGCTTTAAAGGTAGTGTACGCAATGGCTATTACCCACTGATTGTCCATAAACTCCGTATTTTTGTCCCATAAACCTCATCAAGCAACATTTATCTCAACCCAACCATGACAACAACCGACGTTCAACCCCAGCAGCCCCAAACAAAGGGGCTGCTCCATAAAGTCCGAATTGTAACGGCGGCTTCGCTTTTCGATGGTCATGATGCGGCCATCAACCTCATGCGTCGGCTTATGCAATCGTCCGGGGCCGAAGTAATCCACCTTGGCCACAACAGATCCGTAGCCGAAATTGTCGATTGTGCCATTCAGGAGGATGTTCAGGGTATTGCCATCACCAGCTACCAGGGGGGGCACGTCGAGTTTTTCAAGTACATGTATGACCTGCTGGACGAACGCGGGGCCGGTCACATAAAAATCTTCGGTGGGGGAGGAGGCACCATCCTGCCTACTGAAATCAGGGAACTCCATGCCTACGGAATTGCTCGTATTTATAGCCCCGACGATGGCCGGTCGATGGGACTACAAGGTATGATCGACGATTTGTTACGTCAGTGTGATTTTGAACTGCCGCCAATCGACCGTGTCGATCAGGTTTCGGTTGAGGATATTCCCCGCCTAATCACAATGGCAGAAATGGGGTTTGTCGTAGAGACGCAAAATTTTGCGTCTCTACGACAAACCCCCGTCCTTGGCATCACTGGAACAGGTGGGGCCGGAAAATCGTCGCTGGTGGATGAACTGGTACTGCGGTTTTTGCGGACGTTTTCGGAGAAAACACTGGCCATTATATCCGTTGATCCCTCGAAGCGCAAAACGGGCGGGGCGCTCCTTGGCGACCGTATCCGGATGAACGCCATTCATAACCCTCGGGTATATATGCGTTCGCTGGCCACGCGCCAATCAAATCTGGCGTTGAGTCGCCATGTGCAGGATGCCATCGACGTGTGCAAAGCGGCCCATTTCGACCTTATTATCGTAGAAACGTCGGGAATTGGTCAGTCAGACACCGAGATTACGGAACATGCCGACAAAACGCTTTACGTAATGACGGCGGAGTACGGTGCCGCAACCCAGCTCGAAAAAATCGACATGCTCGACTTCGCCGATATGATTGCCATCAACAAGTTCGACAAGCGTGGCTCGTTGGACGCGTTGCGCGATGTTCGCAAGCAGTACCGGCGTAACCACAACAACTGGGACACTCCCGGACGCGGGACCGCCGACGAGCAACTGCCCATTGTCGGCACGGTTGCCGCCCAATTCAACGACGGCGGCATGAATGAGTTGTTTAACCGGTTGATGGGGTTATTGGGAGGAGACGAGGAAAGGGAGGAAGGAGGAAAGGGAAGTGGTAAAGATGGTAAACAACTTTCTCCTCTCCTCCCTTCTCCCTTTCCTCCTTCTATCATTCCCGGCGACCGGGTACGTTATCTGGCTGAGATTGTGGAGGAAAGCCGCCGGTACGATCAGTTCGTGCAGGAGCAAACGGCCCTTGCCCGGCAGTTGTACCAGATTGACGGAACGACTAAGGTGTTGGATGATGGCTCGTTGAAAGATGAATTAAAGTCTCTTTACGCAACTCTTGACTTACGACTTCACCCCGACTGTCGCGCCCTGTTGCAGGGGTGGCCCGCCATGCAGCAACGCTATACGGCGGAATTTTACGAGTATAAAGTCCGCGACAAAGTGATCCGGCAACCGCTCTATGTGGAGACGCTGTCGCACCTGAAAATCCCGAAAGTAAGCCTGCCCAAATACAGTGACTGGGGCGATGTGCTGCGCTGGCTCCTGACCGAAAACGTACCGGGTGAGTTTCCGTACGCGGCTGGCGTGTTTCCGCTCAAGCGCGAAGGCGAAGATCCTACGCGTATGTTTGCGGGCGAGGGGGGACCAGAACGCACCAATCGGCGATTCCATTATGTGTCGCAGAATATGCCCGCCAAGCGGCTTTCCACGGCCTTCGATTCGGTCACGCTTTACGGCGAAGACCCGGCCATACGACCGGATATATTTGGGAAAGTAGGCAATTCAGGCGTTAGTATTTGCTCGTTAGACGATGCCAAAAAACTCTATTCCGGCTTCGACCTTTGCGACCCCAGTACCTCGGTGTCCATGACCATAAATGGCCCCGCACCCATGCTGCTGGCCTTTTTCCTGAATGCAGCTATTGACCAGCAATGTGAGAAATGGCTCAATCTCACCCCCAACCCCTCTCCTTCACAAGGAGAGGGGAGGAATTCTGGAGCTACACCCCTCCCTGACGGGGAGGGGACGGTGGGGTACCAGGGCCCGCTCCCTGAAGGTAACAACGGCTTGGGCCTCCAACTTCTGGGTACTACGGGCGACAAGGTGTTGCCCCGTGAGGTTTATGAAACGATCAAAGCCGACACGCTCCGCAAAGTGCGGGGGACGGTGCAGGCCGATATCCTGAAAGAAGATCAGGCTCAGAATACCTGCATTTTCTCAACGGAGTTCGCCCTACGGATGATGGGGGATATTCAGGAATATTTCACCCAGAACCGGGTACAGAATTTTTATTCGGTGTCTATTTCGGGGTATCACATTGCCGAAGCGGGGGCCAACCCGATCTCCCAACTGGCGTTTACGTTGTCTAATGGCTTTACGTTTGTGGAGTATTACCTCAGCCGGGGCCTGCGCATCGACGACTTTGCCCCCAACCTGTCGTTCTTTTTCTCGAACGGTATGGACCCCGAATACACCGTGATGGGTCGGGTGGCACGTCGAATCTGGGCCAAGGCCATGAAATTCAAGTACAAAGCCAACGACCGGAGCCAGAAGCTCAAATACCACATCCAGACATCGGGCCGGAGTTTGCACGCGCAGGAGATCGGTTTCAACGACATCCGAACCACACTGCAAGCCCTGCTGGCTGTGTATGATAATACTAACTCCCTGCATACCAACGCCTACGATGAGGCCATTACCACCCCGACCGAGGAATCGGTGCGCCGGGCGATGGCTATTCAATTAATCATTAACCGTGAGTTTGGCCTGACCAAAAACGAAAATCCCCTGCAAGGCTCATTCGTAGTCGATGAACTGACTGAGTTGGTGGAGGAGGCTGTTTACCAGGAGTTTCTGGCCATAAACGAACGGGGTGGCGTTTTGGGAGCGATGGAGCGCATGTACCAGCGGAGTAAAATTCAGGAGGAGTCGATGTATTACGAGACGCTGAAACATAACGGGGAACTGCCCATTGTGGGGGTCAACACGTTTCTTGACCCCAACGGCTCGCCAACCATAACCCCCGCAGAGGTGATCCGCTCGACGGAGGAGGAACGACGCTATCAGGTGGAATCGTGCCGTGCTTTTCAGGAACGGAATAAAGACGCAGCGGACGGTGCGTTGGCGCAGTTGCAACAAACGGCTCTCTCCGGCGGCAACGTATTCGAAAGCCTGATGGAAGCCGCCAAAGTTTGCTCGCTGGGACAGCTCAGCAACGCTCTCTATGCTGTTGGTGGGCAGTACCGGCGGAATATGTAATGAGTGGAATACCCCCCTTATAGTCCCAAATGATAATCGTAGCCGCGCTCGCCCCAGAAATCACGGGGGCGTTCGTTGGCAAACAAGATGGTACCGATACGTTTGAGGTTTTTTACGCCGTATTTGACCGGGATAATCAGCCGCAGAGGGGCTCCGTGTGGGGCCGTGAGCGGTTGCCCGTTCATTTCGTAGGCCAGTAGCGTTTGCGGGTGCATAGCGCTCGCCATGTCCAGACCCACATAATAGCCACCGTCGGGCGTTATCATGCCCACGTGTTTGAAGAAATCGTCTTCGCTGGTAGTGGGTTGTCCAGATCGGGTGCCGAGTCCGTACTCCTGAAATTGTTCCAGCCCGCCTTAACGACCTGGGCAATGTGAACTACGAAAAACAGGACGTAGCCGATGGTGAGCGCAAAGTGAATGAGCCGGGCCATTTCGTAACCGCCAAACAAGCCGGTGAGCCACCAAACCTGAGTTGGCTTATAAATCGCAAGCCCGGTTAATAGAGAGCCCAGCCCCATCAAAACAGTAGCTGAATAGGCAATGCGCTGGGCCGCATTATATTTCTCTACGGGCAAGGGTGTTTTGCGAATGCCGAGGTCATGCAACACCACCTGCCAGGCTTCCCGAAACGAATTGCGTTTGGGCAACAAGTAGCGCCACTCGCCCGAAATGGCAGTATAGCCCACATGTAGAATGCCATTGAGGATAAATAGCCACTGGAACACAAAATGCCAGGCCATTCCCTCGCCTAGTCGGCGGGGGAGTTTGAGCGCTTTAAAGAACCATTGGGGAAAAAATTCGATCAGAACGAAGCTGCCAATCTGAATTTTGTAAGGGTGCCAGGCCCAGTAGATGAGCAGGCCACTCCATATCATTACTGCCAGCACCGGGAAGTTGATCCCGTGAAACCACCGAATTGCCAGTGGGTGCTTATTGTCACGAGGGTAAAAGGACCAACTAACTTTGCTTGTCAGCTAATAAGGCAGCTACTCGCCGAACACCAACAAACCGGCGTTGGTAGTAGTCAGCATGGAGATAGTCGTAGCGGATGCCGCCGTTCCAGGCAGAGTGAATGAATTTGATTTTGTCGCCTATTACTTCCGTAATCATGCCGACGTGGCCAATCCGGCTACCGCCTGCGCTGTGGCCTTTGAAGAAAATGAGGTCGCCGGGCTGGGCTTCGGCAGCGTCAATAGCATGGCCTACATTGCCCTGAGCAGCACTCGAATGAGGTAGATTGATACCGAACTTGCTAAAACAGAAGCGGGTGAATCCCGAGCAATCAAAGCCTTTGGGGCTGGTGCCACCAGAACGGTAGCGGGTGTGAAGGTGCTTTTTGGCGAATTGGATAATATTGCTGACGCCTGGGATCTGTTCGTAAAAGGAAGGCTCTGAAGAAGTTACGGTAGATTCGGGCTGGGCTTGAATAGCGCTGAACGAGACAGTACAAAGCACCGTCAGGAGCATTTTCTTAATCATGTGTCATAGGTTAAGTTCAAGTATCGTTCGCGAAAATAGGCCCGTGTGGAAAAGATGCCAAACTTTTGGGGTATTATTTCTACATTTTTAATAGAATATTTGGTTAATAGAGCCGGTAATTCGCTGGTTTTAAATAGGATAGAAGAATGTTATGTATATGCGTGAAACGGTCGATTTTAATATAGCTTTGTTTGTCCTATTGATTTAGTCTATCGGTGATAATAGGTTCGGGCTAGTGTCGGTTTACTACTTGGTGGATATTGACTTTACCCCATCCGTTGTTCACAATCAACTTCACGCTTCCATCACCGCCACACTATAGGCTCCAAGCATTAAGCCTTCGGGCAGTAGCGCCGTTGAGTCAACGCTCTGATAAGTCAAATGCCCGAAACCTGCTTGCTCATCGGGAGGAAGCACGACCGTAGTAGGCGTATGACTCAGGTTATGTACGATCAATATACGCTGCCCATTGGTTCCGCGACGAATAAACGCCACTATGCCTTTTTGCCGGATGTTGCACTGTTCCAGTCGGCTAAGGTTGTCATTCAAAACAGGGTGGTTGTTACGGTATTGAATCAGGCGTCTGTAATGGCAGAACAACGAGTCGGATTCGGTTTGCTGCTGCGCCAGGGGTTTTACAGTGCGGCTGGTTGAGTACCTGGCTTTGCGCCAGCGGGCGCGGTCGGGGTCATCGGTTCGGCGTCCCGATTTACCAATATTCCACAGGAATGGCTCACGGATGTTTTCGTCGGGTTTCAGGCCCAGCATCCCAATTTCTTCGCCGTAATACAGATACGGATTGCCGGGCAACGTCAGCAATAGGTTAGCTGCTACCTTTAAGCGATCGGGGTGGCCGTTGAGTAGGCTTCCAATCCGGTTCTGATCGTGGTTCGATAGGATGAGGGCGTCGATGAAATTGGGATTTACCTGCCCAAAAGCCCCTTGCGCTTCCGCCAGAAACGAAATGATTTCCTCGGTATCGTCTTCATTCCGAACAATCTGCTCAATACTTAGCCGGAGGTCGAAATTGAAGTTGGCTTTCAGGCCCCGGAAGTAGGGCGCAATGTGGAGCGGCCGGGTCCAGACCTCGCCAACGAGGTAAACGTCGTGCTTTATGATCTCCATTTTCTCCCGAAACTCCTGCCAGAACGCATGATTTTTGGGTTCTTCCCATTCGGGGTAGATGTGCCGGGCGGCATCGAGTCGGAAACCATCCACGCCTACTTCTTCGAGCCAGTACCGGCCAGCCGCATAGATGGCTTCGCGCACGGGCGGATGGTCGAAATTGAGGTCGGGCATTCCATTCCAGAACAGGGCATAGTACTTATCGTTGTAGGGTGCCCCTGGCACTGCATGCCAGGGGTTGCGTTCCTGCGAATCGGCGGTGATAGCGCGGGTTTCGAGGAGGAGTGCTTTAATAGCAACTGGTTTCATCCAGACATACCAGTTCCAGTATGGGTTGTCCGGCCCTTTGATCGCTTCCCGAAACCAGGGGTGCTGACTGCTGGTATGATTAATAACGAAGTCCATAATCACCCGGATGCCACGTTGGTGGGCTTCGGCAATCAGCCGCCTGAGATCGTCCAGCGTACCATAATCCCGGTCGATGCTGTAGTAGTCGGTTACGTCGTATTTGTGGTACGAGGGCGACGGATTTATGGGCATTAGCCAGATGGCGGTGATGCCCAAATCCTGTAAGTAATCCAGCTTAGCCGTCACCCCGTTGAGGTCGCCGAGGCCGTCGTGGTTGGTATCGCAAAAGGCCCGGACGAAGATTTCGTAATGAACGCCGGTATGGCCGAGAATGTCAGATTTCAAGTGAAAATATTGAGTGGTTGAGCGAATGAGCGATTGAGTGACGAGTAGGGACCACTGCTGAGGTCAACACTCAAGCACTCATTTGCTCAACCACTCAATAATGTATTTACTGTTTAACTACTTTCTGCACTGAAGTCCGCTCGCCCTGTTGCACCCGAATGAAATACAAACCGGGTGCCATTGGTCGCAAATCAACAGATTGTCGGAAACTCTCCGTCGTTTTGTTGGGGCGCATCGTGCGGATTTCGCGGCCCGTAGCATCCGTCAGGCGGAGATTGACCAAACCCCGGTAGGTGCTGCTGAGTTCCAGTATGGCCTCATCGGCAGTGGGATTAGGCGACAACGTAAAGCCATCGGAACTGGCTTCCTCTACGGCCAGAACGGTTGACAGTGCAGCACTAAACGGCACTAATCCGGCTTCGGGCTTGGGCAGCGGTTGCGACGAAAACAGATGAAATTCGCCCGGTGCCAGAGTAACCGATGTGTTTGGGTCGGTAATGGTGATCGACTCACCCGTGAAGAAATCGACCCAACGACCCGCCGTTGGGAAGCCCGCTTCTACCGACCGGGCTTCGGCGTCGGTATTACCAATCAGGAAAATCGTGTTAGAAGGATCACGGAGGGTAAGGCGCTTTACAACCGGGCTGGTATTTATGGTGAAGTCTGAGGTTCGGAAAGCTGCTATCGTTTGTTTGAGTTTGATCATCTCCCGATATACACCATACAGTTTCCGACGATTGGCGTCTCCATAGTAGTCCCAGCGAACAGGTTTGGTTCCTGTCCGACCGTTTTGTTCGATGCTGATGTCGTATCCCAATTCGCCGAATTGCCAGATCATTTTGGGGCCAGGCGTGGCAATCAGGAACACTGCGGCCAGCTTTGCCCGGTCGAGGGCCGTGTTTATGTCACGCGTGTTGTATGAACCCCCAACGCGCCCGTTTTTGGTTACGTCGAACAGAATGCGCTCTTCGTCATGACTCTCGGCGTAGCCAATTAAGTTAGGCTTTGTCCAGCCTCGTTCTTTATACGATAGACCGTTGATGTTCGCTGTTAACCCTTTGGCAGCATTGCGAAAGTCGCCATTGTGATTACCCCATAGCAACATTCCGTAGTTTGAGAGTTCGATTTCTTCATTGGTATCGGCAAAGTGTTCCAGTATCACGTAGGCCGTTTTATCGTAAGTCCGAATCTGGTCGTAAATCCGTTTCCAGATAGCTACTCGGCTGATGTCATACGCTCCCCAGGCCGACACATTGCCACCAGAGTTTTTCTGGGTAAAACCCTTCGAGAGGTCGAACCGAAACCCGTCGAAACGATATTCCTGCAACCAATACCGATTCACCCGTTCCACGAGTGCCTGGGTGGCGGGGCTTTCGTGGTTGAAATCGAAAAAGACGCTGAATGGGTGGGTGGCCTGAGGGTTGAAAAAGGGGCTGTCAGCGGTTGGGCGGGTGCCATCCCAATACATTTTTACGTAAGGGAATTCATAATCAGCCTGATTTAAAACCATGTCGAGCACCACAGCGATGCCGTTCTGGTGTGCTGCGTCGATCAGGCGTTTCAGGTCGCCTTTGGTGCCGTAGGCTTTGTCGGGAGCGAAATAGAAAATAGGATTATATCCCCAGGAATCGTTGCCCGAAAACTCCATAATCGGCATGATCTCGATGCAATTGATACCCAGCCGCTTCAGATAGGGCAGGCTGTCGACCACTGTTTTGTAGTTCCGGTTGGCCGAGAAATCCCGGACAAGCAACTCATATACCACCATATTGGTGGGGTCGGGCCGCTGGAAGGTAGTTGTTTTCCAGAGATAGGGCGTCTGGTTGGTTTGCAACACCGACACTATTCCCGTAGCACCAGTCGGATACGCTTTGAGGTTGGGGTACGTGGTGGCCGGAATAAACCTGTCGTTGTTGGGGTCGAGGAGCTTTTCGGCATACGGATCGGCCACGGCGAGGGTTCCGTCTACCAGGTATTGATAGGCTATTTCGGCTTCCCGCGTGAGGTTTTTCAGTTCGAGCCAATACCGATTCCCGTCGGGCGTGCGGTTCATCAGGTACGCGGCCGAACTCTGCCAGTTGTTGAACTCGCCAATAGCATAAATAAAGTTCTTTTTGGGGGCGAAAAGCACGAGTGTAGCCGTGGTAGGGCTGGTATAATTAATGCCATCCTGTAATCCGGTAGGCAAGGCAGCAACGGTCGGTTCAGGCCGAACGGCGAAGAAAAACGTGTCGGCAGCGACCTCAGTGGCAGTTTGGGCCCGAAAAATAACCCTCCGCTGAACCCCCGTTGCACTGCCTGCGCTAAGGGTAGCCCGGAGCGAGTCGGCTACAATTGGCTGGGCCACCGGCTGACCATCGACGGTGAGCGAAAGGGTGGCTCGCTGCGACGCTTTCCCCCGGAACAGAATAGACGAGTTTGCGGCTACAAAAAAGTTTTTAGCCGTTGGTTCGGTACGGGTTAGGCTAAGTTTATTGTCGTAAATTTTAACGAATAAATCCTCGGTTTGGGCCGCCCCGTTGCCACTTTTGAGCAACACCCCCAACCGACGGATGGGTTGACCAACAGGTACACCAAAATAGGTACGGGGTATGAATTTAATCTGCCATTTGTTATTGCCGAGCGAGGTCATGATGCCCGGCGTAAAGGGCACATTGAAGTTGCTTTGACCTGTAGGCTGAAACTGGAATGCATCGCCGGTTTCGGTCGTACCAGCGCCCGACCACAGGTAAACATCGCTCGTTTTTCCGAGCAACCCGGCGGCCCGCCCGTCTTTCATTTGGGTCACGTCAAAGATCAAGGTCACTTCAGAATCGGCAGTGGGGAATGCAGGAATAGTTATAACCGACTGACCGATAGCGACTTGGCTCAGTAGAACTATATAGAGAAATGATATAAAATTAGTTTTCATGTATGTTGATCAGGAAGCAAACTCAAAAATACGGAAAAGATACAGAATGAACGCCCGTAGTCAGGTACTCCCAACCGTTCGTCGGGCATAAATACATATCCATCCCCATAATTAAGGCTTTTGTCTAATTTCAGTTTCAGAGGTTCAGTCGCTGTAGCACCTTTGTTGTGTTCAACAACACTTTTATGAAACCAAACGTTTTACTGACCACTCTCGCTTTATTTTTCGCTACCTTATTAATGCCTGCTCTGGCCCAGTTTCCGGGCATGGGCGGTGCCGCCAAACCAAAAGCATTACCAGGCACGGCTGGAGACCAAAGCCCCAAAGGAACCGCTAAAATTACGGGTTATGTGATCGACTCCGCACAAACGAAAGCGATCGAATTTGCGAGTGTCGCCCTGTACAATAAGGCCACAAAAAAAGCGGTGGATGGTGCTGTAGCCGACGATAAAGGTAAGTTTACCCTGGCCAAACTGGTTGCCGGGGAGTATCAGGTGTTAGTTTCATTTGTGGGGTATCGTAACCAGACAATCGACAATGTGACCCTCACCAACGGCCAAACGCTTGATCTGGGTGTCATCAAACTGGGGTCCAGTACCAAAACATTGGCCGAAGTAACAGTGACGGGGCAAGCAGCCTTATTCGAAGAAAAGGTGGACCGGCTGGTGTATAACGCCGACAAAGATATTGCAGCCAGGGGGGGCGATGCCACCGATGTGCTGCGTAAAGTGCCTCTGCTGACGGTCGACCTGGACGGAAACGTATCGCTCCGGGGCAGCCAGAATGTTCGGGTGTTGATTAACAACAAGCCCAGCACAATTATCGCCAGCAGCGTGGCCGATGCGATGAAGCAAATTCCTGCCGATCAGATCAAAACGGTGGAAGTGATCACGAGCCCATCGGCTAAATACGACGCCGAAGGGTCGGGTGGTATCATCAACATCATCACCAAAAAGAACAGTTTGCAGGGTCTGAACCTCAACGTCGATTCGGGCGTAGGCAACCGGGGTTCTCTGCTGTCGCTCAATGGCGGTTACCGCAAGGGCAAGGCCGGGTTCACCATCGGTGGTTTCGGACGGGGCATTTATAATACGATCACCAAAAGCAGTTTAGAGCAAACCAGCCGCGTCAACACGATCTCAACCCTGACCCGCCAAACGGGCGATGGGAACAGTAAGGGCCTTTTTGGGCAATATAACCTCGGTTTCGATTACGACCTGGCCAAAAACCAAAGCATTACGGCGGGGATTCGATACGGGGTTCGGAATTTTACCAGCCAGCAGGATCTGGTAACGCAACTGTTCAGAAACGGCTCCCTTGGCTCAACATCGAACCGGAATGTGATCGCCAAAAACCTTTCGGGAACGGTAGATGCCAACATCGACTACCTGCACACGTTTAAGCCGCAACAGGAATGGAGCATTTCGACGCTCTACAGCCGCAACGACCTGACTAATAACTTCGATGCCAATCTGCTCAACGGAAGCAACGAATTGACGGGCCGTCAGCGTAACCTGAACAAAAACGTGAACCAGGAATTTACGCTGCAAACCGACTATCAAACCCCAATCAAGAAAAATCAACTGCTTGAATTTGGTGCAAAAGCCATTCTTCGGGAAGTAAAAAGCGATTATCGTTACCTGATTGCTGGCCCGTCGGGTAATTTCACTACTGAAAACAACAACACGCTGGGGTCGTTGATCTACAATCAGAACATTGCTGCTGCGTATTCTTCGTACACCTACACGACCAAAAAACGCTATACGTTTAAGGGCGGCCTGCGCTACGAGCACACGTTTATTGATGCCAGTACGGCTGAAAGTGGCAAACTGGGGATCGCCAATTACCCGGTGCTGGTGCCGAGTCTGAATGCCTCGAAAACCATCAAGGGTACAACCATGAAACTGGGCTATAATCGCCGGATTCAGCGGCCCGGTCTGCAACAGTTGAACCCTAACTTCAATGCGGCCAACCCGCAAAACATCACGATAGGTAACCCAACCCTTCGCCCCGAACTGACTAATAACTTTGAACTGGGCCTGAGCAAAACGATCAAGAAAACGTTTGTGAATGCCAGCTTCTTCGGGCGTGCAACCAACAACGCGATTTCGCAGGTCAGGACTCCGTCCGACTCAATAGTGGGCGCCATTATCACGTCGTATGAGAACATTGGCAAGCAACACGCCTACGGAGTTAACCTGTTTATGAACATAGCAATTACCTCTAAAATCAACGTGGGCATATTCCCGAACGCGTTTTACTCCACCCTCACTGGGCAGGTGCTGGGAGTTGATGGGAAATCGAGAACCTATACCAACCGGGGCATTAACTACAGTGGAGGGTCATTTGTGCAGGCAACCTTCAAAAATGGTTGGGGTGCGCAAGCCTTCGGGTTTTTGCAGGGACAGCAGGTTCAATTGCAGGGCGTGCAGGGTGGTTTCGGGTTTTATACCGTGGGTGTAAAAAAAGATTTCAAGAATAAAAAAGGTAGTGTTGGTTTTGCGGCCGAGAATTTCCTGGCAAAACGCTTCACCATTCACACCGAATTGAACTCTCCGCAATTCAATCAGGTAAACGATGTGTATCTTTACAATCGGGGAGTCCGGGCAACGTTTACCTATAAAATCGGCAAGATGACCATGGATGCTCCGCGCAAAAAGGCAAAATCGGTGAACAACGACGACGTCAAGAGCGAAGGTGGCGAACAGCAGGCACCAGCTGGCGGTGGAACGCCCGGCGGTGGCCGACCACGATAGGAATTTATTCAGTAATCAATAACCTAGTAACTAACTTAAAATGAAGACTAACAGACTCTTAGCCACAACGCTGGCTCTCTTCGTCTCGATCGGCGTGTATGCCCAGACAGTAGACGAAATCGTTGACAAACACGTTGCTGCCATGGGTGGCCTGGATAAGCTGAACAGCGTAAAATCAGTTACTCGTGAGCAGTCTATCTCGGTGCAGGGTATGGAGATTCCTACTAAATCAATCGTAGTGATTGGTAAGTCGATGCGGTCCGAATCAACCATTATGGGCAACGCCATGGTTCAGGCTATGGATGGGGCAACGGGTTGGAAAATTCGTCCGGCAATGATGGGGGGGACCGGCGATCCCGAAGACATGACCGCCGATGAACTGAAGCAGTCGGCCAGCCAGCTCGACCCGTTTGGGGCGCTTGTCAATTACAAAGACAAGGGAGCTAAGGTTGAATTGGTTGGTAAAGAAAAATCGGGTAAAAGTGATGTCTATCACCTGAAAGTAACGACCAAAGACGGCCAGGTCATGGATCAGTTCCTTGATGCAACAACGTATTTGGTAAGTAAGGTTAAGGCAATAATGAATGGTCAGGAAGGCGAAATTGCTTTCTCCGACTATAAAGATGTGGAAGGTATCAAGTTTGCCAATACCATGGAGATGGAAAACCCGCAGGCAGGAACTCTGACGTTTATTACCAACAAAATCACGCTCAACGGTCCGGTTGACGAAACGGTCTTTAAAAAACCAGCTAAGTAAGCATCTGAAGCCGAAGCTATTGGTTTGACTTTTCAAGTCTGCTAATTATCTGATTTCAACCCTGTAAGCCTAAGGCTTGCAGGGTTGTTGAGTATAGCCCCCCATTGAGCAAACATGAAGCAAATTGGTGTAACAGGCGGTATTGGCTCTGGTAAAAGTATAGTGTGTCAGGTGTTCCGAGCCCTGGGGGTGCCGGTGTACGTTGCCGACGATCGGGCGAAGTGGCTCATCGACCACGACCCGGTTCTGAAAGCCGACATTGTCCGTTTGCTGGGTGCTGAGGCCTACACGACCGAAGAAAAATATAACCGCCCGTGGGTAGCAAATCAGGTTTTTCAGAACCCCGACCTGTTGCAGGCGCTCAATGGGTTGGTGCATCCCCGCGTGATGACCGATACCCTGGCGTGGGCAGATCAACATCGTTCATGTCCCTACGTGATTAAGGAAGCTGCCCTGATGAAAGCCGCTGGTGACCACAATACACTAGACAAGGTAGTGGTGGTGCAGGCACCCATTCAACTTCGAATTGAGCGTATTCGGCAACGCGATCCTCACCGCTCCAACGTCGAAATTCAGGCCATTATCGACAGGCAGATGAGCGATGCTGAGCGGGCCAAAATTGCTGATTACGTGTTGATAAACGACGACGCTAGTCTGCTACTACCGCAGATTGTAGCCCTGCATTCGCTGTTTTCAGCACTGTAGAACAATCTCACGTTAATTCCCGTCGATAAGCGCTCGGTGTTTGTCCGGTAACAGCCTTGAACGTTTTGTTGAAATGAGACAGTTTACTAAAACCAACCTCAAACCCAATATCAGCTACTGTGCGGGCCGAATGTAGCAATCGAAGCGCCTGATTGACCCGGTATTCGTTCACGAAGCCGGTGAATGTCATGCTGTTCATGCGTTTGAAATACCGACAAAACGCCGGAACCGTCAGACTCGACAGATCGGCTACCGATTGACTATCAATAGGCTGTGTGTGAGGGGCAACGAGTTGCTGCATTACCCTAAAATCAACAATTTATTTCCCGATTAAATCAATACAGCATTGGTTCCGGCAAATGATCGACAAACGTTAACTGCGTTTCAGGCTGTAACTTTGTCGCATGAATACAACGGATACATCCATGGAAACCTCAACGTTATCATCATTACCGACAACCGACCCGTCGGGGGTACGGCCTTCCGACCGCCCGCTACTTCGAAATCTGATGGCCTATTTCGGTCATGCTCAGGCGCGGGCAGTAGGATTGGTTTTTGCATCCGACAGTCTGCTGTTTGGGAGTTGGGTGGCTCATATTCCCCACCTCAAACAAAAACTGGAACTGACCGACGGTGAACTTGGGCTGACCCTGTTTGCTATGCCCGCCGGATTGCTCACCATGAATCCGCTGACGGGTTATATCGTAGGTAAGTTGGGTCAGGCGCGAACCTGTTTCTGGGCGGCTGTTAGCTTGGCACTCGCCATGTGCATCCCGATCAACGCGCCCAACGTGCTGGTTTTAGTGCTGGGTTTATACCTGGTTGGTCTGGCCAGCGCCCTTATCAATGTGGCTATGAATACGCTGGCTACCGACGTTGAGAAATCGTCGGGACTGTCGATTATGTCATCCTGTCACGGCATGTGGAGTGTGGGTGGCATGCTTGGATCAACCATAGCCGGGTTTGTCATTGCGATTAACATTGCCCCCGAGGTTCACTTACCCATCATGGCCGGGCTGATTTTGTTGCTGACTCTGGCTTTAAAACCCGTTTTGGAACGTATTGCGGTACAACCCACCGAAGCACAGGCATCGTTTGTGATGCCCAATCTCAACCTGCTACTGATGATTCTGATTGGTCTTACGCTGGCCATGGGCGAGGGAACTGCTTTCGACTGGAGTGCGGTGTACCTGCGCGAAACGCTGGGTACCAGCAGTCAACTGGCTGCCCTTGGTTTTGGGGCATTTTCGCTGACTATGACGCTTGGTCGGTTTATGGGCGACTCGCTTATTCCGCGTTTGGGACCTAAACGGTTTCTGCAACTGGGTGGCTTAGTAGCGGCAACGGGCTTGTTTCTGGCCGTTCTGGTGCCAACGCCCCTGGCTGCTCTGGTAGGCTTTGCCCTTTTGGGAGCCGGTTGTTCGTTGGGAGCCCCTATTCTGTATTCGGCTGCGCTTCGGGTGCCGGGTATTCCACCGGCCGCCGGTTTAGCCACGTTTGCCACATTCAGTTTTATCGGTTTCCTGGCCGGACCACCTATAATCGGTTTCGTTTCCGACGCCTTCGGTTTATCCTTTGGCATTGCCTTCGTTGGCTTTATGATGCTCCTCTCGGCAGGTTTGTCGAAGATGGTTAAACTATAGTGTGAGTCGCAAGGATGCGTCTCTACAAATTTTCCTCTCTATGCAAGCAGCTATTTTCGATATGGACGGCGTGATTGCCGATACCAATCCGTACCATACAATCGCCTGGCGCAACTATTACCAGCGCAACAGTAAACCCCTCAGCGATGCCGATTTTGTGAAGCATGTTTCGGGTAACCACAACCGGGCTATTGCTCGCCATCTGTTTGAAGGCAAAGAGCTTACTGATGCCGAAGCATACAAGATCGGCGATGAAAAAGAAGCCCTGTTCCGGGAATTGTATGCCCCGCACATTGTACCGGTTCCGGGGATACCTGCCTTTTTGAAAGCGCTGAAAGCCGCTGGCATCAAAACAGCAGTGGCCACATCAGCCCCCGTTGAGAACCTCGACTTTGTGATGGATAAACTGGGTCTACGCGATTTTTTCGATGTTTTGCTACACGAGAAACTCGTCAGCCAACCTAAGCCAGACCCCGAAATTTACCAGAAAGCCATGTCGATGCTGGGCGTTGCCCCGGCCGACAGTGTCATTTTTGAAGACTCTATGACGGGGATCAAAGCCGCTCGTGCGGCAGGTGCGCACGTTGTGGGTGTTGCCACTACGCACACGCCGGAGGAATTGGCGGAGGTGGCGGATTTTGTAATTCGGGACTTTGAGGGGTTGGATATTTCAGGTTTAAAACGCCCGTAACCGGCTCCGTTTGCCAAGTGTATAGGTGGGTCGGCTGAGTTTGTAGAAAATGGCTCCCGCCACGATCATGGCGCCCGAAGGAATAAGCGACTGAGGGTCGAACAGGAAGCGGCCAGAGCGACCATCGAGCCCTTTGGCATTCACAAAATCAGCAAGGGCGTAGGTGACTCCCGCCACGGGCAGCACTACGCCCAGTTGGGTGATAAATGGGATATTATTACGTCGGTAAATTCGATCAACATCATTGAAGCGGAACGTCAGCGTTTCGGTCCGATCCATAATTTCGTTTTGTACATAAATACTGAATGAACTGTCGGTCACGGCGGCTATTGTTGACCGGTAACTGTCGCCAGAAGCGCGAAAACGGATTTCGTCACCCTCCAGATACCGATACCGGTGAAACCCGGTCATGTTGTGTACGTCGAGGGCGAGGTAATGGGGCTGCTTGTAGAGAGCCGGAGCTGATGTTTGCCCAACTACCACTACGGGGAAGGTGGTAATCCAGCCTAAAAGAACGTAACATAAGGTTTTCATGGCCGTCAGGGTTTTTATCTACAACGAGTAAAACCAGGTAAGAGTTAACGTTTTTCAAAATAGTGGCTCCACTGGCCTATACCAAGTCCTAAGCGCTTGCCCTATGATTCACTTCAAACGATTAGATCACATTCTAATTTCTGTTCCTGAGGGAAAACTACAGGATGCCCGAACCTTCTACAGCCAGGTGCTGGGCCTTACCGAAATAGCGGGTGGTCATCCTCATAACGCAATATGGTTCAATATTGCCGATATTCAATTGCATATTCGTGAAGAACCCACCGGCCCCGTTTCGGCCCGGCACCCCGCTTTTGAAATCGCTAATCTCGACGAAGCCCGGCAGGAATTAGAGAGGAAAGACGTCCCCATTTCTTACTCCTCAGACATCGACGGGCGACAGCGTTTCTTTATTCGTGATCCCTTCGATAATCGGATTGAGTTTTTGGAATATGAGGTGCGGTGAGCGTTGCACACCCTGGACATTAAGTTGTAGAAGCTCATCCAACTGGTAACCTTGCAACGTCTGATGGCTTTGTTGCTCTGTCGTTAGATACTCCCCTTTCTCAGGATTTCCTCAATAATTCCGCTAAACACCTTTACGCCCGTGTCAATTAATTCGTCGGGGAAATCGTAGTCGGGGTTATGCAGAGCGGGCGTCTGTTCGCCCGCGCCGAGGCCAAACATGGCTCCCGACGTGGATACGCCCGGCGCGGATACGCCCGGCGCGGATACGCCCGGCATGGAAACGCCTGGAAACGCCTGTGTGAACCAACCGAAATCTTCCCCAAATTTAAAGGGCGTGGGCCGCTGTTGCACCGA
>Ga0105048_10000810_pt1 | contig 49548 bp, 34 predicted proteins | sample MAT05_FD_78382 | JGI IMG/M metagenome (GOLD analysis project Ga0105048, IMG submission 78382) | Freshwater microbial communities from Lake Fryxell liftoff mats and glacier meltwater in Antarctica - MAT-05 | ecosystem: Environmental > Aquatic > Freshwater > Ice > Liftoff microbial mat | place...
AAATAACCTCCCAACTCCCGTTCCTTAATTCAACATTTAAAATTCAACATTTAAAATAACCTCCCAACTCACGTTCCTTAATTCAACATTTAAAATTCAACATTTAAAATAACCTCCCAACTCACGTTCCTTAATTCAACATTTAAAATTCAACATTCAAAATAACCTCAAAACTCATAACTCATAACTCATAACTCAAAACTCCCTAAAGGCCAAACACCCCTTTATTTAAAAGCTTAAGCGTTTCCAGTTTGTATTCGCCGGCTATCAATAACGATATGTTGTGCTTGCTTCCGCCATAGCTAACCATACGCACGGGTATATTGGTAATTGCATCGAACAAGTGCTTCATTACTTCGGGCGATTTAGCTATCTGGTTTCCAACGATTGATACAATGGTTTGGTCTTCATCAATCTCTACATTTCCAAACGCTTCCAGTTCCCGTATTATTTCGTCAAGATGAGTGCGATTATCAATGGTAAGCGACACCGCAACTTCGCTGGTGGTAATCATATCAATAGAAGTGCGGTACTTTTCAAAAACCTCAAAAATCTTTCGTAAAAAGCCATAAGCCAGCAACATGCGGCTGCTCTTTATTTTGATGGCCACAATACCATCTTTGGCAGCAACGGCCTTTACGCCAATGCTTCCCGCTTCCTGCAAAATAATGGTGCCCTTTGCATCGGGATCCATGGTGTTTAGCAACCTTACTGGTATATTGTAATGTTGCGCAGGCCAAATAGAGGCTGGGTGCAAAATTTTGGCACCAAAATAGGCCAGCTCCGCCGCCTCGTCAAAGCTTAGTTGCTCAATAGGCAGGGTTTTTGTAACCACGCGGGGGTCGTTGTTATGCATGCCGTCAATATCGGTCCAAATTTCGCAAACACTGGCGTTAATAGCAGCCGCAATTAACGAGGCACTATAATCGCTTCCGCCACGCTTTAAATTATCCACTTCGCCTTTGCTGTTGCGGCAAATGTAGCCTTGGGTTACAAATAGTTTTTGGCCCTGGTTAGCATGCAACAACTGGCTTAGTTTTACTTTAATAATGCCTATTTGCGGTTCCTCGTAACTATCTATCTGCATAAACTCAAGGGCAGGCAGCAGCACATGGTCAATACCTTCTTCGTACAGGTAAGCCGAAAAAAGTTTAGTGCTCATTAGCTCGCCCTGTGCAAGAATATCTTTATTAAGGGCTTCGCTGTACGATATTTTAAGTATAATATTTAAAAACTCAAAGTGTTCCGCTAGTATAATGTTAACCTGTGCCCTTGCATTTTCGGTTTTTAACAGGGCGGGAACAAATTGCCTGTAATGCGCTTCCAGTTCATCTATCTTTTTTTTTGCCTCTCCCCTTTCGTTATTGGCCAATCCGTTACTTATGGCTATTAGCATATTGGTTGTTCCGCTTAAGGCACTTAATATTACAATGGTTGGCTCTTCATTTCGGGTTACCAGTTTAGCTACACCATGCATTCTTTCGGGCTTGCCAACGCTGGTACCTCCAAACTTCATTACTTTCATATCACATTTTTTTAGGGAGTGCAAATATATACGACTGTGACCATACCAATGGCTAACATCCGCACGTAAAACTGTAGTGCATTTCATTAGTGTTGCCCATACCTGCGAACCCAATGTTGGAATGAAGTAATCAAAATTTACTTTGTTACAAATACCACTACACAAAACGGCGTAATTTTTATTGCCAGTTGCTGACCTGCAGGCACTGCCCCATTAAAAATAACAGGCTTCCAGCTATGGGCCAGTTCTTTTACTGCACCAGCATTGTATAAACACGGTCACCATTTGTGCCAGCCAAAGCTTACGCCCCTTAAAACTACCGGCTTTTGATGTGTATTTTAACTGTGTGGCTTTACCTGCAGGGTATCATATTTTTTACGGTTTTTGTGTAGGTGGCTAAAACCAATATGACAGAAATAAGAATGCAAATCGTTTTTTTGGTAGTAAGTTATGGCATAGTGCTTACCCATAAAACGAGGCTGTGTTTGTTGCTGAATAAAGCTAAAAAAGTATAAGAGTGCGACGCCACTGAAGCCCATTATTGTTCTTCTGCCCGGCCCCAAAAAAACCCGTGATAAAAGCACGATGCCGCACTTTTGGCGCGGCATCGTTTCCAAAATTATTGTGCAACCTGTTAGCTAAGTTTGGCCTTTAGGTTTTCGTCAATAGCATCTAAAAACTCCTCGGTGTACAGGTAATCGGTGCCATGTTCTACTTTGGGTTTAATAGTAATGGCCAGGTCTTTGGTCATTTTTCCGCTTTCTACGGTTTCAATACACACTTGCTCAAGGGTGGTACAAAAATTTATAAGTGGCTGGTTATTATCCAGCTTTCCGCGAAACTCCAAACCGCGTGTCCATGCAAAAATGGAGGCAATGGGGTTAGTGCTGGTTGGTCGCCCTTTTTGATGCTCGCGGTAGTGACGGGTTACCGTTCCATGGGCAGCTTCGGACTCCATAACAGTACCATCGGGGGTAACCAATGTAGAGGTCATTAGCCCCAGTGAGCCAAAGCCTTGGGCTACGGTATCGCTTTGCACATCGCCATCGTAATTTTTGCAGGCCCATACAAAATTACCATGCCATTTAAGGGCACTTGCTACCATGTCATCAATCAGGCGATGCTCGTAGGTAATACCTGCTTCGGTAAACTTAGCTTTAAACTCGCCCTGGTAAATTTCTTCAAAAATATCTTTAAAGCGGCCATCGTATTTTTTTAGGATGGTGTTTTTGGTAGATAGGTACAGCGGCCACCCTTTCATAAGCGCCTGGTTAAAACATGCGCGGGCAAAGCCTTTTATACTTTTGTCGGTATTGTACATGGCAAGTGCCACGCCATCACCCTTAAAATTATATACTTCAAACTCCTGTACGGTTCCATCTTCGCCCTCAAATTTTACGGTAAGTTTTCCTTTTCCTTTGGTAACAAAATCGGTAGCGCGGTATTGATCGCCAAAGGCATGGCGGCCAATGCAAATGGGGGCTGTCCAGTTGGGTACCAATCGTGGCACATTGTTCATTACAATTGGCTCGCGAAACACCGTACCATCTAAAATATTGCGGATAGTTCCGTTAGGCGAACGCCACATTTGCTTCAATCCAAATTCTTCTACCCTTTGCTCGTCGGGTGTAATAGTGGCACATTTAATACCTACCCCAAATTGCCTGATGGCATTGGCAGCATCTATGGTTACCTGGTCGTTTGTTTCGTCGCGATATTCAATGCCAAGGTCATAATATTTTATGTCGAGGTCAAGGTAAGGAAGTATCAATTTATCTTTAATAAATTTCCAAATGATACGGGTCATTTCATCGCCATCTAATTCAACCACAGGGTTGGCCACTTTTATTTTTTCTGCCATGGTATTTTGTTTAATGTTAAAAAACGGCTACAAATGTAAGGTTTGATCTTTTTTGAAATATTAAAACATTTACCTTTTAAAGCCGTATAATTAAATTTATCATCGTTATGCGAACATATAATTCAACCTTTATTAGTTGGTTTTTGATTGGTATTTTGTTGTTGCTTGCTGCCTGCGCAAAAGAAAAAACAACAATTTCTCCGGTAATTATTTCGCCACCAATAGTGGTGCAACCGCCTTTACCAACCGTTGATACCTTACAAAAAAATATCTTGCATTGGGCGATGCTTACACCTTAAGGGCAAAACGTAGTATATAATGCACGGTTTCCTTCCCAAACTGCTGCCAGGCTTTTGCAGCAATACAATATATTGGTTAAACCGCCTGTGTACCTTGCTACTGGCGGTTGGCCCACTATCAACCTGCTTAACGCTATAGCGGCTTCCAACCTGCAACCCTCCTACGACTTTATAGCATATTAATTGGTGTGAACGATCAGTACCAAACAAGAGATACCACTAGCTACCGACTGAACTTTACCCATGTATCAGACAAGGCTGTGTTTTTAGCGGGCAACAGAAAATCCCGGGTATTTATATTGAGCATTCCCGATTATAGTGCTACCTCCTTTGTGCCCATGGAAAATAGAGAAACCACCAGCCTTCAAATAGACCAATTCAATAAAATAAACAAAGAAGTTGCAGAAGGTTATGATATTTCGTATACCGATATTGCCACCGGCAGCAGGGCTGCAGCTACTGATAAAACATTGCTTGCCAGCGACAGCCTTCATTATAGCAGATTGGAATATCTTAGGTGGACTTTGCTGTTATTGGCCAAAGTAAGTGCCGCTTTAAGGTAGCTTTTCAATGTATAAATAGTTGCTTTTTTTGTTTAAAAAAATGCAAAGAGTATCATAGATTTTTTTTGCATGCGAAGCAGTTTTAAAAGATCCGTATTGTTTTTTTAAAAGCTATCCGCTATTTAAAAAAGTATTTTTTGGCCAAATAATAGTACTAATTTAAAGCTGTCGTTGCAATTTGCTTTATGGCCATAGAGGTTGCACACCCGTTTAACTGCCCGTTCCACTGGTGTTAGCCGGCTGGGGAATTAGCCGGGCGGGCGTGTACATTTAGTTTATCATTCAGCATATTGCAGCAAGCATTATATATTGAAAACAAGTAATGGTTACCCGCTATTTAGTTCATTAAATGCAGAATATAAAATCAAGATAAAAAAAGCTGAATAAAATTACCACAAGTAAAAGAGTGCTACCTCTAGGGTCATAGAGGCAGGCTGCAACCAGTTATGAAAACTGTTATAAAGCCCGGTTCCAAAATATTAGCATCTGATTGCGGATAGTCGTTAAACAACTTCAATTCAAAATAAAGAATCGTCATTCATTTTTAAAAATTTAAAGAGATTGCCGAATGGATATTGTAGAATACAAAAAAAATGTAGCCTGCGTGTACACCAAAAGCCGAAGCCACTGGAGAGGTTGGCTGCAACAACATTATGCAACGGTATCGTCGATATGGCTTATCATTTATAAAAAAGAATTAGACATACCCAGCGTTTACTACCCCCAAGCAGTTGATGAAGCATTGTGCTTTGGGTGAATAGACAGCAAGCCCAACAAGCGCGACAACCAAAGCTATTACGTATTTTTTAGCCAACGTAACCCAAAAAGTAACTGGAGTTTGGTTAACAAACTAAAGATTAAATAGCTATTGGCAGAAGGCCTTTTGGCTGAAGCTGGTTTAGCAACGATAGTTCTTGCCAAACAAACCGGCACATGGACGGCGCTTGACCAGGCTAGTGCGTTAATCGTTGCACCCAAAATGAATGCTTTGTTTGACCGAAATGCGGACGCCAAAGCTAACTGGAATATGTTTCCACCATCTACAAAACGAGGCATATTGGAGTGGATTTATAACGCAAAATCACCAGAAACTAAATTGAAACGGATAAATGAAACAGTACAGCTAGCGGCCAAAAACGAGCTGGCCCTTCAATGGACTGCAAAAAATTAATATACCCGAAGTGCTATCGGTAAGGACATTTTAGAAGCATGTTACTGCCAGTTAAAATAGCAGCAACAGCAGGCCCTGGTAATTATTAGTTTACTATCAACACCGGAATTTTTAACTGGTGCCGCACCTTTTCTACAGTTTCACCATACAGATAATCCATTAACCCGCTATGGTGGTGGGCACCCATTACCAGCATATTGGCGTTGGCATCTTTTACAATCCGAACAATTTCTTTGGTGCGGTCTCTAAAGCCTAATTCCCCTTCCGTTTTATAACCAAGGTCTTGCAATTGTTGTACATACGATAACAGGTGCTGCCGGTCCTTGCGGGTTTCTTCATCGTCGCTTACCGGCCCCAGCACCCTTGCCGATGCACTTTCAACAATATGCACCAACAGGTAAGTGGTTTGCTTACTTCCCTGGGATAAGGCATGGGCTATCAGTTTTTCGTCGTTGTGGCTAAAGTCGAGCGCCACCGCAATACAATTTAGCGATGGGATGGTAAAATTTTGCAGGCGTGCAGCATCTTCGTGTATTCGAACTGCACCCACACGTTCTTTCTTTTTTATAATTGGCAATAACGTCATCAAAACAAATAACACGGCGAAAAATACCGCCGAGGCTACTATTACTAACCTGGTAATAAGGTTGCCATCTTCTGCAAAAACCGATATTATTTCCGAAGCCACCAAACGTACATTCAGGTATACCAACACCGCTGCTATTAACCACGCCAATGTTTTAACGTGCCATTTGATAGCAAACTGACCCATCGTTTTTTTATCGCTGACAAAATGTATGAGCGGTATAATGGCAAAGCCAAGCTGAAGGCTTAATACCACCTGGCTAAGCACTAACAAAGCATCTACCTTTTCTTCCCCCATGATAGCTATTACAAGTACCGCCGGCACAATAGCCAGCAAACGGGTAATCAGCCGTCGTATCCACGGGTTTATGCGCAGGTTCAGGTATCCCTCCATTACAATTTGCCCGGCCAGTGTACCCGTTACCGTACTGCTTTGGCCTGCTGCTATAAGCGCCACGGCAAACAAAATGGGGGCAAACTTGCTACCCAACAAAGGCTGTAATAAACGGTGCGCTTCTCTCAGTTCGGCCACATCGGTATTGCCTGTGGTATAAAAAGCGGCAGCAGCCAAAATAAGTATAGCAGCGTTTACAAAAAATGCGGCGTTAAGTGCTATAAAAGTGTCGATATTATTAAATTTCAGGGCCTGCTTAATGGCCATTGGGCTATTGGCTATTTTGCGGGTTTGCACCAATGCCGAATGCAGGTATAAATTGTGAGGCATTACCGTGGCGCCAATAATGCCTATAGCTATATACAACGCATTATTGTTGGGTATTGTAGGCACAAAGCCCTTCACAATATCGCCCAAATGGGGTTTAGCTAAAATCATTTCAATAAAAAAAGAGCCACCAATAATTACTACCAGGGTAATGATAAACGCCTCCATTTTGCGCATGCCCAGCTTTTGGAGGTATAATAGCAAAAGCGTATCCAGTGCCGTTATACAAACACCCCAAATTAGCGGCATACCAAATAACAACTGAAACCCTATGGCCATTCCCAGCACTTCTGCCAGGTCGCAGGCAGCAATGGCTATTTCGGCCAGCAGGTAAAGGAAAAAATTGACAAAGCGCGGATATGTTTCGCGGTTGGCCTGCGCCAAATCGCGCCGGCGTACAATACCAAGTCGTGCACTTAACCCTTGTAACAGCAGCGCCATCAGGTTACTCATCAGTAATACCCAAATAAGTTTATACCCAAACTGCGCCCCACCGGCCAAATCGGTGGCCCAGTTTCCGGGGTCCATATAGCCTACACTAACCAGGTAGGCCGGCCCCATATAAGCCAACAGGCGCCGCCAGCCTTTTTGCTTCGTAGTCACATCTATACTTTCGTGCACTTCACTTAACGATGCATCACTTTGCAATCTGCTCATAAAAGGTTACTGTGGTTTTACAAATAAAGTATGTGCCAGTTGCTGGCTAATAGAAAACGGAGGCTGATCGCGTAGCTGAATTTCAATGGAATGATCAAAATGAAATTTCTGTACAATTTTTAAAATAGTTCCAATAGCAATATTCTTGTGTCCTAACAGGTCTAACAATTCGCTCGACTGGCTCCCTACGGCACAAACCTTTGCCCAACAACCCGTTTCAAATTCGGATAGCATTACTTGTTTCACCTTTTCCATTTTGCCATTTACATCGGGTATGGGGTCGCCATGTGGGTCAAACCGGGGGTGCAAAAGGTATTCATCTAATCGCTCAATCAACAAATCGCTGGTAATATGCTCCAACTCTTCGGCTATATCGTGCACCTCGTTCCACCCAAACCTAAGGTTGTTTACCAAAAAATACTCCCATAACCTGTGTTTGCGTACAATAGTCAATGCCAGTTGGTTGCCCAATGTACTTAGCTTAAAGCCATGATACCTTTCGTACAACAGCAGGTCTTTCGCCTTTAGCTTTTTTAGCATATCGGTTACCGATGCCGGCCGGGTTTGAAGGCGTACAGCCACATCGGTGGTGGTAACCATATTGCCATGTTGCTGCAAATGAAAAATGGCCTTTATGTAATTTTCTTCACTTACTGTATAACTCACAAGCTTTAAATTAATTTTTAGACAAATCTAAAATATTTGAATGCATTGGCAAAAAATTAAAGTTATACTGCTCAAAAATGTAGTTTATAAAAAGCCCAATTATTATAAAAGCCTCCATTTACCTGCCATTGAAAATATATTGGGATGCTATTCACCTAATTTTGCCTTTCAATTCAACAATGTATGCGTTCTTTTTTGCTGTTTTTGGCGGTCATCTTACTCACCTGCAGCCAATGTAAAAACAAAACCCGCTCATTAAGCGGTACCGATCCAATTGAGATTACAGATTTTTTAGAAGCTTTTGCAACGGCAACATTACCAGTGGTTATTGTTGACACTAACATGAATGTGTATACCGATACTACCACTATTAGTTATAGCATCTTCACCTCCTTTTTTTCCGACAGCATACTAACCAACGTTTTTGCAGACACCAACAAACTGGTAATACACCCAATTAAAAAATTTACGGTAACCGATAAAGAAACTTACCTGCTGGTTTATGCCAGCCAACGCCAAAAGGAGGCTGTACTATTGCTGGTATTAAATAAGGACAAAAAATTTTCGGCAGCCATGCCGCTATTAACCACCAATAGCAACAGTAAAATGATTACCTCGGCCACGCTTGACAAAAACCTTGGCGTTACCATATACGACGACTGGAGTGAAAATGAAACGGCCTATTATAAACGTATTACCTACGGCTACAATGATGTGGGCACTTTTACCCTTTTGCTAAATGAAACCAACTTTATAGCAGAGAAAACGCTGGGCGACTCGAACCCCATTGATACTTTTCCGCAAAAAAATAAACTGAGTGGCGATTACAGCACGGGCAAACAAAACTTTTTAGCCATGCGCGATGGTGACGATGCCCAATCGTATCAATTTTTTTTACACTTTAACACTGGTAAGCAAAATGAATGCGGCGGCGAATTGCGCGGCCGGTTAAAATTTACCACTGCTAATACTGCCCTGTTTAAGGAAAAGAATAATACTTGCGAAATAGCTTTTACATTTAAGGGCGATAAGGTAACTTTTAAAGAATTGGGAGGTTGTGGCAACTTTAGAGGTATACAATGTTTTTTCAATGATTCGTATGTAAAAAAGAAAACCCAAAAGCCATCAAAAATAAAATAACTACTTCCAGGCCACTTTTTATGAAAACTTAAAAAATGGGTAAATCAATGATTTAGCCAAATTTTATGTACAATTGCACTCCAAATTCACGTACTTGTTTTTAACCCACATAATTTAACTGCGCTGAATGCGTTAATAAACCGGTGAAAATTTTAGCTCATACCACCTACTAATGGCCTACCCTTTTTTATTTAAAATTTATTTAGTTAACCCTTAGCATGCCTGCAAAAAATGTATGGTTTAAATTTTTTATGCAGCTACAACATTATATACAATCACAGGCGATTCAATTCAACTTTCATCTTTTATGAACTTTAGAAAATTTGTAGTTCCCTACTCTATCGACGACCGGTATCAAAAAAAGGCAGCTTATTTCTCTATGGAATTTGCTATTCATCAACCCCTAAAAATATACAGTGGCGGCCTTGGATTTTTAGCTGGCTCCCACTTACGCAGTGCTTACGAGCTTAAGCAGAATATGATTGGCATTGGTATTTTATGGAAGTACGGTTATTACGACCAGGCACGCAACCAGGACCAAACCCTGCAGGTAACCTGGATGGAAAAGAGCTACAGCTTTTTAGAAGAAACGGGAATCAAATACCAAATACTTATTCACGACCACCCGGTTTGGGTTAAGGTAATGTATTTGAACCCCGAAACATTTAAGAGTGCTCCGCTATTTTTACTAAGCACCGACGTACCCGAGAACGATTATGTTTCGCAAACCATTTGCCACCGCTTGTACGATGGTAATGTAAGCACCAAAGTGGCCCAATATATTTTGTTGGGTGTTGGTGGCGCCAAATTAATTGACGAGTTAAATTTTAACCCCGATAAATACCACCTGAACGAGGCGCACGGTTTATCGGCAGCTTTTCATCTTATCAATAAATTTAAGAGCTTGCCAAAGCTAAAGGAGCTATTGGTGTTTACTACTCATACCCCCGAAGAGGCGGGTAATGAAAAACATGACATTTATTTATGCCATAAAATGGGCTATTTCTGCGGCCTTTCTATTGATGAGGTGCGGAAAATGACGGGTATAGCTGACGACCAGTTTAACCACAGCCTGGTAGCCTTGCGATTTGCAAAAATTGCCAATGGCGTATCCGCATTACACGGCCATGTAAGCCGCGAAATGTGGAGCCATTACCCAGGCATCTGCCCCATTATTTCTATTACCAACGCACAAAACTGGCATTATTGGGCCGACAAACAATTATATAAGGCAAGAGAAGAGGGCAACGACGTAGTGTTTGACGATCGCAAACAATATTTAAAAAAGAGGGCTTTTGAAATTGTGGCCGACCAAACCGGAAAGCTGTTTGACCCCAATGTGTTAACTATTGTATGGGCCCGCAGGTTTGCCGGGTACAAACGTGCCGAGTTTTTAACCCGCGACCTTGAACGATTTAATAAACTGACCAGCAACACCAAATATCCTGTACAGTTTATTTGGGCAGGTAAGCCTTACCCGTTGGACTATCCGGCGATTAGCGACTTTAATCACCTGGTGCATTTAAGTAAATCGAATAAGCACATGGCGGTAGTAGTTGGGTACGAATTGGCGCTTAGCAAACGATTAAAGCAGGCTTCGGATATATGGCTAAATAACCCACGTGTGCCCCGCGAAGCATCGGGCACCAGTGGTATGACGGCTGCCATGAACGGCTCAGTAAACTTTAGTACCGACGATGGCTGGGTACCCGAATTTATCAATCACGGAAACAATGGCTTTGTAGTGCCAAAAGCTGATTATGAAAATATGCATGTACATGAGCAGGATAATTACGATTTAAATAAAATGTACGAGATTTTGGAAAATGAAATATTGCCGGTGTACTACGACCATAAAGATACCTGGCGCCAGATCATTAAAAATGGTATGAGGGATGTGCGTTTCCAGTTTGACAGCAACCGCATGGCCCACGAATACTACGAAAAATTATACGGGTATTAATAACTTACGCTGTTACTAAACAAAAAACCGGTTGTAGTTAACCGGTTTTTTTATGCCCTTGGGTAAATAAAAACAGTGTATGTTGATGTGGCCAGTAATAATATACTAACCAATTTTAAGAAATAAGAAGGTTAAAAATATCAGGAAGAACAGGTTTATCGATGAACGGCAAACTTAAGCCCGCCGATTTCTTTCAAAAATTATACGTGTGAATAGCTCAAATTTTTATTCAAAAAAAACCGGATGCAAAAAGCCGGTTTTTTTTGCCCTTAGGTAGATGAATACATTTTATTGTTGTTGTGGCTGGCAAATACATCATGAACAAATTGTAAAAACCAACAGCTGACACAGCCCCACAGCCATTACGATTGTGATAAAAACAAAAAAGGGCCAGGATAGAAATCCAGCCCGATTTTTATCCAATATTCTATGAAAAACCATTTATATAGATGGTGGCTGAAACCAGTTAGTTGCAACGTAATTTAAAAATAAATGCCTCAATATCAATAAGATATAAAATTTTCGGATGCAACTTTTTAGTAAAAAATGTCAACCATGGCAAACTTTTATTTTAATGCATGGCGGCTACCTGTTTGGGAAATAATTGTTGATTGCAACAGTACGCAAGTACTTTTGTTATGGCAGGTAACAACTAATAAAACCAAACGGAAATGGCAAATAAGATAGTAGTAGCTGTAAGTGGCGCAAGTGGAAGCATTTATGCAAAATTGTTAATTGAAAAGCTGCTACAGGCAAAAAACCAATGGAACGAACTGAGTGTAGTAATGAGTAACAACGCTAAAGAGATTTGGCAATCCGAATTGGGAAACGACGATTACCTGCACTACCCGGTCAGGCACTTTGATAAGTACGATTTTGGCGCTCCCTTTGCTTCGGGGTCGGCAAAATATAATATTATGATAGTGGCACCCTGCAGCATGGGCACCCTGGGCCGCATAGCCCATGGTGTAAGCGACGACCTGCTTACCCGGGCGGCAGATGTTATTTTAAAAGAAAGGCGAAAATTGATACTAATGGCCAGAGACACTCCCTACAGTCTCATCCACATAAAAAATATGGAGTTGGTAACATTGGCCGGGGGCATTATTTGCCCAGCCACCCCATCGTTTTATAGCAACCCCACTACCATTGAAGAAGTAGCTGCCACTGTAGTTGACCGCGCTATTGACCTGGCTGGTATAGACATAAGTAGCTATAGGTGGGGTGCATAAAAAATAGTTGAGCGTCAACTAATTATTTTCTTTCGAACAAAAACAAACACTAGCAAGCGTTGGTTTTTAAGATGGCGTCCTTTATTGACAGTTAGCTAATGGTTTATAACCTACGTTAGATTTTATTCATTAACGTGATAAATAACGGTATTATTTTGAATAAACTTTAATATATAGATTTGTTATTCACTAAACTAACGATTGATTTTATGCCAGTTGAAACCATGTTTTCGCTAACCGAACAGCTATCCACTATTGGAATCTCGCCTAATGCACACGTTTATTACCAACAAACACCCCAACAACTTATTGAGCAAACGCTACACCGGCACCAAGGCACTTTAAGCGATACCGGGGCGCTGGTTATTAATACGGGCAAATTTACCGGCCGAAGCCCGCAGGACCGGTTTATTGTACTTGACTCTGTTACCCGCAACGCAGTTAATTGGAACACCATTAACCAACCCATTAATGAAGCCTACTTTAGCCGGTTGCAACAAAAAATGGTAGCGTACTTTAATTATAGCAACGAGTTTTGGGTTCGAGATGCATTTGCCTGTGCCGACACGCGCTATAGGTTAAACATACGGGTGATAACCCAAAAACCATGGAGCAGCCTTTTTGCTTACAACATGTTTTTACGCCCCACCAGGCAAGATCTGGATACCTTTGAACCCGAGTGGATGGTGCTGCAGGCCGAAGACGTATTAGCCGATCCCCAAACAGAGGGAACAAGAAAAGAAAATTTTACCATTATATCGTTTGCGCACAAAACCATATTAATTGGGGGCAGCGGCTACACCGGCGAAATTAAAAAAAGCATTTTTTCTGTATTGAATTTTGTACTACCCTACTATCATAACCTGCTAAGCATGCATTGCAGCGCCAACGTAGGCAATGAGGGCGATACAGCTATATTTTTTGGTTTAAGTGGTACCGGCAAAACCACATTAAGTTCCGACCCCGACCGTAAACTAATTGGCGACGATGAACATGGCTGGGCCAATAACTCGGTATTTAATTTTGAAGGCGGCTGCTACGCCAAAACAATAGGGTTGCAGAAAGAAGACGAACCCGGCATATTTAGCGCAATAAGGCAAGGCGCCCTTGTTGAAAACACCGTGTTTATGCCCGGCAGTAACCACATTAACTTTAACGACAGCAGCATAACCGAAAATACGCGGGTAAGCTATCCACTATCGTTTATAAACAATGCCATTGAGCCATCAGTTGCCGGGGTGCCCACCAACGTATTTTTTTTAACCTGCGATGCTGCAGGTGTTTTACCGCCCATTAGCCGCTTAACCGTTGGCCAGGCAATGTACCAGTTTATGAGCGGCTACACTGCCAAGGTAGCCGGTACCGAAGAAGGCATTAAAGAACCCAAATTAACTTTTAGCGCCTGCTTTGGCGAACCGTTTATGCCACTACACCCTGCTTTTTATGCCAAAATGCTGGGTAAAAAATTGGCGGATCAGCAGGTACAGGTATGGTTGGTAAACACCGGCTGGAGCGGCGGAACCTACGGGATTGGTAGCCGTATAAAACTGGCCTATACCCGCGCTATGATTAACGCGGCATTGCGGGGGCAATTACATCAGGTTGACTTTGCAACACACCCGGTATTTGGCTTTCGGTTTCCGTTAAGTTGCCCCGGTGTTCCGGCCAAAATACTAAACCCACGCAATACCTGGAAAGATAAAGCGGCTTATGACGTAATGGCTAAAACGCTCGGCTTACAGTTTATTAACACTTTTGAAAAGTTTTCAAATGGCGCCTCCGCTGAAATATTGGAAGCAGCTCCTAACATTTAAAAAAATATTTTTACCATTAATAATTTTGTTTAGATTTATTTAATATTTTAAACATAATATCTAAACGACCTTTGCCTTTGCTTGCTAAATGTTGATCCCGCAATTCGTTGCGGGGTTTTTTGTTTAAATGAAAACGATCTTCGGCAACAATACCAATTTCTATCTGCAGGCACAGGCGCCTAACATTCAACGGAGAAATATTTAAAGCATAATGGAGCTAGATTATATTGAATTAAATGGCATTGAACACACAAATTGCCAAATATACAAGCTTAAGTGCGCCGCTTTTTTGCCTTGTCAGGGTTTTATACAACGGGTAAATTGAAGGATGTTTCCCCGATTGTAGGATACACCTAAGCGTAGGCATAACTGTCCGGTAAGCAAAAAACAAACCATTTACACCTGGTCACTGCCAACAATCCAAACGAATGCAAAAATTCCTATCTTGAAAATAAAATCTAAGCTCGGCTGCGGCAACACGCGGTAAACTTTACAATCCCTAGTCAGCAGCAGCACCCTCCTTATACGTAATTAAAAATAAACCATCCTCTACTCAATATTTTATGAATACACATTTTCAGACTATTTTATTAATCCTGGCATTATTACTTCTCTCGTGTAGTAACGGTGAAACAAATAAAAATCAAGAAGCAGATAAGAGTGAACGGTTTTATTCAGAGGCTAATAAAGCTGTTTTAGACATGGAATTTAACACCGACCGGAAAATGCTTACTAACGACTTCATGACCTGGTATAGTTACACTTACTACAACGTCCGCTTATCTCAGAATTTTATTGGCTTAGACCTTGATTCGTCGATGATAGAAAAGAAAGCTTTTTTAAACAAGCTTATAGAGGCTAATGTGGTTGCTTTTAAAATTAAAGTTACAAAAGGGAAACCAGTTTATCAACTATTTGAGTTGAGTTCAGACGATGAAAATATTGGAATTTGTAGTAAACAAATGGCAGTAACTGAGAAAGAGCATTTTGATATGGAAGGCGAAAATATGCCAATCTTTAGTTTCACAGATTTAAACGGTAAGTTCTACGACAACTCTTCAACCAAAGAAAAAATTATTGTAATAAAGTGTTGGTTTATCCGTTGTGTAGCTTGTGTAAAAGAATTCCCTGAATTGAACAGCCTTGTTGACAACTATAAAGACAGAAAGGATATTCAATTTGTTAGTTTGGCTATGGACACAAAGCAAGATTTAAAAAATTTTCTTCAGAAAAAAGAATTTAGATATGCAGTAGTTCCCGATATGAAGAATTTCATGGTTAATCAATTACGAATAACTGGATATCCCACACATGTGCTTGTTGGCAAGGACGGAAAAATTATAAAAGTCGTAAATAAAATAGAAGACCTTTTACCATTTATAAGTGAAGAGGATAAAAAAGGTTAATATAGATTTGTACGATAAAAGGATTGTGTCAATACCAGCCGCAGGTAGCTTACAAATGCCACAACACTTTTGCAACAATAAATAAAAAAGTAACTACAAACGGCCTTACCTCGTAACTTAACTAGTACACCTTTACCGTATACACCTAAACTTTTAAACCTGGTAATTTCGTTTACTACCAATAAAAGAACTCGTTGAACTATCCCTCAAAACCATTGTGGTTGAACGGAATAAATTTCTTAAAGTAAAAAGAAGCATAGATACCAATGTGTACTTTATTGAAAGTGGCAGCGTGAGAATTAACTGACTGCCATTTGTCTGCATCAGCCTTATTGTTACCTCCGCATTTGCGCAGGTAGTTTTTGAGAAAAAGAAACTATCTACTTTTTAAATTCCAGTCGTTGTATTGATAATCACGTAACTATCAACGGCCGTAAACACCAATAATCCATAAATGAACTATCAGCGCCAAAATTGTCGGTGGTGTGGCCACCAACAATACCCAAAATTGTGGTTGGTGAGGCCACCAACAACGCCCGAATACTGCCGACTGAATTGAACCGGTACATATGGCCCGGTTGGCCAATGTAGCGGGCAAAAAAGCACCGGCAATGACACAAAGTAAAGTACTCAAAACCCTCTTGCTATTTTACATACATCAAGCACTGCCAAACAACAAATACCAATAAGTTACAAATATTTTTAAAGAAGTCATAATTGAAGTTTTGGAAGTCTTTGTATGCCCTTCCCAATGGCCTGGTCAAAAGGGCGTTAGTTATATCTTTTATCAATTTTGGGCACTAAGGCAGGCAGGTGTAAGAAAAATACGACTATGGCTACTACGGTAATCTATCAACTAATCCAATTGACTTTGAGTGTTCAATTGCATCGCGGCTGTGTTCAAAATGGCAAACTGGTACACCGGCAGTTCGTATCTGTTGTATTAACCTATGTACATTTAAAATGTTTTTTTCGTACACGTGGCGCAGGTACACACACCGCACACGGTCAGGAAAATGTGCAACCACGCTTGCGTAAATATGTGGATCCATTTGGGAATCATCGCCCAGCAAAATAAAAACCTGGCTGGGGTAGGCTTCCATAACGCGAACAATGCGGGTAAATTTAGTAGCATGTTTGTTATTGCCTGTTTTTAATAACTGGGTAAACGTTTTTAGCTGGTTAAGCAGAAAAACGCCTTTGGGCAGCTGGTTTTTAAGGGTAAACTCCTGTAAAAAGCTGTACAAATTCCACTCGCTGCTGCTAACATAAAAAAAAGGGTTGGGCTGCTGTGTGGTAGCATGCGCCGCCGATAGCAACTGGTAGTGTTTTACCACCCCATCAAACGGGCGGCGGGTATGGGCATTACGGGTAAAAAGTACATACAGGCGCTTGCAAATATTGGTAGAGTGGGAAATAAGAAAGGTGTCGTCAATATCGGAAATAATACCAAACCCGTTTTCATGGCTTACTACAATATGTCCTTCACCTACCGCACGTGGTGGCAGGCTGCCACCCTTGCGGTGTACAAGTGATACCTGTACTAAATGGTAACCCGGTAACGGCACCGTAGCTGGTGAACCTACAAAACGAAAAAAACCATCTTTAGCAGTACGGGTTTCCAGCGTAATATTTTGCCATTGCATAATTACTATGCGGTTGGCCATTGGCGATACCATAAACGACCGGATAAGTGCCAGCGAATTAGTCCAAATGTTTCCACGATATTTTTTGCGTGGCAACGGGCTTAGCCTTAATACATGCCCCATTACCATTACATGATGGGCAGTTGCATAACCCTGATACACCTTTACCACTGGCTTTACCGAAAGGCGTAACCAAAGGAATAATTTTTGTTGGAGCCTCGTGATAATATTTGGCCGCCGCTTATTTTCGTTTATCTTAATTGAAGTTTGCATAAAGCCAATTACATTTTAATCCAAAAAAATGGACACCACGGTTCAGCACTTGTTATTTATCATAAATCCCCAATCGGGAAGTAAAAAAACCAACGATTATCAACAACTGGTAAAGCAATACTTTGAAGCGCTGCAACACAAAATAACTATTTATACACTACAAGGTAAAAACGATGTGCCAGCTATAAAAAAACTAATTGCCAATACCAACCCCCATAAAATGATAGCCGTTGGTGGCGATGGTACGCTTAACCTGGTTGCTGAAATATTATTGGGCTCAAAAACGCTTATGGGTATTATTCCGGCAGGCTCCGCAAACGGCATGGCAAAGGAGTTGGGCATACCCGAAAATTTTAATGAGGCAATGTTGCTTGTTGTAAATGGAACTGGCAGAGCAACTGATTTAATAAGTATAAACAATAGCTCAATAAGCCTACACCTTAGCGACCTTGGCCTTAATGCCCGACTGGTAAAATATTTTGAAAAAGACAACCTGCGCGGCAAACTGGGTTATGCTAAAGTGGCTTTTAAAATATTTTGGGAGCGGCGCAACATGCGGGTTACCATTACCGCCAACGGCAAAAAAATTAGCCGGGTTGCCTTTATGGTAGTGCTGGCTAATGCAAGTAAATACGGCACAGGCGCCGCCATTAACCCCATAGGCAACTTGTTTGATGGCCTATTTGAAATTGTAATTGTAAGAAAACTGGCAGTATTGGAGATACTAAAAATGTGGTTTAAGCCTAAACCTTTTAAAAAGGAAAACATTGAAATAATACAGGCAACCCAGGTACTTGTTGAAACGCGGCGCGGGGTTCACTTTCAGGTTGATGGGGAGTATAAGGGAAAACTTACCCGGGTTACGGCTAAAATATTAGCCGGCAAATTACAATTGATAGTACCAGACAATTATAAATAACAATCATATCCACTGAAAATCGGTGGTCTTTTCCAGTTGATTAAAGGCGGCAGCGGCAAAAACTGGTGGAGATGCAATTTTTCGTTTTTCAGTATCCATCCAAGCCCCATCTACGGTAATAATGGCGGCCAGTTTTTCAATGTTTTTCCATATTTCGTGAACGATTGTCCAGCGGCCCAAATCGTTCGTGGCTTTTTTTAGCATGATGTTTATTTGTACCACATCGCCAAAATGAAGCTCGCGTTTAAACACACACTCTTCGCGAAGCAAAATAGGGCCTACTTTATATTGGGTAAACTTTTCCATTGAAGCCTCATGATCAACCAAAAAACACATGCGGCAGTAAGCCCCAAAATCGTAATAGGCCGAGTGGCGCAGGTGAAGGTTAGCGTCAATATCGCTCCAGCGTATATCAATATTTTTTTGGTAGCCAGTCATCTATAATTGCTATTTATTCACCTCGCTGGTAAAGTGAAACTCAATGTCGGGGTTATTGGCTTTTTCAGTGTTTAAAAACCATTCGCTTTGGGCCAGGTACACCATGTTGCCGTCTTTATCTTCGCCGGTATTGCCTAGTTTAAACCGGGCAAAATCCTGCAGCTTTTTATCATCTTTACTGGTAAGCCAGCAGGCCTTATAAAAAGGCAGACTATTAAACTGCACCGAAGCGCCGTATTCGTGCAACAGGCGGTATTGGATAACCTCAAACTGAAGTTCGCCTACACAACCAATAATTTTTTTGGTGCCGCCAAACTGTGTAAATAACTGGGCAACCCCCTCGTCGGTCAATTGCAACAACCCTTTTTCCAACTGCTTGGTTTTCATTGGGTCTTTGTTTACTACCTCCTTAAAAATTTCGGGCGAAAAGGTAGGGATACCTGTAAAATAAAAGTCTTCGCCTTCGGTAAGGGTATCGCCAATTTTAAAGTTACCGGTATCAAATAAACCTACCACATCGCCGGGGTAGGCCTCGTCCACCACTTCCTTATCGCGGGCCAAAAACGAGTATGGCGCGCTAAAGCGTACATTTTTATCTATACGCACATGATGAAAATATTTATTGCGCTCAAACTTGCCGCTACACACCCGTAAAAAGGCAATACGGTCGCGATGTTTGGGATCGAGGTTGGCATGTATTTTAAAAATAAAGCCACTAAACTTAGGCTCGGCCACGCTAACGGCGCGTACACTGGTTTGGCGGTCGCGTGGCGTGGGCGCAATGTCTATAAAGGTGTCCAACATTTCTTTTACACCAAAATTATTAACAGCACTTCCAAAAAACACGGGGGCAATTTTGCCAGCCAGGTATTCTTCTTCTTTCAGGGGGCCGTACACGCCGTCAATCAGTTCCACATCTTCGCGTAATTGGTCGGCATCCCGCCCGCCTATTTTATCGTTTAAAACAGGATCATTCAGATCGTTAATTGATACCACATTTTCATCGCCGCCTTTGGTATTGGCGGCAAAAAGTACCAGGTTCTTTTGGTGCAGGTTATACACCCCCTTAAAGTCTTTACCATTATTAATTGGCCAGGTCATTGGGTGTAACAAAATGTGCAGTTCGTTTTCTATTTCTTCCAACAGGTCAAAACGGTTTTTGCCATCGCGGTCCATTTTATTTACAAAAACAATTACCGGTGTATCCCGCATGCGGCACACTTCCATTAGCCGCCTTGTTTGGTCTTCCACACCGTTAACGCTGTCAACAACCAACACTACGCTATCTACCGCCGTAAGGGTGCGGTAAGTGTCCTCAGCAAAGTCTTTGTGGCCGGGTGTATCCAACAGGTTTATCAACATGCCCTTGTATTCAAAACTCATTACCGAAGTAGCAACCGATATACCACGCTGGCGCTCTATTTCCATAAAGTCGCTGGTGGCGTGCTTTTTAATTTTGTTGCTTTTAACAGCGCCAGCGGTTTGTATGGCGCCACCAAAAAGCAAAAACTTTTCGGTTAAGGTAGTTTTACCCGCATCGGGGTGGCTAATTATGGCAAAGGTTTTGCGCCGGTTAATCTCTTTTTCGTATTTCATTTTTTAACTTCAATAAGCAACCTGTACAATTTTAATAAGCAAAAACCCAGCTCCACTTTTTAATTTTTACTTTTTACTTTTTACTTATTTTTTTAATGGGCGCAAAGGTAAGGCAAGTATTGCTAGGTAAATGATAGACGAAAAGCCTGGGGTAGCATTGTGAGGGTCAAAATATAAGAAGAAAAAATAGGACCAGGGCAGTGATGCTTACCCTTCTTACATAATGTCTTTTAAAATAGCCCATACGTTTTCCATCACAATTTTTTCGCCTTCGGTGTTGGGATGTATGCCATCGTCCTGGTTTAGCAATGGCTCTCCGCCTACCCCGTCTAAAATAAAGGGAATGAAGTACAGGTTATTCTTGTTGACCAGTTGCTCAAACATTTTTTTAAAATTGTTGGCGTAGGTAGCTCCCATATTAGGGGGCACCTGCATACCGGCCAACACAATTTTGGCATTGGGATAGGCACTCTTTACCTTGTTAATAATGCTTTGCAGGTTTCCGGTAGTTTCGGCCACTGGTATACCACGGAGGCCGTCGTTGGCGCCTAATTCCAACACAAAAACATTTACGGGCGTACGCAAAATCCAGTCAACCCGGGCATCGCCACCGGCCGAGGTTTCGCCGCTTACTCCGGCATTAATGGTGTTATAAGGCAGCCCAAGCGAGTCAAGCCGTTGTTGAATTAAGGCAGAGAACGCCTCGTTTGGCTCCAGGCCATAGCCTGCGGTAATACTATTGCCAAAAAACACAATGTTTTTAGCCGCTTGCTTTTGACTTCCTGCTTTAGTAGTATCGCCAGCATTGGTGCTGGCTGTTTTATCGGTGTTTCCGCTACAACCGGCAATCACCATAAATGCGATAAAGATTAGAGTGCTTTCAATTTTATTTCTCATTTTATTTTCATTTAGAAGTGAACATCACCGTTCCTTTTTTATTTACTTAACGTAACAGCAAGTGCCAATCGGTTATTTTTACCAGGGGCATAAATATCCAATAAAAAATATACACCAACTTGAATACAATACTAAACGTTCAAAACGTAAGTAAGCGTTATGCCAGCGGCGGCCATAGCCTGTCGGTGCTAAACGATATTAATTTTAGCGTAGAGGCCGGAGCCACCATGTCAATTGTTGGGCCATCAGGCAGTGGTAAAACTACGTTGCTTGGGTTATGTGCCGGCATGGACCGCTCAACCTCGGGCATGGTTGAGTTAAACAATATTAGGTTAGACGACCTGACCGAAGACCAACGGGCAAAGGTGCGCAACCAGTATGTAGGGTTTATTTTTCAAAACTTTCAGTTAATGCCTACCCTTACTGCCCTTGAAAACGTAATGGTACCGCTGGAGCTGCGTGGCGAAAAAAAAATAAAACCCATTGCCATGGACTTACTTGAAAAAGTAGGTTTGGCCGACCGAAGCCATCATTATCCATCGCAACTAAGTGGCGGCGAACAACAACGGGTATCGCTGGCACGGGCATTTAGCAATAAGCCACGCATATTGTTTGCCGACGAACCTACCGGAAGCCTTGATGCCGAAACAAGCGACAAAATAGTGGAGTTGATGTTTGACCTTAATAAAGATGCAGGTACCACGCTGGTACTGGTAACCCACGACAGCGACCTGGCTTCCAAAACACAGCGCATCATTCGCATAAAAGGAGGCCGGATAGTGGCAGATGAAATGGCGGTGGCTGTTAATTATGGGTAATAGATGTAGAAGAACTGAGGCTGGCAAAAGAGCTAAGATAGCAGATTGTGAAATTGATAAAATAAGGGCTATCCCAAAAATGAGTGCATCATTACATAGGACTACGCGGGTAAATTTAGTAACATTCATTTTGTAGTTGTTAGATGCCATATAAGCAAAAAATGAAAGGATTGCGATTTGCCGCGGCGGACAAGCAGCAACGATGACACTATAAAAAACCAATGCTGATATTATATAAAATCATAGAAAGCTTATAAGTAAAAATTATAATGGTAAAAAAATCTACTCAATAAGTACTACCCTGCAGTTTCAATAAACCATCTAACCTTTAGACCAACAACTTTTTAATTTTTAATTTTTACTTTAAAACAATGCATTTTCGGTGGTTAATTTTAATGGCCTGGCGCGACAGCCGCCGCAACCGCAGCCGGTTGTTATTGTTTATATCGAGCATAGTATTGGGCATTGCAGGCCTTGTAGCTATTTATACTTTGGCAAGCAATGTGCGTACCGATATCGATCAGCAGGCAGCAGGCCTGCTGGGGGCTGACATTCAAATATCTTCCAACAAAGCGGTCGACTCAAGTATGCAGCAGTTGATCGATTCAATTGGAGGTATCCGAAGTGAGGAGCAAAGTTTTGCCAGTATGGTTTACTTTCCCAAAAACAATGGCACGCGGCTGGTACAGATAAGGGCGCTTGAAGGTGCTTTTCCCTACTACGATTCGCTGGAGACAGATCCCATACCTGTTGGTAAATCTTTCAGAAACAAACAGTCGGCACTGGTAGATAAAACCCTGATGCTTCAATACAATGCCCGGCCGGGCGATAGTATCAGGGTTGGCAATATTGCTTTTGTTATTGCCGGCACTTTGTTGAAAGCGCCAGGGCAAACCGGGTTTTCGGCAGCCATTGCGCCTACGGTTTTTATTCCGCTGCAATACCTGCAAGCAACAGGCCTGTCGCAAAAAGGCAGCCGCATTAATTACAGGTTCTATTATGTTTTTAACGATAAAACGGCAATAAAAGCACTAGCAGAAAATCTTGCCCCAAGGCTTGAAAAAGCCGGGCTTGATGTTGATACCGTAGAAACTAAAAAAGTGCAAACTGGTCGGTCGTTTGCCGACCTTACCAATTTTTTATCGTTGGTAGGTTTTATTGCATTGCTGCTGGGTTGTATTGGTGTGGCCAGTTCCATTCAAATTTATATAAAGGAGAAAACGGCCACCATAGCCATACTTCGTTGTTTAGGAGCCACTGCCGGGCAATCGTTCATCATTTATCTCATTCAAATTGCGGCCATAGGGTTGGCCGGGGCAATAGGCGGTGCTGCATTAGGTACGATTATACAGCAGTTTTTGCCTTACGTGCTTAAAGATTTTACTGCCATCAACATAACCACGGCCCCCTCGTGGGCAGCCATTGCGCAGGGTGTTGCGCTGGGTTTGCTGATCTCGTTGCTTTTCGGTTTACTTCCCCTCATCAGCTTACGAAAAATTTCGCCGCTGAATACGTTGCGGGTATCGGACAACGCAGTGGTGGTAAACCGCGACCCGGCCCGCTGGCTGGTATATGCGTTGATTGTGGCATTTATTGTTGGCTTTTCGTACCTGCAATTGGGCAGTATAAAAAAGGCATTTGTGTTTACCGGGGGCGTGCTGCTGGCTTTTTTATTGTTGACTGGCGCCGCACTTTTACTTATTAAAACAGTCCGTAAATATTTTCCCGGTGGCTGGAGCTATCTCTGGCGGCAGGGCCTGGCCAATTTATTCAGGCCCAATAACCAAACCGTTATTTTAATAGTATCCATTGGTTTGGGTACATTTTTTATCAGTACACTTTTTTCGGTACAGTCAATTTTACTTGGTCGTATTAGTTTATCGGCCAGTGGTAACCAACCTAATATGGTGTTGTTTGATATACAGACCGCCCAGGAGGTAGGGGTGGCAAAAACTGCCCAACAGTTTGGGTTACCCATTATTCAACAGGTGCCCATTGTTAACATGCGGTTAGAAACGCTTAATGGCAAAACCCCCAACCAATTACAGGGCGATGATACTGCTTTTAGCAAACGTGCCTTTACCCGCGAATACCGGGTAACCTACCGCGACAGCCTAACCAGCAGCGAAACTATTACCGTAGGTAAGTGGATTGATACAGCCGCGCAAAGTGGCCTGATACCCATATCGATTGAGCAGGGTTGGGCAAAAAGGCAGGCATTAAAGCTGGGCGATACCATGGTTTTTAACGTGCAGGGCGCCCGTATGGAAACAGTGGTAGCCAGTTTTAGAGAAGTGGACTGGAACCGTGTACAAACCAATTTTTTGATAGTATTTCCAACGGGAGTATTGGAAAAGGCGCCACAGTTTCATGTGCTTATTACCAGGGTAAAAGACGATGCGGAATCGGCAAGGTTTCAACAGGCCATGGTAGTTAAATTTCCCAATGTTAGTATTATTGACCTTGGGCTGGTACTAAAAACGTTGGATGAAATTTTGGAAAAGATCGCTTTTGTCATCAGGTTTATGGCAGGTTTTAGTATACTTACGGGGTTGGTAGTATTGATTGCCTCGGTACTTATTAGCAAATACCAGCGCATACAAGAGAGTGTATTATTGCGCACCTTAGGCGCCAGCCGCCGCCAGGTACTTCAAATTACCGCCATCGAATATTTTTTTTTAGGTGCGATGGCCAGTTTTACCGGTATATTTTTAAGCGTTGGCGGCAGTTGGGCATTAGCCATCTACACCTTTAAAACGCCTTTTGAGGTTAACCTCGTTGCTTTGCTTATATTAATGGCCAGCATTTGCCTGCTAACTATAATTATTGGCCTGATAAACATACAAGGGCTGCTGAATAAAACGCCGCTAGAAGTGCTGAGAAAGGAAGCGTAGGAAAAGCTGGAGGCTGCAAGCTGCAAGCTGCAAGCTGCCAACCGCAAGCTGCCAACTGCAAGCTACAACTTGAAAGCTGCAAGCTGCAGGCTTTAAGTCGCGGGCTACAAGCTATAAGTTGCAAGCTATAAGTTGCAAGCTATAAGATGCAAGCTACAAGCTATAAATTGCAAGCTATCAATTGCAAGTTGCAAGCTACAAGCTGCAAGTTGCAAGTTGCAAGTTGCAAGCTACAAGTTGCAAGCTACAAGATGCAAGCTACAAGCTGCAAGCTACAAGCTGCAAGTTGCAAGTTGCAAGCTGCAAAATATAAGTTGTAAGCTGTAAATCGTTAATTGAATATCACTGGCACCATGTAACCGATTGAAGAATTTTAACATTGAGCTCTAGCCTCCCGGCTGTTGGCTCCCGCGTCTAGCCCCCCTACTATTGACTTATTGGCTGCTGGCTATTGGCTTTCTGCTGCTGGCTGTTGGCTCCCGACTACTTACTCCAGATACTGACTTATTGCTGTTGGCTCCCGGCTCCCGTTTGTTGGTTCCAAGATGCTGGCTGCTTGCTGTTGGCTCCCGGCTTTTGGCTTTCGGCTGTTGGCTTTCGGCTGTTGGCTTTCGATTATTGACTTATTGCTGCTGGCTTTCGGCTGTTGGCTCCCGACTATTAACTCCAGACTACTGACTTATTGCTATTGGCTCCCGACTGTTGGCTGCAGGCTGCTTGCTGTTGGCTTTCGGCTGTTGGCTCCTGACTATTAACTCCAGATTACTGACTTATTGCTGTTGGCTGTTGGTTGTTGGCTCCCGACTATTAACGCCAGACTAATAACTTATTGCTGTTGGCTGTTGGCTCCCGACTATTTACTCCAGACTACTGACTTATTGCTGTTGGCTGTTGGCTCCCGACTATTAACTCCAGACTACTGACTTATTGCTGTTGGCTCCCGACTGTTGGCTGCAGGCTGCTTGCTGTTAGCTGTTGGCTGTTGGCTCCCGACTATTAACTCCAAATACTGACTTATTGCTGTTGGCTCCCGGCTCCCGGCTGTTGGCTCCCGACTATTAACTCCAGACTACTGACTTATTGCTGTTGGCTGTTTTGTGCCGTGTTTAGTTGCACCAGTAGCTTTTAAACTACAAAACGCACGGTTATATAGTCCGCTAACGGGTATTGTTGGTCATGTAGCTTCGGCATCCTTTTCGGGCAAATTAATACACGCCGCCAACAAAACACGAGGTATAAAAATAATTTTAGAAATCTTCATTTGATAAAATAAATACATTCACCAAAAACAGACAGCCGAACAGTGATATAAATAACTGGTAAGTAAGATGCCAAGCATTAAGTAATGGTAACTACCTAAAAAAAGGAACTCCCTGGAAAGGGAGTCACCGTTAAAAAAAACCCCCAGAAAAAGTTTAACATAGGTGAATATTTTTAGATGTTATTTTAAAATGTATAATGCAAATTTCTTTATCTTAACAATGAAAAACAACGGGAAATTCACCAAATAAATACGGGAAATTTCCCGTTCGTTTAATTCTAAAAAAATCAGAATATTGCCTATCAACCAAACAATCAAAAACCCACTGCATATGGCAACCAAAAGTTTTTTTTATTTAAAGGATATTCAATTGTTGATAGAGGAGGCTTTAAAAGCTGGAGGCTCCGAACTGGGAATAGTTATAACCCACCCTAACAATGAAGCAACTAAACCTTCACTTCATATTAGTTATATACCTATAATTAAAGAAAAGAAAAGAAATAATATTGATGCAGTCAGTGCAAGTATTACAGTAAATAAAGGAGAACTAACTACTAATGTAATAGATGGGTGCCCATATCCACCACGCTGCAACTAATTTTAAAATATGTTTTCATGAGAACAGTCATGGTTTGGCTTGATACCCTAACGCCTTTTTTGGCCCTGGCAACAGGTATTTATGCTTCGCGTACAACTTATTGGAAAAAACACACCACCTGGCTGGTAGGTTATGTGGTAGCAATTTTTATAGTAAATGCAGTTGGCAACATTTTATCAGAGTTTTTTTTGTTGAATAACCACGCAGTCTATCATGTTGGAAACCTCTTGAATATGGTAATGCTTTCGTTGTATTTTTTTTATCTACCAGCGGTTGGGCAGTTTAAGCGCCTGGTTGTTTCGCTGGCAATACTTACTATTGTATTAAACATTAGCTATAAATTAATACAACAAAACTTTTATATTTTCGACTCCTTTGGCTTTGGCCTGTCCAGTTTTGTTTTTACTATTTATGCCATGCTTTTTTATATTGGGCTTATACAAAATCAAAAAGGTGAAAACCTTTTTACCTTACCCGATTTTTGGATGGTAACTGGAATCTTTTTCTATTACGCAAGCTGTTTTTTTATTTTTTTATTGTATCAACACTATACCCGATTAGGTGTAACCAACATAGGAATATTATGGAAGTTTCAGAATATTATGCTTAGTATTATGTGCATAACTATCATCAAAGGATTTCTATGCCGAGTTTCACGAACGACCCTTTCATTGTTATAGCTGCCTGTGGCTTTGTATTCCTTCTTTGCGCTTTTATTATTGTGTTTGTAATATCTTATCAAAAAAGTACCTACCTATTTCTCCAGGAAAAAAAGACTATGGAAAGTACATTTAAAGAACAATTGCTGCAATCGCAAATGGAAGTACAGGAAGCTACTTTATCAACGCTTAGCAAAGACCTTCACGATAATATTGGCCAGCTATTAAGCACAACAAAAATGCTGATAGGCATTACCGAACGCGAATTGGCCACCCCAAGCGATACGCTGCATACGGCCAACGAAACGCTTGGCAAAGCAATTACCGAATTACGGTCACTTTCAAAATCGATGAATAAAGAATGGTTGGAGCAATTTGATGTGAAGGAAAATCTGCTTGCTGAAGCAAATCGTATCAACTTCACAAATACCGTAAAATTACACCTCACCTTACCCGAAAAAATATGGATGAAAGCCGATGAGCAGGTAATATTATTCAGGATTTTGCAGGAGGGCATTCAAAATGCTATAAAGCATGCTGATGCCTCTAATATTAGCGTAAAGCTGGATTACCAAAACGAGCACTTAGTAATTACTGTAAACGACAATGGTAAGGGATTTGAAATAAAAGAAGTAAACAAAGGACTTGGTATTATTAATATAGAACAACGAACCAAAATATTAGGTGGTACGGCTGCGTGGTTAAACGATGGCCATGGCTGTACTTTACTTATAAATATACCTGTAAAAGAATACTAATAAAGCGTATGAGTGTAACCGTAGGGGTTGTTGACGACCACCAGCTATTTTTAAAATCGCTGAGCTTGCTTTTAACAAGCTTTCCTAATTTTTCGGTGGCACTGGAGGCCCTTAATGGCAAAGACCTGCAGGATAAAATTAAATTAGTTAAAAAACTACCTGAAATTATTTTATTGGATGTAAATATGCCCGTAATGGACGGTAGGGCCACGGCCCAATGGTTAAGCCAACACTACCCCGCTATAAAGTTGGTTGCCTTATCAATGAACGATAACGATAAAACAGTAATTGAGATGATACGGGCCGGCTGCTGTGCCTATCTTTTAAAAGACACACATCCTGACGAATTGGAGCGGGCACTGACAGAAATAAACCTGAAAGGATATTATAATGGCGATGTAAGCAATATTAATTATCGCAGGTTACTATTGACAGACAAAAATAATGAGCAGATACAAATTTCTGACCGGGAACGGGCATTTTTAAAACTTGCCTGTAGCGATCTTACCTATAAAGCCATTGCTGCCGAAATGGGTTTAAGCGAACGAACTATTGATGGCTATCGTGAAAGCCTTTTTCAAAAGTTTAAAGTGGCCAGCCGCGTTGGTCTTGCCTTAGAAGCCATTAGGAGGGACCTGGTAAAACTGTGATATACCTGTAGCATTCAGGTATTTTATTGGCATTTTATGGTATGTTGATAATGTTTACTTCCGTTATAATGATTTGTGTATGGTAATAATACAATGATTATTCGCTACTTGTTACACTCAATGCTGAATATAAAATCATGATAAAAAAGGGTGAATAAAATTATCAACGGAATAAGGCCGAGTAGGCAAGCGGGATTTTCACCCGCGAGCCTCTCACAGAAACGTACGTGATAGTCTCCCATCATACGGCTCGTGTTATTCTTTTATCATTAAAACAATACCCGTTTTCCCAATGATAAAATAATCGTTGGTTTTTATTTCCGGTGGATAACAGTTTGCTTATCGCCCCCTTTATGGACGTTACTTTGTACTTGTTCTGTATCCATTTCAAAAGCCTTAACTCCAGAAGTAGTATTATTTTTAATGATGCTTTGCCATATAGACCAAAATAGTTTATCCATCCTCTTAACCTGCTGTTTAATTTCTCTGCTATTGCTTCTATTTCCACTAAAGTAATTCGCCGGTCTACAGTTGTTCTTATTGTTTCTGCTATCTTCTTCTGATTTGCCTTACTTATCTCTGCTGTAAATGCCATGTAGCTGTCTTTGCAATATTTACTTTGGCTTTTTCGTGGCTGATAACTGAACCCTAAAAAGCCAAACTGTACTTTGCTTTGCTTTTCTGTTCTGCGATAATCTTTGCAGTACACTATCTGCGTATTCTCCCCATTGAGCCGTAGTCCTACTGCCGTAGTCTTTCTTTAATATCCTGTTGCAGGTTTTCGGCTTCTTCTTTTCTTCGACAGTGTTTGACTATATCATCCGCATACCTTACAAACTTTAGCTCTGCATCTTTCTTTTCAAGCCATTTATCCAAAGCAAAGTGCAAATACAGATTAGCTAACAGCGCAATGATTACTCCTCCCTGTGGCGTGCCGTTACCTCCTCTTTCGGTCTCTTCGCCTGCCTTGTTTACTATTTTCATCTCAAACAATCTTTTTACGTATATACTCACGGCTGTCTGCAATACTATGATGCTGTCCAACTACCTGCGGGCCTAAGTAATCGTTGCTTCTTTAAAGCCTTATATCCTTATGTATTTAGAATGCTTTTTCTGCCTCCTATAATTAAGTTTCTCCTGCAGGTTTTCCTAAGTTCTTTTTTAAAGCCTGCTATAAAGTCGTGCTATCTCAATAACGGCAGGCATGCAGCCAGTAATTCCAGGTGTCCGCTGCACTTGTCCTTATCAACGCACAATCAGATAAGTTTTGTTACACAACTTTTGCTTTTTCGATACGTCTTCAACAGTTCACTTTCGTTCAACTTCCTGTAGCTTAACTGACCTTTCTTCAGTCCTTTTCCTCAACCGTTCACTACCGCCATTTTACAACAGAAGCAGCGTGAGGCGTTTTGATAGCGATGCCTGTAACAGCGCTACCGATGGATAAAACAGTATTGCAGTCCTGCTTCCCATCATCTTTAAAAGAACATGCAATTGGAAAACTAGCTGCTTCATGGCACACACTGCAACGCAATGGATGATGAAAATAGCTATAAAGCCTTATTCCAAAAAAGTCATAACCAGATTGCGGATAGTCATTAAATAATCTAACAACCCTGTTATCATTTTTCTGTTAGAAAAAAATTTCTAACGGAAATTTTCTAAAAAAAAAATGGTGTGAAAAATAGTTTAACAAATACCAGAAAACATATAGACGTTGGTGGATTAAAGTTTTGTCCTGCCGGGGTCTTCTATTTATGGCCTTTTGGGTGGCCGGCACCCCGGCATGCAGGCAATCCTTTAGCCCTCAATTCAACTATTTATAATACGCAGGAGCAAATTCAACATTCTTGTTTTTTATATACAATCTGGTGTTGCTGAGTTCATAATCTTTTAATGTTTTGCAAGCTTTCTTGCCCTTTTGCGCAGGTGGGCGCTTAGATATAATTATAATAAATTATGCAGGATAGTATTCGCTAAAAAGATCAACTAAAATAAATATTTTTCTTCAACAAGATGATCGGGAAGAATTTGCAGGTGAAGAATACCCTGTAAAAGCTTAAAAGCAACTACCAAATAGGTAAAAAACGATTGGCCGAACGGATAAGATATAATAGTACCCCATTTGTAATTAACAAAAAGAGGCTGTTCCAAAAGTTTTGCTTAAGCGGTTGCCAGTTGCATCATAATAATAAAAAAAGCCAACAGCTTTTACACCAACGGCTTTTGTGTCTTAGCTTATTACCGATGCTACAGTTGCTTAACTAGCACGGCGGGGTTCCTTGCCAACACACAAGGCCGGGAAAAGGAGACCCCAACGGGACAAAAGAAAAAAGGAGAAAAGAACAATATTCTAATTCAGTGTTTCATGCTGCTAATCATGCTCCTGTCTATTCTTCTATTCTATCTTTTTTGTATTGTTCGAGGGCCATTATAAATAATTTTTAACTGTAGCCAGGAAAACGTTGCGTTTCATAAACATATAATTTAAAAGCCAGCTGTTTTTAATAAACTAGTGGTATTTTTGTGTTTTATTCCCCTCCTCTCGCTTCCGTTGCAAATTATTGACCGTGCTGTCTATTTGTGTAATGTGGCGAAGGCGAAATGAAATTGAATTTGTGGAATTTTTGCTATTATGTCTTAACATTTTGTAATGGTAATCGTTCGTTTTTCGTTCATTTGTTATTCGTTTAACGGTCGTTTGCTATTAGGATAAAACGGTTTTTAAGGGTGTCGCATTGTCGGTGTTTACAAACAGTGAAAATTTTTTAAATAATCCCGAAAAGATTGAGAGTTTTTGGTTTGCGTTATATCCACGGTGTTTGATCGCTTAGGAGTCGCAGGGTTCGCGGTAAATGATTTATGAATATTTTACCTATTCGAGGTCTTTTATTTTTCAGTTAGCCGATGCTTATTCTTTAGGACAAGGCGAAGCAATGCAGGCTCCATGAAATTAAAAAATAGGAGTTCAAAATTAAAAAAGAAAACCTGCACCAATAACCTGCAAAAGTTGGCAAGATGATAGTTAATACTGAATAGGAGAACCGGTATTAATACCAAGGTTATACTTTGCGCTAAAGTTTGCCACCTGGTCCTCAAAATAAGGGGGGTTTGGACCAGTTGAAGCCACAGCATCTGAACAGCCAAAACCCTCAGACAATTCAGATGTTATTGACCCTACAACCAGGGCACCTAACACTAGAGCGGCGATCTGGCCCCAGTTGATCTCGTTCTTTTTTAAACCGATGATTGTTCTTATTTGCTGTAATACTATTTCGAGTACACCTTTAGTATTTTTATCGAGTAAAAAACCAACATAATTGTCAATTATGTTTTCCGATACAAAGTCGAGTGTAAACCGGTCCTTCACCACTAATTTAGCCTCTAATAACAATTTAACGGTGTTTGTTATAAGGTAAGCATCATCAAAATAGCCATCAAGGTTAGTACGCTGCATCTCGTTTGCATGATTTTGTCCCTCAAGATAATTTACAAGTTTAACCGTAGCCTCCTTTACAGCTACATACTCTGACAGAGATGCCTCATCAATCAATTGTTTTAAAATTATAGGTGCCAATGTTACGTAGTTCATGTAACTGTTTACAATAGACATGATTGTTTTATGGCCCAGAAAAAGACCTGCATATTTTTTTATTTTAGCTACCGTAGCAAGATGGGCATCATTTTTTTTTTGATTGATCGCGGTGGTTAAACGTTCAACGGCCTTTGTTGCAGTATCAATATCCAATACGCTAACGGGTACACCACCACTACTTAACCTTTCAATGTCTTTGTTTATAAAAATAATAAGTTTTTTTATCAGATCGGGCTGAAATCCCTCATTTTGCTGGCACCATTGCATCCATTTGATTAAATCACTTTTTGAAGCATTTCCTTTTTCCAATTGCCTCATTATTTCCTTCAGATGCTGCATTTTATCGTTTATTTCAGGAAAAAGCTGTTGGCGGATAAATTCGTTTTGTTTTTGAAGGCTTTCTAACCTTGACACCCATTCGTCTTTATTACCGTCGTCATTTTTATTTTGCGCTAAGCGATAAGTGTTTACATAATTAAGGTATCCGCCCAAATCCTCTACATTACCAAAAGCTTCCGTAAACCATGATGCTTCCCTGTAATTATCAGAAGCCATGAGCATTAATAATGCCCGTTGTAATAAAAGCATACCTGTTGACCTATCGGCAAATGGAATGCCTAATAAACCGTCTAAACGCGGGTCGTGATCCAATGGGGTATCGTCAACCTGCAAAGGAATAACGCGTTTGTCCAGCTTTTTTGATGTTTGAATTTCGGCCATCACCCCTTTGGAGATATAAGCGTGGCGGGACCATACTAGTACAACTACTTCGCAATTGCTGATATGGGTGTCAATTACCAGTTGAATGTTATCACCGGGTATAAGTTTATGTATATCAAACCAAATTTCATGGCCATCTTTTTTAAGGGTTTCATTTATTTCTGTTGCAACCGACTTGTCGTTCCATGAGTGACTGATAAACACTTTCATATAAAATGAAATTTAATGGTAATAAATAGTTCAGTAAAAACAGGCAGTCTAACGGCCTGCAAGTTCAATAAACAAGTTATTATTTTATTTAGATTTTTTCAATTAAATTAAAACCGCCTACAATAAATACTTTAATTATGTAGGTTGTTGCAGATCAATAGCAGCTTATTTAGGAAAATTATTACAGTCCGTTATCTTTTACAAAAAAGCAAAAGTTTATTAATTTTCATACACATTAAAAAACTTAAATAATTTGATATTGAAGAACCGTTAATAAAGAAGATATTTACGCCTAAGCCGCTTACAGCATCCTACGTAAATGTGTACCTTCATTCAGTTAAAAAATCTCGGCGCATTTTCCGTTTAAACCTAGTTGGGTAGCATTACTTTCCTAAAAATTATATTTAATAAAGTGTTCTTATCCTCGGGATTCTAAATTGCAATGGCACAACACAACCGAAGCCTCGCCCAACCATTTCGGGGGTGTAAATAAAAGCCAGCTGAGGGGCCGGGACAGGTTTACTAAAGCTCGCTCCTGCCGCCTTATTGCCGGTATGCCTGTAACCGGCAAGCAGCTATCCGCTACAGTTCGTCGCTATAGTTGAGGAGACTTTAGCTTTTGCGAGACAAGGAGCCGTTTCGATATGTCTTAGGTCGGTTCCCCGCCGCGGCAAATTAGCCACTTTAAACATGGAAGTACCAAAACCTGCTGCTACTATACTTGTTGGCGTTGGCTCATTGTGCGGTGTTTGTATGCGCAGGCGGCTGTTGCCGTACTGGTGTATTTCGGTTTGCGTGGGTATAGATGCGTTTATTGTTTCGTATAAGGCCATTTTATTGCCGGTGGCATCCCGCACATATACCGTGGTTTTGGTACCTACCGTTTTGCTTACGCGGTTGCCAGTTGCATCATAGGTATAGGTTATGGTGCCACCCGCTTTGTTAATACTCAATATTTTTCCATAAACATTCCAATCAATATTAGTATTGACTTCGGCAGCATCGGTTTTTAAATTTCTTATGGCATCGTAGGTATAGTTGTTGGCAAGCTGGCCATCTATATCTTCGGTAAAATTGGTTGAAGGTGTGGGGGTCTGTTATATGGGTGAGCCTATTGGTATTGCCTATGTAATTATTTGCCATGGCATCCAAAGCCATAAAAGGCTTGCCGGTTGCCAGTGTGCCATTCCTGTAATAGGTCAGTATGTTTCCATTGGCATCGTAGGTAATCCGTTACTTATAATCGTTTATGGCTATTGGGGTAAACGTATTGTTTTGGCTGTTAAAGCCGCGGTAGGCATTCAAGGTTATTAGCCTGTTTAGCGGTCGTACCCATAGCCATATACCATTTGCCCACGGCCATCGCCCGAACCGGCTGCCGTACTTAGTGCGAGTAAACTTACCATCATAGAGGCAATGTTGCCATTAAACAATTGGGCTGCGCTGCCTATTCCATCTGACGGCGCACCGGGTAGGTTGTGCATACCGGTGGCAAAAGGTGTTACCGTGGTGTTAATCGCGGCGTAATCGGCAGTGTAATAATTTAAGCTAAAGCCGAAGGCATCCCTTGCTACCAGCGGGTTTCCGGTGACGGCGCCGTCGCTGCCCATATCGCCCGGTGCATAAATTTGGGCGGTGTTGGCAGTAGGGTTGCAGGCAGTGGCGGCAGGATCAATAAATGCCTCAAACACATCGCCGGTGGCGCTTTCAAACCATCAAGAAAATTAATTTCTGATTCGGCCACGTATTGTAACGGTTGCCCAAAAACCGGCCTTATGTTAATATTAAGTTTATCGTTGCCGGTGCCGGTTGCACAGGCTCTGCCGTCGGCACCACTTATGGCGGTGCTGTTTACACCTTTTAACCAACCCTGTAGTGTGTAGGCATAATTCATACCCTGCACATGTAATTGCCCCAGCCGGGTACGGGCCAGCGGACCATGTTTGTAATATTGGTAAGCCGCATCACGCTCCCACACAATCATATCGCGGCTGGTTTCTACAGCCGTTATGCGGTTTTCGGCATCGTAGGTTTAGCGGTGGTAAAAGGCATTTTCAAAGCCCGGTTGGTAGTTTACCTGGTTTACTTTGCCACTTATTAAATCGTAGTCATAAGTAATTTTCTTATATCTGTTAGCCTGGTTTATAAATTGATCATTCAGTTTCATGGCCGCAATACCATTATAGTCCTGTAGCAGCACATCAACATTGCCATGTATATCGTAGCTGTAATAAGTTGCCGAAGTAAACCCGGCATCGGTAGCCAACGTTCCGGTGGCAGCATAACTTACCCTGTTACGTAGGTTTTGCTGGGTTATAAAGCCGCTAAGAGGTGGGGCGTAAGGCAGGTCGTAAACCGTTTGGGTTATTTGCGCTTTGGTTCCGCCAGAGCCATGCAACCAGGTATCCAGGGTAGGGATAATGGTTTTTTCCTGGCTGATGTCTTGGGTAATGGCCACGGTATGAGGCTTTTGGCATGCAGATGGTTGGGCGGTGTATTAGTAGTGATAAGTATAGATTCGGGTTTAATAATAAGGAGAACGATAATTAAGTAAAGGGCGAAGGTAGCCAGCATGTTTATGGAACGACAATCTATAATACAAAGGTGGCGAGGTTCCTTTCGTTCCGGTTGACTCGCCTTTTAATAGCCCATATATGCTGGCACACTTCCTGCAGTTGTGGTGTTGCGGTTAATAGGCAACAATAGCGATATTATTTTAGACAGAAATTTTGCCTTTACCGCTTACGTTTAACGCGGTTGCATGTTCCGGTTATCCATCATCATATACTGGTTTACTTCATTAATAAATACCCCCGCAAGTTTACCTTACCGCTTGCCGCTTTTTTTGGTTAGCCGTATGTCAAAGTTTTGCCGGGGGTAGATATTCGTATAATGTAACATTTCTTTTTTATAAGGTCTTGAAAGTCTGTAAGCCAAAAAATATAATTATGCTGACATACTTTTCGTACACTGCTGTTACTGGCGGGTTACGCACTAATACCGGGAGCAGTCAATATTTTTCTTTCTTCCAATAAAAAATATCCGAAACCGCCGTGGGATATTGGGCCAATACCCTTGTCATCACCATTAATATTTACTACATAATAATTGCCTACTGAAGTAAATAAAATACCTAAACCTTACTTATAAAGTAGCGCAGGCATAGCACATAAGTAACAATGGTTCGCTCCTGCGTAAAGCCGTTTATTGTTTTTTACTTTATTTACTGCCCATAACAGGTACCGCTTAAAAATAACGACAGCAGTAAAATTATAGGGTAGCTCATTGGTGCGTAAATCCTTTAATTATTAATTATCGGCAAATTTTACAAAACAGGCGGTGAGTTAATCAATAAACTACAAAGGGGCAGTATTAAAACTGCCCCTTTGTATATTTAAAGTAAAAACAATTACTGTCTCACCACCTTAACATTCCACACCTCATTTTGAATATAAACCTTTAATATGTAAACGCCCTGCGGCAGTTTAGGCAGGTTTTTAAGGGTTAGGCTACCATTGTTTATCCAACCCGCAATAAGCGATCGATACACAAGTTTACCATCTGCGGTTAATAACTCGGCTTTGTCGGTGGCACTTGCCAGTCTAATGGCATTGCGTATCACAACCGACAATGTAGTAGTAAACGGATTTGGCAATGCCTGCACCACCATTTGAGTGCTATAGTCAGCCAGTTTAATTGGCACAATATGCGAGTAGGTAAATCCACCATCTTTATCTTCCTGCTTTAATCTATAATAAACCCGGTCTGCGTTCAGGCTTGTAACCCCTGCATCAATAAACCGGTAGGTGGCCTGTACTGCCCCCTGCCCTTTTGCTGCGATATAGCCAATGTTTGTGAACGTTCTTCCGTCTATCGAACGCTGTATTGCAAAACCTGCAGCGTTTACCTCGTTAATCGTCGACCAGTTTAAAGCAACATCTGCATTATTTTGCACCGCGTTAAAATACAACCAGGTAAGCGGTAATGGTCCACCGCCCAACCTCACCTGTATCGAACACTCTTGTTTTGGTGGCTCTATATTGCCCACATTATCGGTTACAATAACGTTAAAGCAATAGGTACTGCCTGGGTTACCAATAAAGCTAAACGTGGTGGAGGTATACGAACTATCGGATTTAACAAAGGCCCCGCCATTTTCGGAATAGTATAAATCGTAACTGGTTTTTAAACCACTTCCCCCCTCATCGTCGGCTGCCTGAACTGACAAACTAATAATAGCGTTTTGCTGTACCGACAACGAGTTGGCAATGATAGAAGATACCGGGGCAACAGCATCAATAATGTTAACATAAGTATTGGTGCTTATGGGCTCATTAATATCAAATACGATTTGTGCTTTGGCAACTATGCTATCCCCGGTTACTGTACTTCGTGCCGGGCGTATATTGTAGCTTACAAAACCTTCGCCTTTACCTGTTGAATCATTTACGGGCAAATAGCCTGCATACGGATCGGTAGGCGGCAACCCGGTAGAAGGATCGATAGATTGGAAAACCCATATTAACTGCCTGTTTACCACATCTAAACCAGCACTAAACTGCACATTAAAGCCAATTGAGTCGGCAAGGTTAAGGGTAGTAGTATAATTGCTAAGGCCGGCGGGCACATTAAAGATATACTTACCAAAACCAAAGCTGCCCAATTGAATGCTACCAGCATTTACCGTTACATCTAACGGCTGGCGAATAATTACTTTTTGTGCTGCAGTGGTAGCAAATTTAGGATCATTTTCATATAAGATGGTATACGGTAATGTTTCAGTTTTTGCCACCATTTTCAACGGACCGTAGCCTGCCGGCCCCTGTATTTCGTTGGGGTCGCACGATGCCAACACGGGCCTGCATAATAACCATTTAACAGCTTTACCAGGAAACGTTAAATTACCGGTTAGGCAGGTACCTACACCTAAACCGCATACCAGGCTTGCCACCCCTGCACCTACCACTGCTCCGGCTCCGGCACCTGCTATAGAGCCAACACCAAAAGCTGCAAAGCCACCCACAGCACCTAATGCCGTGCCGCCAGATACAAACAGGTTATAACAACCGTAGCCTGTAAGGCCACAACCTACCAACCAGGGAATGGTGCTGCAAAGCAACGAACTAGGCGGGGTTGGTGGAGGGCATGGAGCCCCGCCAGGGCCACCCGGACCGCCACCAGGTCCGCCAGGACCGGGACCAGGACCGGGACCAGGACCACCAGGAGCATTTGGACCACCGGGCGCACCAGGACTACCCGGATTGCCGGGCGCACCAGGGCCAGGACCATTTGGACCGGGAGGACCACCAGGGCCGGGAGGACCGGGAGGGCCACCAGGAGCGCCGGGACCACCAGGACCACCAGGACCTGCTGGGCCTCCAGGACCACCGGGACCGTTAGGTCCGCCGGTACCGCCGGGTGCACCCGGACCACCAGGCGCGCCGGGAGTACCCGGGTTTCCTGTTCCGCCAACACCACCTCCGCCACCGGTACCACCAGGCTGACCACCTGTACCAGGACCACCTGCACCACCGGGGCCACCGGGGCCGGGAGGAGTGTTACCTGAACCTGGGCCACCGGCCCCTCCGGGGCCACCTGGGCCGGGAGGAATGTTACCGCTGCCTGGGCCACCGGGGCCACCGGGGCTACCAGGCTGACCAGGATACCCTATTTGACCAGGAATACCAGGCTGACCGATACCCGGCACCGCCGCTTTAAAACAAAGCAACAAAGTGTCGGTGCCACGCAATTTTAAAAAGAAACTACCGCCATAAAGGTTGTTGAATTTGGCAAAGTCGGTCAGGTCTATCGCAAATCGCGACACATCAAAATTGATAAACCCACCTTTTGCGATTGCTATAGGCCAGCAGGTATCAACCGCAGGATACCAGCCACCCAATACACCGCCCACATTGGCAGCGGTTAACGACGTAACCTTAATAATAAAGCGGTTGGTGGTAGTGGCCGTAATGTCAATTGTGCCGGTTGTTTCAATTAAATCCCAACCGGGATCGGCACCTGCGGTTTTACCGTACCGGTTAATTTCCCATAAATAAGTTTGACCGGGACCAAATACTGCCAACGGTAACAGTAATTTTCCGGGACTGTTACCCGGATTAAATGCAAAAGTACTGTCTAAAAAACCTTCGGAACAGGTGTTGCATTGGCCCACCACACCTATGGTATCGGCAGGTTGTAGTATACCCCATTTAAAGTATTCTTTCAAAAGGGTATTTCTAAAGTCAGTTCTGTTTTTGGCCAGAACAGGTAATACCGTACTATCTCCAAAATACCCTGGATTGTTAAGTTCCAGTTCGCGCATTTTTTCAATACCGCTGTATTGTTTTTCCACATATTCTTTTACAGTCAACCCCTCGGCGCCGGCGCCAACAGTATATACCTGTTGTGTAAATTTCTCTAATAATAAGGTAACACTAAACTCCTCCCCTGCCTTCATATTGCGGGTAAGCAATGGTATTAGTTTATAGTCGGTTATGGCAGAATACTGTTTAAACTGTAAACTATCGCCATATGGGTTCAGGTCGTTTCTTGTTTTTACATTTCCTTCGGTGGTAAGTTTCAAAACTTCGGAGCTGCCGGGTAGCACAATTTGCGATTGAACTACGGGGATGTCAACATTGCCGGTATTTTTTATTATAAAAGTGTAGAAAGCGTTTCGTCCTGACCGTAATACCTGCGGTGCCGAAACAAAATAATCGAGGGTAAAGCCGGTTGTTTTTTCTACCCTTAAGCTATTTGATAAGGTTGCCCTTATGTTTACCGGGTTTACCGCTACCACATCGTATACACCTAAAGGCACCGTAGACAGATCCCACTCCACCACTGCCTGCATACTACTAACTAAACTTACTTTTTTGACCAACGCACCAGCGGCAATTTGGCCACCATTGCTTAGCTGAAATTGTGTATTAGCCCTAAAGCCTGCTCCTTCAATGTTGGTTGTAACTTCTCCCTGGCCTACAATATTTGGCCTTACCGAAGTAATGGAGAAGGTTAAAGCCCTTGCCAGTAATGTAACCTCCTGAAGCCCTGCATCAAAAGTAGAAGTAACCACCAAATAATACGAACCAGCTTTTGTATCGGGAACTATCAATCGTTGATTGGCTTGTTGAGAAATATTTGCCTTAACATCAAAATTATTAGGCGTAGGAACACGATTGTAAGCCAAATAAATTTCGTTGTGTGCAAACGGATTGTTGCCAGTCATATCTACCACCATATCAAGCCCGGCCGAAACATCTATTTTGTAATAACGCTTGACAGCAGTTTTGAGCCCGGTTTTTAAAGGGATATTTAACAACAGGTTGCGAATACCAACTGACAACTGTAATGTCGACGACTGGCTGTTATTTAACAGGTTAATTTCGGGAACCGTATTTAAAATATTGGTGCGGGCAATGCCATAATAATCACCGGGAAACAAAGCCTCAACCGTATTGGTTACTGAATAGGCATTTTCCTGGCCCGGCTCCAGCATCATATTATTTTGCTGTACACCAAACAAGGTTGACTGCAATGCATTAAATACCGGGTTTTTTGAAAAATAGACCGCATTGTTAACCGAGCCGTTTGCGGGCTTTGTACCCTCGTTTTTAATTACGTAGGTGGCAGTAATTGTATCGCCCAATTGCGCTGCCGGTGGCAATAACAGGTTGCGAACAATAAGGTCAGCAGGCTCGGCAACAACCACTAACATAACAGCATTAAGTGTATTGTTGGTTATAATTGGCTCGTACAACCCAAAATCGTTTACGTATAAAATCAGGTAATAATTGCCAACCAGGTTGGGTGGTATATTCACTTCAATTGAATCAGCATAAGCTACACCTGCATTCAACGGGCCTTTCCTTGATGATGTGCCTATTTTTACAGCACCTAAAGTAACGGTAGGTGTGGAACTTATATAAATAGCATCGCTCCATACATCGTGGTTTCCAGCTGCTGCCGGGCCGTTATTTTGTACCGAATAAGGAATTTTATATCGCTGCCCTGCAAACACTTTTGTAGGTGCAGAAAAAACATTTGCCACAAAATCGATTGGCGGGGTTAACGTAATGGTAATAGGTTTAAAAATAATATTATTTCCGCGTGCTGTATCGCCAGCCGCAGTAGTAACATCGGTATAAAAAATAATATAATACTGGCCCGATAAACCATTTGGAGCCATTACCGAAGTTGTTACACTATATGATCGGTTAGCTGTTATACTACTTCTCCAGGTTTGGCCAAGTACAAAGTCATTTACATCTAATAAACTGTCTGTTGATAAATACAAGGCATCGGCCCAAAAATTGGTGGTGGAATTACCCGATAGATTTTTTACAGTAAACTGCACGTCCACTACTTTGCCCGATTGCCAAGCCCCGTTTACTACCAGCGTTTGAGCTTCAAGGTCTATTTTTTGAACAATGTTTACCGAAGTAGGAATTACTGCCGGCCTAATGAAAACAATGGGCTTAGTCAAAAACTGCCGACTGGATAAAATATTATTGGTTTCGTTTGACTCAAAGACAACGTCAGTAAAATCGGTAACGACAAAAATATTTCCCGAGTCGAACAATGACATTGGAATACTAACAGTGGAGACTAATTCTATTGTTTCGTTTGGTGCAAGCGTTTTAGGCTGGTTGTTAGTACCTATATGAAATGCAACCGCAGCATTAAACAAATTCTGGTCCGACATAAATATCCTGTCATTGTATACAACATTACCCGTTGATTTATTGCCCTGGTTTTTAACCGTATACCGCATTGTAAACGGACGGTTAAATACGATAGTGTCAGGCAACACCATACTTGTCACCACCAGGTCTGCACGGCTTCCAATGGTTATATTTACCAGCCCGGCACTTCTATGTATATTATTACCTTCCTGGTTAAACTCAAACACTTCGTTCAGTACATCGGTATAAACATACACGTAATAGCTACCTGTTATGTTCCTGGGTATGTTATAGGTGCGGGTGCGGGTATAGCTATCGCTATTATTAAACCTGTTAAGGGTAAGTAGAAATACTTCTTCGCTACCTAGTAAAATTGCAGAGGAATTAAAAATACTTTCGGTTGATATATACACTCTATCTGTCCAGCGACTTTCCCTTGGCGGATTGGAGCCATCGTTGGAAACCGTCCACAATACCTGTAATGTTTCGTTTGTAGTAGCTATTGGGGGTACAGTAACCACTATGGGCACAAGGTCGGCAGGTGGTGTTAACAGTACTCTGATGCTGTCGCTTTTTAAGAAGTTGTTTTGCACAAAGAGCTCAAAAAATCCGGTGCTGTTAACTACCACGTGAATATAATAGGTACCCAAAAAGGTATAAGGCACCTTCACCTTTACTGACCTGTTATACACACTATCCACTCTAAGTGTATCGCCCACAGCATTACACAAACTGGTAAAAGAACCAAGCGCTACATTTTCAACCTTTAGCAAGGTGGAGGTAGCATAACTAAATACCGGGTCTTTGGAAATGTAGATATTGTCTGTCCAAAAACGTCGTGTGCCTGTAAAAGGGCTGACAGTACAAGGTAAGGATATGCTATTGGCACCTACCGCTGGTGCCTGTCCTATATTTTTAACCCTGTATTGTACGTTAATCGTGTCGCCTGAAAATATATCGGTGGGCACACCTATTTGTTCTACCAACAGGTCGGGTAATGGTGGTAGGGTAAGGCTGATAGGCTTAAAAATGAAATTATTTTGCGTGTTTGTTTCGCTAAATGAAATATTATGGTGGCCACGGTTAGTAGCACACACCCCGCCTACCAATTGCCAGCAATACGCATCATTAATATTGGTCGAAATAAATACATAATACGTACCCGTTAACCCTACAGGCATTTTTACCTGCTTGGATTGAACGTACGACTGACCAGGATTTAAAAAAGAAATATTATCAAACGAAGCCAGCAGGTAATCATCCGCCAGTCGTAAATCAAGGTCTTGCGAAAGCCATATATAATCCTTCCACTTTTTGTTGCGGGTACCACCGTTACCAATATTTTTAACCTCCCAGTCAACGGTAATAGTTCCACCCGCAGTTACATTTTCAGGAATGGCATAACTGTTTACAATAACGTCGGGCAATGCACCTATGGAAAAAGTTTGCACTGGCCCCGGTGTTGAAAAACAAGTATTTTTCGAAATTACCTGCCAGTTATACGTACTACCCAAAGAAAAATTTTGAATACTTACTGAAATATTAGGGAAGTTTCCGTTTAACGGACTTACAGGCTTAGTGCCATTAATGTTCCAAACAAAAAGATCGTAAAAAGAAGCATTGGTACCTGGCGACCACGATAAATTAAACGGCTGTTCAATGTCCAATATTTTATCGGTTGGTAAAAGATTGGTGACTGCGCCCGGCGGCAGGGCCTGGATTACTTTAACCGGCGCACTATCAGCATACTGGCAATTGTTGCCATATACCCCATTTACAAAATAGGTAGTTGATACCTGTGGGTTAACCCTGGCAGTATCTTTTATGCTTCCGCTACTCCAGTTAAAAGTGTTGGCGTTGCTAACCTTTAGTGTAATCGTATCGCCAATACATACAGTAAAAGAAGGAATTGCGGTAACTACCGGTTTAGCCGAAATTGTTATAGTAAATAGCGCAGACTGTGCCACACAACCGTTTGTACTAGCGTATCGCACAAAATAAACACCAGCAGTTTTTACGCTTAATGCGATTGCCGAGTCCAGTTTCACTTCTTCATTTCCCTCCCTACGGAACCATTGAACCCGCGAAGCAATATTGGTAGTTAACAGTATACTATCGCCTGAGCATATATTGTTTTTATTGGCAGCAACAACGGGTGTAGTAAGCGCCGGCAGCACATTTACATTCACTGTATCTGTAAGCGTACAACCATTAGCATCGGTTATTACTACCCGGTAGCTGGTAACTACTGTTGGGTTTACCCCTATGAGCGAAGTGGTAGCGCCGGTATTCCATAAATAGTTGACACCTCCAAATGCAGTCAGGTTTACTGCAATACCATTACAAGTGGTAACATCGTTTATGGCTCCTTTTTTGGTTGGCAGGTAATTGGTAATTGTGGTGCGTAAGGTATCGTTAAACGACCGCTCGTCGCTGGCCAGTTTACTATATACTACAATTTGATAGTCTTTAATAGCCGAGAGGTTTACCCTTTGTGTAAAATTAAAATTAACTGCACTGCCAGACGAAATGCTGCCGCCAAACCGTTCGGTAACAGCAGGCGCTCCATCTACAATATACGTAACGTCAAAATTACCTGCTACGGCCGCCCCGCCATTCAATAGCCTTACAGTCAGCACATTTAACGACCCAAGTTCGCATCCATTAACCGGCGATACCAGGTTGGTAACCTGCACATCGTTAGCTACCGGCGCTGTAACCTGTACTACCTGCTGGGCCGACACCGGATTAAAGTTTTGTCCGCCGTTTTGTGTTGCAGTAACAGTAATTTGTCCTACGCCCACCAGGGTTACTACATTACCCAAAATGGTAGCAACACCCGTTGCCGGCACAGTAACTATAGTAAATTGTACAGGTTGGTTTGAACTGGCCGCAGCAGTAAGCAAAAAGGGTGGATCCCCGGCGGTCTTATTGCCAATGGCCGCAAACGAAATGGTTTGATTAATGCGTGTAATGGTCAAAGTATCTTTTCCGGTACCCGTGTAGTTTGCATTGTTTATGGTAACAACTACTTCGTACTTACCGGCATTTACCGGCAGGGCCGTATTTCCGTTGTAAGTAACGGTGTACGAAAGACCGTCGGGATTGGTAACTATTACCGGTGTTTTAGCATTACCTGTAAATGGTTGAACAAGGGTTGAGAACGATACGGTTGCCGTTCCTTTGCCTATTTGATAAATATTGGATCGGCTTACGGGGTTAAAATTTGTATTTCCAGCCTGTGCCGCTAATACCGAAATAACGCCTGCACCGTTTATAAACAGCGTATCGCCCTTAATAGTGCCGGGGCCATACTGAATAGTAAACATTAATGGCAGACCCGACGATACAGTTGCCTGTAAAAGATAAAATGGCGTACCAAAGGTTAAGACGGGCTGCGGTTGAAAAGTAATACTTTGGTTTTGTCTGAAGCTATACACATAAATGCCCGACAAAGGCCCCTGGCCACAAGGGGTAGTAAACCTAACTGTGTAATTACCATAATTAGTACCAGGATAAAAAACACTACTGGTATTATTGAGAATTGCAATACCGTCCTTAAACCACTGATATGCCGCTGCCTGTTCGGTAGCTACCGGTGCCGAAGCAAACAGCACAGTGCCGCTTTCGGTAATGGTGGGGGCCGTTGTGGGTATGTTGGTAAATACCCTTATCTGGGTTGTGTTGGTATACCCATTGCCACATGCATTGTAGGCAGTGGCTCGCAAGTTGTAAACGCCGGCAGTTGTCCAATTTACATTTACTGTTGCGGGGCCACCTGCCGTGTCTGGCAAAGTTCCACCACCCGACAATTCCCAGCGGTATTTAGTATCGACCGCTGTTGAAGCTACCAACGAATATCCTTCGTTGGTATTGCAAACAACCGTTTTGCCTGTAATATAAAAGTATGACTCAGGTACTCTTTTAATGGTGATGTTGGCATTATTTGCCGCACTTGTGTCAAACGGCGAACTGGCAATGATGCGTATGCGGTAACCCGTGCCAGCACTGGTATTTGCAGGTATAACCGCCCTTATGGTATCCGCACCCCTACGGGTTAAGCTGCCTATATTTACCGGGTTTGCAAAACTACCCGCGCTATTAGATAACTGTGCGGTAAAAACATTATTTGAGCCAAACTGACCAGTAACGGTATATGGCACGTTTACCGGTTCTGATGCACAAAACATTGTATTTACTACTCCTATTACCGCCCTAACCGCCTCTGGAGGATCTATTTTAAAGGCACCGGAACTGGTTAAAGTCCACCTGCCATTTGCATCCCGCGCCCTTACGTAAACCCTATGGTTACCGATAGATATGTTTGCCATATCTAACTCAAAAATAAGACTTGAGATATTAGAAGTGTTCCCGGAAACGGGAACATTGGTACCATTTCCAAAACCCGGATCGGTATCAATAAAGTACTCAAGTTTGGTAATATTGGGAAGCAAACCATTAAGCGGTAGTAGCGTGTCTATATAAAATGAGCGATTATTTGTAATGCTCCAAAGGCCATTATTGTCAAGAAACCGAACGAATAACTGGTGAAAGCCCGAACGAAGCGTGTTGGCATTAAATGCGAAAGCAAGGTTATTAATATTGGTTGATGACGAAACGGCCACGTTGGTAGCTTTTCCAAAGCCGGGGTCATTGTCAATAAAATATTCGCCTTTTACAATATTGGGTAGCTGGTTGTTATTTTGTGATATAACATCAATATAAAATACCCTTGCATTAGTTATGCCCCAATTGCCTTTGGCATCTCTAAACCGGGTATAGATGTAATGAAAACCTTTTGCCAAAGTATCTACATTAATACTAAAGGCTATGTTGGTAATGTCAACGCCCGAAGAAAATACTATATTACTTGCCCTACCAAAACCAGGGTCAACATCTACAAAATATTCGCCCCTTGTTATTTGCGGAAGATTTATATTTTGACTGCTAATATCATCTTTATAAAAAACACTTTTGTGCGTGATGCTCCAGTTTCCATTTGCATCGCGAAAGCGGGCAAAAATATTATGAAAACCTACGGACAAACTATTGATGTTGATACTAAATGCAATATTGGTAATATTGGTTGACTGGCTAAAATTAATGTCGGTACCCATGCCAAACCCGGGATCACTATCAACAAAATATTCCCCCTTTACAATGTTGGGAAGGTTAATAACGGAAGTTGGAAACCCCTCTTTATAATAATTTCTAAATGACACCAATGACCAGCCACCTTTTTGTTGGCCATTTAATGTATATGAAGGAGTAAACGCCCTAACACCCAACGAATGAAAGCCGTTTGGCTGGTTGTTTAGGTTAACCTGGAATGATGCAGTCACATCTGCTCCGGCTATAAATGGCAATATAGGAGTGGCGCTGCCAAAACCGGGGTCGTTGTCAACAAAATATTCGGCTTTAGAAACATTCTGAGCATTAGTAACGCTAGCCAAACCGATTACCCAAAATAGCAATAACAACTTTTTAAAAAAGTTCATGTAGTGCAACATTGTAATATAGGTGTAAGAAAACCAGGGCTACTTTCACTTCAATTTATTAACCAGTATGGCAGCCAGGTAAACGGGTAAATTAATTATTTGATTTCACCTTTATAGTCACCGTAATAGGATCGCTGTTGCTGCCAATAGGCTTGTTTTCGAACGCGTAAACTGCCGGTATTGGTGGAATACCCGACAGTACGTAAGGAGATTGCCCACTAAACATACCACCGTCTACAGGGTTAGGCACAGTGCTACCAAAACCTGCGCCAATAGCAGGCGAATTAGTTGCAAGTTTCCATTGCCCATCAAACGATATGCCTGTTCCCGCACCCACAAATACATTGGCAATAGTAACATTGGATACATTGCCGTTACCAGAACCAAACTGGGTGCCATTGCCTAAATTATTACTTACAAGGTTACCAGTGCCCGAAAAGGTACCAGCCACCATTATGTTATTGATAATGGAACTATTGTTAACGCTTACCGCCCCTCGTCTAAATACATTGTTTTGAACTATGACTATAGCGTTCGCATTTATGCTAAGGCATGCACCGGCTGTGGCATCGCCGCCGAACCCATGCCAGGCAATATAGTTGTTGCTTATCAAAATACCGTTGGAGGCATTGTTGATATTTATTTGGCAACCAAAATTTTGAGTAATTATGATGTTTTGAACGGGAATATTTCCATTGTTGCTTAACCAATAAGTATAAATAATACCCGTGGCGTGATCGAACACGTTGCCCGAAGGTTGCGTAAATTTATTTCTTCGGATAACAATATCATTGGCAAAAACACTAATTGAACTCTGGAAAAAATCAAGCCCCATAATTGTTGATCCCGCCGCTCCTACCTGTAGGTTAAAGGCATCCACTTGCGCTACCTGCTTGTTGGCCTGCGTATTTGGATTATCGCCCAGGTAATAACCAGGGCCAATAATTACCAGTTTTTTAGTTATGGTTAATCCTCCATACGAAGTAGCCGATGGCTCTATGTGTAAGGTGTCTCCTCCGCTTGCACCATTGTGGGCGGCAATTAATGTGGTAAAATCGGCAGATATACTCTGGTTATTATTAACCCGCCAAATTTTGGCCCAGCCAGAAGTACTAACGCAAAGACCTAACAGTAAAAAAAGTGTAGATTGTTTCATATTGAAGTTATTTCTAACCGTTAAATTAGTGTGAAAAACAGAGAATTTCAATAGTTTACAAAAGATTAATATAAAAAATATTAAAACCGCAATGAAACTCGATCAACGGTTGACCATAGCCTATTTAAAACTGTTAGGTGATATCTATTATTTGTTGCAAATATTATTTGATAAAGAAATATTTATAGCTGATAATAATAACTATATGATTGCAAAAAATATTTTGTGCTACAAAAAATGAAAAAGCGAAAGAAGGAGAAAAGGAATTATTTACCAATTTTCGAGTAGATTTCAAAAAAAATGTGGTATTATGGAACACTTTTGGTGTTGACGTTATCAGGCTCAAGTATCTAAGGCAGGTAAAGTATTCCAAATTTTTGTTGAAGGGGCTGGCTGTGGCTAATTAGTAACTGTATCCAGCTTTCGCCATATCTGGCATACCACATAGCCATATTTTCTACCCGCTCCTGTAGGTTGTTGTCAGGAAACAACTCGTGGTAAATGGCGGCCAATTGCCGCTTTTTTGCTTCGTATTTTCTTTTTTCGGCGCGAAGCATTTTCTTTTCAACTTCCACCAGCGTTTTCGCGGCCCTGGCGCTTAGTGCCTCTATATGTGCAGTTAGGGTTACATCTATATTAGCGGCTATTTGCTGTATTTGGTGGTACAACTGTTCT
>Ga0105048_10000811_pt1 | contig 49526 bp, 49 predicted proteins | sample MAT05_FD_78382 | JGI IMG/M metagenome (GOLD analysis project Ga0105048, IMG submission 78382) | Freshwater microbial communities from Lake Fryxell liftoff mats and glacier meltwater in Antarctica - MAT-05 | ecosystem: Environmental > Aquatic > Freshwater > Ice > Liftoff microbial mat | place...
ATTTGACCGAAAGAGTCTAAATGCGGCACTAAAGATCGAAGGCTATATCGTAACTCGTCATTGTCACGGAACCGACCTTCGACATTTGAAAAACGACAGGACTGCGGACCGTAATATTGCTTTTCGGCTGCCTGCCTTCGCTCGAGCCATTGCGAATCCTGTCCGTTGACCCACAAATACACAATGTCTGGGCAAGGATTGCCGATTAGCGAACTCATTTGTAGTAACCAGAGGATATGTAGAGAATATTTGAAGAAAAATTGCCGACTGCGTAGGGTGGGCATTGCCCACCGTCAAACATTGCGAATATGCTGAAACTGGTGGGCAGTGCCCACCCTACGCGCCGCGCCTTTGCAGCATTAATTTCTTGATCTCGCCAATCGCCTTGGCGGGATTCAATCCCTTCGGACAAGTACGAGTGCAATTCATAATGGTGTGGCAGCGATAAAGTTTGAAGGGATCTTCAAGATCATCAAGACGCGCACCGGTATCTTCATCACGACTATCGATAATCCAGCGATAGGCTTGCAGGAGAATCGCCGGACCTAAATAACGATCACCATTCCACCAGTAGCTTGGGCAGGCGGTTGAACAGCAGGCGCAAAGAATACATTCGTAGAGGCCGTCGAGCTTGTCGCGATCGGCTGGTGATTGCAGGCGTTCACGGCTAGCAGGTGCGGCACTTTGCGTGCGGATCCAGGGTTTGATCGATGCATATTGCGCATAGAAGTGGGTCATATCCGGCACCAAATCCTTGATCACCGGCATATGCGGCAAGGGATAAATCGGTACTTCTTTCTTGCCACATTCGCTGATGCCTTTGGTGCAGGCCAGCGTATTGGTGCCATCGATATTCATCGCGCAAGAACCGCAAATACCTTCGCGGCAGGAACGGCGGAAAGTTAGTGTCGGATCAATTTCGTTTTTGATCTTGATCAGGGCATCTAGCACCATCGGGCCGCAGGTATCCATATCAACATCGTAGGTGTCGGTGCGTGGATTAGCATCGTCATCCGGACTCCATCGATAAATCTTGAAGCTGCGAACATTTTTCGTGCCTGATGCGGCAGGAAAATGTTTGCCTTTGCCGATCTTTGAATTTTTTGGAAGCGTGAACTCAGCCATAAAGTTTATCCAATACTGTAATCAACATTACCGCTAACGGTAATGCAAAAAGTGGTTCGGTTATTCAAAAATCAATATTTACGCTCGGCCGGCGGAATCGAATCCACTTCGGTGGTCAGCGAACTCAAATGCACCGGACGATAATCAATAGTGACCTCACCTTTGTCATCAATCCAGCTCAGGGTGTGCTTCATCCATTCGGCATCATTTCGTGTAGTGAAATCTTCGCGTGCGTGGGCGCCGCGAGATTCCTTACGATTTTCCGCCGACACCATGGTGACAACAGCTTGACCGAGCAAGTTTTGCAATTCCATAGTTTCAATTAAATCGGAATTCCAGATCAATGAACGATCAGTCACTTTCACATCTTCAAAGCTTCTGAAAGCCTCTTTGATTTTTGTGACGCCTTGCTGCAAGGTTTCACCGGTGCGGAATACAGCCGCATCGTTTTGCATGATGGCTTGCATATTGTCGCGAATTTCAGCAGTTGGCGTGCCGCCATTGGCGTTACGTAATTTGTCGAAATTGGCGAGCGATTTATCAAGCGCACTGGCGGGCAGTGATTTGTGTGACGCGTTTGGCTTGATGGTTTCAGCGGCACGAATCGCTACGGCGCGACCAAACACCACAAGATCAAGCAATGAGTTGGAACCTAAACGGTTGGCACCATGCACCGATACGCAGGCCGCTTCACCGATGGAGTACAAACCGGGAACGACCGTGTTCGGATTGCCGTCTTTCAGCGTGACCACTTCACCGTGATAGTTGGTTTGCAAGCCGCCCATATTGTAATGAACAGTTGGCAGCACGGGGATTGGTTGCTTAGTGACATCGACGCCAGCGAAAATTTTCGCGGTTTCGGCGATGCCGGGTAATTTCTTATGGATAACATCGGGATCAAGATGTGTCAGATCGAGATGGATATGATCTTTCTTCGGACCCACACCGCGGCCTTCGCGAATTTCAATGGTCATCGAACGGCTGACCATGTCACGTGGAGCCAAATCTTTTACCGATGGTGCGTAACGTTCCATGAAACGCTCACCCTGGCTGTTACGCAGAATGCCACCTTCGCCGCGAACACCTTCGGTAATCAAACAGCCCGCGCCGTAAATGCCGGTCGGGTGGAATTGCACGAATTCCATATCCTGCAATGGCAAACCAGCACGCAATGCCATGCCGCCGCCATCACCCGTGCAGGTGTGAGCCGAGGTCGCAGAGAAGTAAGCACGGCCGTAACCACCTGTTGCCAACACCACGCCGTGGGCGCGGAATAAATGCATGGAGCCATCGGCCATATCGAGTGCCAAGACACCGCGACAGACGCCCTCTTCGTCCATGATTAAATCAAGTGCGAAATATTCGATAAAGAATTTCGCATCGTGTTTCAAAGATTGTTGATACAGCGTGTGCAAAATCGCGTGACCAGTACGATCAGCGGCAGCGCAGGTACGTTGAGCCGGTGGGCCCTTGCCGTATTTCGTGGTCATGCCACCGAATGGGCGCTGATATATCTTTCCTTCTTCAGTACGCGAAAACGGCACGCCGTAATGTTCGAGTTCAATAATGGCCGGAATGGCTTCACGACACATGTATTCAATCGCGTCTTGATCACCCAGCCAATCGGAGCCTTTGACAGTATCGAAAAAGTGATAACGCCAATCGTCTTCGCCCATATTGCCAAGCGCTGCAGAAATGCCGCCTTGTGCCGCCACGGTATGCGAACGAGTGGGGAATACTTTGCTGATGCAAGCGGTTTGCAAACCCTTCTGCGCCAAGCCGAAAGTGGCGCGAAGACCTGCGCCGCCAGCACCGACAACAATCATGTCGTATTTGTGTTCAGTAATTTTGTAAGCCGTCATGATGGTGTTTCGCCTCAGGCAGAAAATACGATGCGGCCAATCGCGATAATCGATGCGATGGCAGCAATGGCATAAGCAAATTTAATAAGAATCTGAAGCGCCCATTCCATCCAGCCGTGGACATAGTCTTCAACGACCACTTGCAGGCCCAAACGGGCATGCCAGCACATGGCAATCATGAAACTCACCAGCAAAGTCGCATTAAGGGGGTTCGCAATGGCTGCCCGGACACTGTATTGATCCGCACCAATCAAACTGACGGCAAAATAGATAAACCAGGGTGCAAGTACTAGCAATGCGACAGCCGTAACGCGTTGCATCCACCAATGGTTCACACCGTCTTTCGCCGAGCCTAAGCCACGGGCAATCGCTAAAGGGTCGCGCATGCCGGTCACAGAGCACCTCCACGCAAAGCAACAAACCAAAGCAGGCCGGTCAGGCCAGTCGCAAGCAGCACTACGAGGTAACCAGTTTTTATGACGGTTGCATTTTCCATGCCCCAGCCAATATCCCAAAGCAGATGGCGAATGCCATTCAGAAGGTGGTAAATCAGGCTGGCCGAAAAAGCAAAAAGCGCCAGCTTGCCATACCAGGAACTTAAAATTTGCTGGCACCATTCGTAGTAGCCCGAATCACTGGCAACAAATATTAACCAGGTGGCAACCAACAAAGCGCCGATTGCATTCACAACGCCTGTGGCGCGGTGGATGATGGATAAAGTTGTGGTGATTAACGGCTTATAAACCTGCAGGTGTGGAGATAACGGTCGCTGTCTAGCTGCCATGTGATGCTCTCTCTTTAGTCAATCAATGATAAGAAATACGATGCGATTGTCGCGTCAAAAATCGATGCAACGGCCGTTTTTTTCCCAGTCACCATAACGTGTTGGTTCTGGCCCCTTGCGGCCACCAATTTCTGTCGGCAGCTTGGACTCTGGTTCGTCCGGCACATCTGTAAGTGCTGTTGGAACCAAGTCATCGTCTGCGTCAGGTTTCTGGCCTATCATCTGCACTGTTCTCCAAACTGTAACTTTAAATCCCACGCTTATGTCCGACAAGCTGAATTTTCTCCCTGCATCAATGAAGACACTGCGAAGCTACAGCCTTTTAACGCTAGAAGGCCCAGACGCTGTGGCTTTCATCCAGTCACAAAGCATGAATGACGTAAAGGCGCTGGCAGATGGCCAATGGCACTGGAATGGCCTATTGAACCCAAAAGGCCGCTTGATTGCGCTATTTGCACTGGTCCGAATTCGCGCAGATTTGCTTTACCTCTTGTTACCGGATTTTTCTGCGGAAAAACTGGCCGTGCATTTGCAGCGCTTTATCTTCAGAAGCAAAGTGAGATTGATTCAAAATACCGACAAAATATTTGCGGGCGAATTTAATCATTCCTCCAACCCGGTGTTGGCACGCGATTTCATTTCAGTGGAACCTGAGCATGTGCTCGCCCTAGATTTTTCTTCCGATACCGTGCAGCGCAGGCTTTGGATATTGCCCATGTCCTTGGCCACCAGTGTATTGTCAAACGACGATTTCGAAGCCCAATGGCGTGATGCCGATATACAACACGGGCTGCCCAGACTGTCTGAAACACAAACCGAGTTATGGACTCCACAGATGCTCAGTCTTGAACGCTTGCATGCCTTCAGTCTTAAGAAAGGCTGCTATCCCGGTCAGGAAATAGTCGCTCGCACGCATTATCTTGGCCAGGCCAAACGACAAACCAGTCTAGTGCAAACGGCGTCTCTAAGACTTGGAGACCCTATCTACCGAAATGATGAAAAGGTCGGGGAACTGATCTGTATCAATTCGGACCTAAGTATGGGGCTGGCCCTGATTAAGAGCATAAACGATTCTAATCAGCTCTTGAGTTATCAAAATGATGTGGAGCAGTTACAAGTTTTAACAGGATTACAGCGACCTATGTAACACTTTAGCGGCCTTTAGTTAGCACAAATATTGGCTTAAGGCGTATTCTTGAGTCATGTAGAGATTTGCAAGAGGAGGAACAGATGGAAAGTCCCAAAAGTCCTAAGATGATTAAACGTGTCGGTTTTTTAACCGGTCTTGTATTGATGCTGGCCTCTGTCCAAGCCATTGCAGTGACTTATACCTTGACGGTAGAACCTAACTACCCGCCAGCGCAGGCTCAAGAAGTTTACAAGCCGTTGCTTGCCTATCTCTCAAAATCAACCGGACAAACTTTCGTACTGAAAATTGCTCCCAATTACCACGTCCATTGGCGCGACATGCGTAGCAAGAGCAAGGTCGATTTTACTTTTGAAGAGGCCCATTTCACCGATTATCGTGCCAAGCGTCAACGTATGATCCCCTTGGTTAGAGTCGTTGAGCCGACGAAATACACCTTGTTGATCAGTGACGAAATGGCCCCTGGTGGCGCCCAAGGCTTGATCGGCCATCGCATTACCAGTATGTCTTCGCCAAGCTTGGGCTATTTGCTACTAGGAGAAACGTATAGAAATCCGATAGCCCAGCCTGAAATCCTCTCTTTCGCTGCCAACTTAAAAGACGGCGTGGAAATGATTTTCGCCGGTGAGTCCGATGGCGCCATGGTGCCGAGCTATATCGCCGACCAATACAGCAATTTACAGCCTGCCATGGTGACACGTGAATTACCGGGTCGTGCGCTGTCGGCTCATGAGAGCGTGCCAGCGGACATCCGTAACAAAGTGAAAACTGCGATGCTCAAATTGCATTTGGACAATAATTTGTTTGATGTTATCAGTGAACTGGGCACTACAAAATTCGTACCTACGAATGTCGCAACCTATGCGGGTAGTGAAAGCGTTCTGAGTGCGGCCTATGGCTATGCAGTACCGAGCTATCAAAAAGCAGCTGCCGCTGCGGCGGCACCAGTAGTACCAGCTAAACCGGTCAAAAAACCCTGATCGGTTTTTTACCTGCAAACAAAAACCCCAAGCATGCTTGGGGTTTTTTATTGCTAGATTATTATTGATTGGCCCGCTTTGATTATCCAGCTGAAAATCAGTCTTCGGTTTCAAAATAAATCAGGTCATTGGTATTCACAGCACCCGATTGCCCCATGCTGATAGTGCCGGATTTTCGCAAATGCAATTCATCACGATGCAGACGTAATTCATTGTCTTCGCCTAATTTTATGTAGGTCGCATTGGTCGAACGATCGGCAATCATGAAATGGCCACGCTTGAATTCGATCTGGGCATGGCTACGACTAACCCAATCGGCTTCAACGGTCAGATTATTATTACCTTCGCGGCCCATCATGAAAGGCTCGGAATTCTGGTCAATCTCGATTAATTTGCCGCGATGACGCAAAGTAAGCTTGGCGATAGTTTCAAGAGCGCCCGGCAAATCCTGCAAGCGAATGGCGCTTTGCACCATGGTCATGCCGGAAGTATCTTCTTGCCAGATCACATCGACGATATCGATCGGAAATAGTTTTCCGTTGACGCGGGCCTTACCCAGACTGCGGGTTTCCGGCATTTTTCCGGAAACCGACTTGGTCGTGCTCAGCGTGGTAACTATTTGTTCGCGTTTGGCCAAGGACGCCATACGGGCAGCGGTATTGACCGCATCTCCATAGACATCGCCATTCTCGTCCAGTGCTTCGCCAAAGTGCAGGCCGATACGAATCGCCAGATTGTCACGCACGAAATTGATATCTCTTGCCATCTTGCGTTGCATATCGACCGAGGCCAAGATGCCGTTCATGGCAGCAGGCAAGGTACACATAATTTCATCGCCGATGGTTTTAATGACTCGTCCACCGTGCTGTACGCAGATATCCGATAACGCCGTTAACACGGCTGAAATCAGCCGACGGGCTTCAACGTCGCCTTTGGTTTCAAATATTCGCGTGCTGCCGCTGACATCGGCAAACAGGATGGCTTGTGGACGTGAACTCATAAGACAGAGTGTAACCCGAGACAGCGAGCTTCGCAGCTCTACAGTAGATACTTAACGAAATTAGACAAGTTCACCGGACACGGCAACAATATCGGCCTCGCTCGGGATCACCAGAAATGCCGCACCGGCAAGGGGGGTGTAGGTATCCTGGCCGACTACCCGACGCAGTGGTTTGGCACCCTGGTCTGATTCCACTACAGCGGTAATGATGCCCTCGCCTACACCGGCACTGCGGCGTCCTTCATCGACCACCATAATGCGGGCGCATTCCCTTGCATGCCTTGCAATTTCAGCGATATTAAGCGGTTGCAACCAGCGCAAATCGACTACACGGACTTTCCAACCATGCTTTTTCTCGATGTCGCGGGCAGCACGCAGGCTCATCGGCACGCCATTGCCAAAGCTGAAAATTACCAAGTCTTTTGCGGACTCGTTATAGACGCGGGCCGAACCGATTTCCATTGATTCTTCCGGTGCCGGATATTGGGTCAGCCATTGACCGTCACCGGCCTCATATAAATCTTTCGTCATATACAAGGCAATCGGCTCCAGATACGCGCAAACACGCCCATCGACTTTTGCCAGTGCCATCATGCTGCGTAGCATGGTCGCGGCATCATCGCCACGGCTTGGGCAGCCCACGACGAGACTGGGGATATCCCGCAAGGCGGTAATCGAATTGTCATTATGGAAATGTCCGCCGAAACCGCGTTGATAACCCAGCGATGCAATTCGCATCACCATCGGATTCCTGAATTGACCGTTGCTGAAGAACTGCAGCGAGCAGGCTTCGCCGCGAATCTGGTCGCAGGCGTTGTGGAAATAGGCCAGATACTGGATTTCCGGCAGCGGCAACATTCCCATATTCGCGAAACCTTGGGCCAAGCCCAGAATCATGGTTTCATCAAGCAAGGTATTGAAAACGCGGGCGCCCTTGAAGGATTTTTGCAGGCCTTTTGTGACGGTATAGACGCCACCTTTTTGTGCAACATCTTCACCGAATAATAAAGTTTCCGGATATTTGCAGAACAAATCATGCAAAGCGTTATTGATTTGAATTGCCATGTGGCGCGGCGCCAGCTTTTCCGGCAGTTTTTCTTCACCGCCAAAAATCGAAATGCGCTTTTCAGCGTAATCAAAGCGGTCTGCTTCGGCTTTTACTTTGTCCGGTGTGTAAGGTGCCAGCGGCGCCATGACATCGGCCAGGTTGTCGAGTTTGGGCAGACTGTCAGCCTTCTCGGCAGCAGCAAAACAAAGCTTGCGAGTGGCTTCGTATTTCGCCAGTACTTCGTCCTTGCTCATCAGGCCCGAACTTAGAGCGATTTCAGCGGAACGTAACAATGGATCACTGCCTTCTACTGCCATCAATTCTTCAAAACTACGCCATTCGATTTCGAAATCGGTACCGGCGTGGCCCATGATGCGAGTGGTTTTGAGATGCAGAAATGTCGGGCGTCGTGTAGTACGGCAATGATTGACAGCACGAGCGACTTGTTCGTAGCCACTGGCAATATCGAGACCATCGGCAAAGAAGTAATCCAGCCCGGGACGCTGCTGGAAAGCATTGGCAATCCAGCCGCTCGGTGTTTTTACCGAAATGCCAATACCGTTGTCTTCGCAGACATACAGAACCGGCGCCGGCAGTTTTTGATAGGCCGTCCATTGCGCTGTGTTGAAAGCGGTTTGTGCTGTTGCATGGTTGCTTGAAGCATCGCCGAAGCTGCAAATCGCAATCGAATCTTCCGGAATCGGTAACTGGTGGCCAATCCGTTTGGCCTGTTCAATAGCGATCGCGGTACCTAGCGCTTTGGGTAAGTGCGACGCAATGGTCGAGGTTTGCGGCAATACCCACAATGGCTTACTGCCCCAGACTTTATGGCGGCCGCCGGAAATCGGGTCTGCCTTGCTGGCGGCAAAGCTCAGAGCCGAATCCATGATGGGGTCCATTCCCGGCAACTTGCGGAAACGCTCGGCCATGAAACCACCCGACCGGTAGTGCAGAAAAGCCGGGTCGGTATGACGAGTCAGACGTGCGACCATCGCGTTGCCTTCGTGACCGGAAGAGCCAATGGTGTAGAAAACCTTGTTTTGCACACGAAGTACCCGAGCCATTAAATCGAGATGACGGCTGATTAATTGCGATTCGAATAAGTCGGCGAAATCTTTTGCTGTGCAAAGGCTGCCGGGAAGGATTTCTTCGTTAGGCGATGGCTTGCCATCAACATGACCGGACCAGTTGTTGACAAAATCGACAAAGTTTTCATCACACACAATGGCGCGATTGACGTTCTTTTGACGGCCGGGAATCAGGATAGGTTGGGCAGACATAATATTTTTATCTTTCTATTAATTTTCTTGTGGCACAAAACCCGGTTGCGACCGAACGCGTTGCAACCAGCTTTGCAGATGGGGATACCGGGATAAATCAAAACCGCCGGTGGCGGCATCATGGGTGTAGGCGTAAAGCGCGATATCGGCAATGGTAAAGCCGCATTCAACGAAATAGTCCTGCGTCGAAAGATGTTTTTCCATTACCGATAAAGCTTGGTTACCACGTTCAAGCAAACGCGGCAAATCAGCATAACGTTCGTGGCTTTCCGGCAAGTATTTTTTGATAAAGCGAGCCACGGCGATATACGGTTCATGACTGTATTGCTCGAAAAACAACCATTGCAGAACATTCGCCTGCAACCATTTATCGTTCGGAAAAAAATCGGTGTCGCTGGCCAGATAACAAAGAATGGCATTTGATTCTGGCAGATACTGCCCCGCTTCGGTTTCGAGCAAGGGCACTTTGCCATTCGGATTTTTGGCCAAATATTCCGGCGCACGGGTTTCACCGGCAGCACTGTTCACGGCAATCCAATGGTATGGCTTGGCCAATATTTCCAGCAACAATTGTACTTTGTAGCAATTGCCGGAGGATTTCATTCCGTAAATAGTGTTCATGAATTCAAAGTCCTAGTCGCTTGCGATTTTCAACCCATTGCCCGGGTGTCTGTTGCCAGACACCGATTTCTAGGCTTATTGGTGCAGGCAGAACCGCCTGACGGTGATACTTCGATCCCAGCTTTTCAGCCAATGCAATCGAAGGAAGATTTTCGGCAGCGATGGTATGAATAACTTCCGGCCAATCCAGATTTTCGAAGACCCAGTCAATACTCGCCGCTGCAGCTTCAAGGGCAAAACCGCGATGCCAGAAATCGGCATGCAAGCCCCAGCCTACTTCGGTGCCGGGCCAATCCAGTGGCTGCCAAGGGCCGATGCGGCCGATCCATGTGCCGCTAGATTTTTCGATAACACAGAACATTGCATAGCCGTGGGCTGACCATGCGCCAATCATGGTCATCAAGCTTCGCCACGCATTCGATGGGCTCTGTACACCACCTAGATGGCGCATCGTTTCTTCGTGTTCGGCGAAACGAACCCAGTCAGGTAAGTCTTCCAATGTTGGAGGACGCAAAATCAAACGCTGGGTTTCGATAACGAGTGATGCCTCAGATTTCATACTGTTCGCACGTTCCATCAGTCAAACCGCGACCATCTGCAACGAAACCTGCTTGGTGATTTCACCATAGCTGCGCGTCCCAACTTCGGAAAAACCAAAACGCTGATGGAAGCGTCGCGATGCGTCATTCGGCGGCTCAATATCAAATTCGCAAGTGATGCGAGTCACGCCGCTTGCTCGAGCGAATTCGAAAAGATCGTCATACAATTGGCTGCCAAGGCCCTGCCCTTGGTATTGCTTACTGACAACGACACGATCGATATAGAGAAATTGATCGTAGTGTTGGGTAAACCAAAGATAGTTGCTGCTGTCGTATCGAGTGCCTTCTCGAAATGCCAATAAAAATCCGGCAATTTTTCCATCGTCGTCCATTACGCGATGGTAGGCCGCTTCTGCATGCAAGGCTTCCAGTCTTGCCAATGTCATCGGACTCAGAAAATGCTCGGACTCTTCGTTTAATTGAAGAATCCGTTCAAAATCCGCTGCGCTGGCATCGCGAATCAACATCAATCATTAAAACGCGTTGATACCGGTTAGCTCGCGGCCGATCACCAATTGATGCACGGTTTCGGTACCTTCATAAGTGATGACCGATTCCAGATTCAAGGCATGACGAATCGGGCAGTATTCCGTGGTAATGCCGGCGCCGCCGAGGATGTCACGGGCTTCGCGGGCGATGTCTAAAGCCATGCGCACATTGTTCCATTTGGCCAAGCTGACTTGGGTTGGCTGCATATTGCCGGCATCTTTCAAGCGGCCCAGTTGCAGGCTCAGCAGCTGCGCCAAAGTGATTCGACGTGCCATATCCGCCAATTTCAACTGAATGGCTTGATTGGCACCCAAGGGGCGACCGAACAGAATGCGGGTTTTGCAGTATTCGGTCACTTCGGTCAGACAGGCCTGGGCGGCACCAATCGGGCCCCAGGTGATGCCGTAACGGGCTTGGGTCAAGCAACCCAAGGGACCCTTCAGGCCTTTCACGTTAGGCAGACGGTTGGCGTCCGGCACGCGGACGTTATCGAAGAATAGTGCCGAAGTGACCGAAGCACGCAAACTCATTTTCTTGTGGATTTCCTGCGCCGCAAAACCCTTCATGTCTTTTTCGACAATAAAGCCCTGAATGCCCTCGTCAGTCATCGCCCAGACAATCGCGATATGGGCCAGGTTGCCATTGGTAATCCACATTTTGGCGCCGTTGAGAATCCAGTCATCACCGTCTTGCTTCGCGGTGGTTTTCATATTCATCGGGTCCGAACCACCGTGCGGCTCGGTCAAACCGAAGCAACCGATAATTTCGGCCTTTGCCATACCTGGCAAGTATTTCAAACGCTGTTCTTCGGAGCCGTAGGCAAAGATCGGATACATGCAGAGCGAACTTTGCACGGAGACAAAACTGCGAATACCAGAATCGCCACGTTCCAATTCCTGACAGATCAAGCCGTAGCTGACCGAATTCAAACCGGCGCAGCCGTATTTTTCCGGCAGTGACGAACCGAGCAAACCCATCGAGGCAATTTCAGGCACCAGTTCTTTCGGGAAACGACCTTCACTGAAAGCATCGCCAATAATCGGAATGATTTTTTCGTCGGTAAAACGCGCCACGGCGTCTTGAATCATTCGCTCTTCTTCGGTGAGCATGGAACGAATATCGTATAAATCAGTCGGATTAAGGGCCATGGGAATAATGCCTAGCGTGAAAAGACCACTATTTTAGCGGTTTATATGCTCTAGCGGCACCCCCTAAACAAATGTATTAGTGCTGAATTGACGCCATTTTCATCTGCAAATTTAGAATTGCGCGTGTTATACAACAGACTGGTTTTTAGGAGTTATGCAATGTCCAATCCCCTGCTCGGCCCCATTCTTGGCTTTGCCTCGCGTCTGCGATTCCCTACCCTTTTTTTTGTTATCGCTGGTTTGTTCGCATTTGATCTGGTTATTCCAGACTTTATTCCTTTTCTGGATGAAATTCTGTTAGGCCTAGGCACCGTCTTGCTGGCCTCTTGGAAAAATCGGAAAGCGCCTATTGATTCCAGCGACAGCAGGCCGCCGATTGAAGGCGAGTTCAAGAAAGATTGAACAAGAAAGATTGAATATGATGGGCTTCAACTTATTTGACAGCCACAGCCATCTGGATGCGCCCGAATTTGAGCACGATAGAAGCGCGGTCGTTTCCCGTGCTCAAGCCCATGGCGTGAAGCAACAATTACTGCCTGCGGTTGAATATGCCAGCTGGAGCAATCTGAAAGACGTCTGTGCTCAATATTCAGGGCTGTATCCGGCTTATGGTCTGCACCCGATGTATCTTGCATCGCATCGACCTGAGCATATTCCGGCATTAAGAACCTGGATTGAACAAGAAAAACCCAATGCCGTTGGCGAATGTGGTTTAGATTTTTTTGTTGAAGGACTCGACGCCGAGCAACAACGCTTTTATTTCATCGAACAATTAAAACTAGCACGTGAATTTGAACTGCCGGTGGTTATACATGCTCGGCGCGCCGTGGATGAAGTGATTGCCAGCATTAAGAAAATAGGTTCACTGAAAGGCGTAATCCATAGCTATTCTGGTAGCGAGGAACAAGCGCGGCAACTATTCATTCTGGGGTTTTCGCTGGGTATCGGCGGTCCAATTACCTATGACCGCGCACAACGGTTGCGCCGTTTAGTCACGAGCATGCCACTAGAGTTTTTATTACTGGAAACCGATTCGCCTGATCAGCCCAATGCCAATTATCGCGGACAGCGCAATGAGCCCGCTCGCATGATCGATATTTTGAAAGTCGTCGCTGAATTACGTGAACAATCGGAAGAAGTGATTGCGATGGCTACGACAGCAAATGCAGAAGCACTTTTCCTGAAATAAGCGCGAACACATTGAGAAGCTGCATTAGCGACGATCCAATGTTTCAGAACTTCGCAGTCTTGTTGTTCAATCAGTGCTAAAACGGCTCCCACTAAGTCACAGGAAGCCTCAATCGCGAATCGGAGTAACCGTCGCACCTGGCGACACATCGCCAACGACATCGGCACCTTTGGGTGGCGTGAATTTGAAATCGCTTACTGCAAATTTCGGGTTGCGTTGCCACTGTGTAAAACTAATCACGGTACGCTGACCAAGCGCGTCATAAAGCTCCATGCGCACCAGACCTTGAGCCGAAAAACCAAGCATAGCTTTCTCAAAGGGTGCCTCATCCGTTTTTTTTGGTTTCAGCAACAGCCATTCGAGTCCATTGGATTTTGCCGCTTCAGTTACCTTGAACTGGCGATCCATTTCAGTGCTGTCAATCAGCACTGCCAGCGGGCTATTAGATTCTTCCGCACTCTGATTACGAACCGTGACTTGTTCCAAATCCGGATCGTAGATCCATATGTGATTGCCGTCGGCCACAATGGTTTGCGGATAGGGTTTCAGTGTTTGCCAGCGAAATTGCCTTGGTGCTTTTAACTTTACGACACCCGTCGATTTATCACTGACTTTGCCTGCAGGGTTATAGACTGTTTGTTCAAATGGACTACTTAAACCTTGCAGGTTTTTAGTGAATGCCAACATTTGCTGGCGAGCAGCCGCATGGGCAGCGTTTGTTAGCAAAAACAAAAGAACGAAAATAATACGGATCATGATTTGCATAGGTAATTACTGAAGAATTTTGTGGAGTGTGCAAGACAACGGATGAATGAATGAACAATACGAAAGTAGCCTAGGTCATAGCTCTATCTGACCTAGGGAAACTTGCGAGCTTATCAAGAAACAGGATGCTTTTTAATTGTCAGGTTTCAGAGATTACGGGATTATCTCTTCACCCGATATACCCGGGTCAGATGGAGCTATGACCCGGGCTACACAAATTTAATTCCTTGGCGGAGGGGGTGCGAGTACCGTGCGATCACCGTTATGCTCGGGGCGCGAAACAATACCCGCTGCTTCCATGGCTTCCACCAAGCGTGCGGCACGGTTGTAGCCAATCTTCAAACGGCGTTGCACACCTGAAATGGATGCTCGACGCGATTCGGTAACAATTTTCACTGCCTCGTCATACAACGGGTCGCTTTCATCGCCACCACCGCCACCCGATTCCGGCAAGCCGCCCGCACCCACCACGACACCATCGCCCATCATCTGCACTTCTTCTAGCACGCCGGAAATGTAATCGACACCACCACCGTGTTGCTTGAGATGTTCAACGACGCGATGCACTTCTTCATCGCTAACGAAAGCGCCGTGAATACGTTCCGGCATCGCCGTGCCAGGCGGCAAATACAACATATCGCCATGGCCCAATAATGTTTCAGCACCACTTTGATCGAGAATAGTGCGTGAATCGATTTTGCTCGACACCTGGAAGGCAATCCGCGTTGGAATATTGGCCTTGATCAAACCGGTAATAACATCGACCGATGGCCGTTGTGTCGCAAGAATCAGATGGATACCGGCAGCCCGGGCTTTTTGTGCAAGACGCGCGATCAGTTCTTCCACTTTCTTACCGACGATCATCATCATGTCGGCGAATTCGTCGATAAACACCACGATAAATGGCAAGGTTTCGAGCGGACGTGGCGCTTCGTTCAACTCGGGATTGGGTTTAAATAAGGGATCCATCAAGGGCTGCCCCGCCGCTTGTGCATCCAGTACTTTGCGGTTGAATCCAGCCAGATTCCGCACACCCACCGCCGACATCAATTTGTAACGACGCTCCATTTCGGCCACGCACCAACGCAGACCGTTGGCGGCTTCTTTCATGTCGGTAACCACCGGCGCCAGCAAATGCGGAATGCCTTGATAGACCGATAGTTCAAGCATTTTCGGGTCGATCATCAACATGCGAACTTCTTTCGCGCTCGCCTTGTAAAGCAGACTGAGCACCATGGCATTGACACCAACGGATTTACCCGAGCCTGTCGTACCGGCCACCAATAAATGCGGCATGCGTGACAAATCGGCGACCACGGGGCGGCCGCCAATATCCTTACCGAGTGCAATGGTTAACGGACTGGAGGATTTGTCATATTCTTTTGAACGCAATAACTCGCTCAGGTAAATCATTTCGCGTTGTGTATTTGGAATTTCCAGACCGACGACTGATTTGCCGGGAATCACATCGACCACACGTACTGATTTGACTGACAGGCCACGGGCAATGTCTTTATCCAGCGATGAAATCTGGCTACCTTTTACGCCGGGTGCGGGTTCCATCTCAAAACGGGTAATCACCGGACCGGGATAGGCACCGACGACTTGCGCTTCAATCCGGAAATCTTTCAGCTTGAATTCAATTTGCCGTGACAAGGTTTCCAGGGTTTCTTCCGAGTAACCATTGGGCTGAGGCTTTGGGTCATCCAATAATGAAAGCGGCGGCAAGCTGTTATCGCCACCAGCATTAAATAACGGAATTTGTTGTTCACGTTGCGCACGCTCGCTCTTTTCGATAATGGTTTTGGCCGGTGGTTCGATTTTTACCGGCTCACGCTTTGCACGTTTTTCGGTATCGAGTTTACGAACTTCTTCGCGTTCTTCGCGCAATGTTTTGGTACGTTGCCATTCGGCAGCTTGATCTTTTTTCTTTCCTAGGCGCTCAAACAACTTCAGAACCAAACCGCCAATCCAATCCATCAAGGCGAACCAGCTCAAGCCGGTCGCCAAAGTAACCGAGAGTAAAAACATCACAGTCAACAATAAATTGCCGCCCATGCTGCCGAATACGCTATAGCTGCTATTGCCGACCAGTTTTCCTAGTACGCCGCCGGAACCTTCCGGTAAATCCGGTGCGGCGCCGCCGAGCGAATGAAACAGGCCCGTTGCCGCAATTAAAAAACCGACAATACCGATTAAACGCAATGCAGGCCCGAAATCAACGCGGCCATCACCGTCGCTATCGAGACCAAATAAGGCAATCCAAGCGATACCACCTAATACGACGGGCAGAAAATAAGCGATATAACCGAGCAACATAAAGGCCAAATCGGCCAGATTGGCACCAAGCAGACCGCCATAATTATGCATGGCGCCAGTAACACTGGCCGTGCGTGACCAGCCTGGGTCGTTAGTGGAATAGCTGAGCAAACTGACCATTAAATAAAACAATACCGGGGCCAGAATGATGTAGGCGATTTCTCGCTTCATGGTGGACAGGCGCTGGTCCTTGCTTGCCTTGAGAGATTCCGAGCTTCGTGCCACCGTCTGCGACTTCCTGAATTCATTTATTTCAGTTGTGATTTATACCTTAAATCACCCGCTCTCGCCCAGAGCAATGCACGAAACCGCTTCAAATAAGCGATAATTCACTGATTGAAAATCAGCAATAACGTCCCTATCTCACTAACATCCTAAATCGAATACTTCCTATGACCACCACGAAACACTGCCCACTCTTGATTCTTGGCTCCGGACCGGCCGGTTGGACCGCCGCCGTTTATGCTGCACGCGCCAATCTCAAGCCCGTGTTAATCACCGGATTGCAGCAAGGCGGGCAATTAATGACCACCACCGAAGTGGATAACTGGCCTGGTGATGCGCATGGTTTGATGGGCCCGGCGCTGATGGAACGCATGCAAGCACATGCCGAGCGTTTTGAAACCGAAGTTATTTTTGACCATATCCATAGTGCCGATTTATCCAGTCGTCCATTTCGTTTGAAAGGCGACAATGGCGAATACACCGCTGATGCGCTCATTATCACTACCGGTGCCAGTGCGAAGTATCTGGGCATTGAATCAGAACAGAAATTCATGGGTAAAGGTGTATCTGCCTGCGCCACTTGCGACGGTTTTTTCTTCCGTGACCAAGACGTTGCCGTGATCGGTGGTGGCAATACAGCCGTAGAAGAAGCGCTGTATTTATCCAATATCGCGCGTAAAGTTTACCTGGTACATCGCCGCGATAAATTACGTTCTGAAAAAATTCTGCAAGACAAATTATTCGCCAAAGCCCAAGCTGGAAAAATTGAAATTATCTGGAACCACAGTGTTGATGAAGTACTGGGCGATGACTCCGGCGTTACCGGCATGCGCATTCGCAGCGTGAATGACGACAGTACCCGCGAAATTGATGTGCAGGGCTTCTTTGTGGCGATTGGCCATACGCCCAATACCAGTCTGTTCGAGCAACAATTAGCGATGCGAAACGGCTACATCACGATCAAATCTGGCCTAGAAGGTGGTTCAACCGCCACCAGCGTAGCGGGCGTATTCGCCGCTGGTGATGTTGCAGACCAGGTTTATCGCCAAGCCATCACCTCTGCCGGGTTTGGCTGTATGGCAGCGCTGGATGCCGAGAAGTTTCTCGATAAAGAGCATTAAGGTAGTCCGGGTCATGGCTTTATCTGACCCGGGTTTTTCAAATCTACCAGGTTGAAAAACAAGGTAAATTTTTTTCTGCGGAAAATGAATCCTAGGTCAGATAAAGCCATGACCTAGGCTACACTTCAACGATGCTATATCCCCAAAAGCGGCAAATCATTTCCGATATTTCTCCAGCAAGTTGGAACGCCTTGCATGGCAGCCAACATCCTTTCTTATCGCATGCTTTTTTATCCGGGCTGGAAAAACATAATTGTCTGCGTGAACAATGGGGCTGGGAATCCTCACCCATCACATTACTTGAAGACGATGAATTGATCGCGTCAGCTCCGGTTTATATCAAAACCAATTCGCATGGCGAGTTTGTCTTCGACCATGCATGGGCCCATGCCTATGCGCGCACGGGCCGTGACTATTACCCGAAGCTGGTGGTTGCCGTTCCCTACACTCCAGTAAACGGGCCGCGCCTGCTTGCAAGAGATGGTGCTGCGCGCGAAAAATTAATTCTTGCGCTTCAACAAAAAGCCCTCGACGAGAACTTGTCTTCAATCCATATTAATTTTTTACCCGAAGCCGAAGCTCTTGAAGTGCCAGATCATTGGCTGAAACGATGCGATGTGCAATTTCATTGGCAAAATCTGCCGGGCTGGAAATGCTTTGATGATTTTCTGGCGGCGTTAAATCGCAAGAAACGAAAAAATATCCAGCAAGAACGCAATCAGGTTAGCAAGGCTGGTGTGTCGCTTCGGTGTGTCTCGGGCCTGGATGCCAGCGATGATGATATTTCCGCGATGTACGCTTTCTATTGCTCGACTCAACTTGAAAAAGGTAACCACGCTGCCCTGACACTGGAATTTTTCCGCTACCTGAATCGCGAAATGCCGCAGAGTGTTGTTATTTTTCTTGCGGAAAAAGACGGCAAAACCATCGCTGGCGCCTATTGCCTGCGTAGCAACACGACCTTGTACGGCCGTTATTGGGGTGCATCGGAAAATATTGCCGGATTACATTTTGAAACTTGTTATTACCAAGGCATTGAATATTGCCTACGTGAAGGCCTGAGCTGTTTTGAGCCCGGTGCACAAGGCGAACACAAAATCGCTCGTGGTTTTATGCCGGTACTTACGCATAGCCGCCACTTCTTGACCGAGAAGGCATTCGCCGATGCTTTAAGACCTTGGTGTCACGAAGAGCGCGAGCATATTCTGCATTATCGCAATCAAGTGCTTGAACACAGTCCATACCGCCATGACGATTGAATTGCAGTGGCTTGGTAAAGATGAAAATGCACCATTCCCTTCGGTAGAAATGGCATTGGCTGAACCCGATGGTTTATTGGCAGCGGGCGGTGATTTATCGGAAACGCGCTTATTAAATGCTTACCGAAATGGAATATTCCCTTGGTTTTCAGACGGCCAGCCGATTCTGTGGTGGAGTCCGAATCCGCGCATGGTCTTTAAAACCGACGCAATTCATTTGTCGAAGAAATTCAAACGCCAGTTGAAAAAATCAGCCTGGCAAATTCGTGTGGATACCGCGTTTGATGAAGTAATCAGTCAATGTGCTGCTGTCCCCCGAAAAGGACAAGGCGGCACTTGGATTCACCCTGAAATGATTGCCGCTTATTGCCATTTGCATCGGCAAGGCCATGCCCACAGCGTGGAAGTATTTGCCGAGGAAAAATTAATTGGTGGAATTTACGGTGTCGCCATAGGCCGAATGTTTTTTGGTGAAAGCATGTTCAGTGCACAAAGCGGCGCATCGAAGGTGGCTCTGGCCGGGCTTGGCAAAATATTACATTCCTGGCGCTGGCCTTTGCTGGATGCCCAAGTAGAAAACCCGCATCTTCAATCCATGGGGGCGGTATTCAAGCCACGCGGTGAATTCGTCCAAGAGCTTGCGCGTTTATGCGGCCTAGCGGAGATGCCGGCGCTTTGGAGTGGCCGGATAGCGCCATTTGCCGCCGCCGAATGTCTGGCTTAACAGTTTCTTTGCAAGAAACAGCTATCCGTGGCATTATTCGCGACTTCGTGGCACTCCTGCCCCTGATATTTTAAGCATGTCAAAAGACGATTCCATAGAATTTGAAGGCACGGTGATGGATACCCTGCCTAACACCACCTTCCGAGTGAAGCTCGAGAACGGCCATACCATCACCGCTCACATTTCGGGCCGCATGCGCAAGAATTACATTCGTATTCTTACCGGCGACAAAGTGAAAGTAGAGATGACTCCGTATGATTTGACCAAGGGTCGAATTACTTATCGTATGAAGTAAGTTCTCGCTACTAACACCAATCATAGAAACGGCAGCCTTAGCTGCCGTTTTTCTATTATGTGTAGGACCGACGGAAGTCGGGAGAGCGGATCCCGACTTCCGTCGGTCCTACAACGCTTCTTACAGTATCAATCAACCGTTGCGGGCAACAGTTTCTCCGGCTCAGCTTGGGTGTCGATTTTTAGCTCGCCGTTTTCTACCATCACGCTTACTCGACCACCATTCACCAGTTTGCCGAATAACAATTCGTCGGCGAGTGGGCGTTTGATCTTGTCTTGCAGCAAACGGGACATTGGACGTGCACCCATTTGTGCATCGAAGCCGTTTTCTGCCAACCATTGGCGGGCTTCCGGTGTTGCCGAAATAGTCACGTGTTTGTCATGTAATTGGGCTTCGAGCTCAATCAGGAATTTATCCACTACACGCAGCACATGATCAAAGCCTAGGCCCTGGAATTGCACGATCGCATCAAGACGATTGCGGAATTCCGGCGTAAACGCTTTGCGGATGGTTTCCATGGCGTCGGTGGCATGATTCTGTTCGACAAAGCCCATAGTACGACGCGCTGCGAGGGCGGCACCGGCATTGGTTGTCATCACAACAATCACGTTCTTGAAGTTCGCTTCACGACCATTGCTGTCGGTAAGCACGCCACGGTCCATAATTTGCAACAGCACATTATAAACATCGGGATGGGCTTTTTCGATTTCGTCCAGCAGCAATACACAATGCGGTGTCTTGACGATTTTTTCGGTCAACAAGCCACCTTGGTCGAATCCGACGTAGCCCGGGGGCGCACCCATCAAACGACTGACCGAATGGGCTTCCATATATTCCGACATGTCGAAACGCACCAGCTCGATACCGAGTTGCATGGCCAATTGCTTGGTGACTTCGGTTTTACCCACACCGGTTGGGCCTGCGAACAGGAAATTACCGATAGGCTTGTCTGGATTGGCCAAACCAGAACGTGCCATCTTGATAGCGGACACCAACGTTTCGATAGCTGGGTCTTGGCCGAAAATGACCATTTTAAGATTGCGTTCGAGGTTGCGCAGAACATCCTTGTCCGATGCCGACACCTGTTTGGCAGGAATGCGAGCCATTTTGGCAACAATAATTTCGACTTCTTCTACATCAATAATGTTTTTGCGTTCTTCAGGCGTGCGTAAGCGCTGACGTGCACCGGCTTCGTCAATCACGTCAATGGCTTTGTCGGGTAATAAACGATCGGCAATATGTTTTACCGACAAATCAACGGCCGCCTGAATCGCTTCCGAGGTGTATTGCACTTCGTGGTGCTTTTCAAAGCGCGACTTCAGACCATGCAAAATCGCAACCGATTCTGCAACCGATGGTTCAACAACATCGATTTTCTGAAAACGACGTGCCAGCGCGCGGTCTTTTTCAAACACGCCACGATATTCCTGGAATGTAGTCGAACCGATGCAGCGAAGCTCACCGTTTTGCAGTACCGGTTTGATTAGATTAGAGGCATCCATAGTGCCGCCGGAAGCCGAGCCGGCGCCGATAATGGTATGGATTTCATCAATAAACAAAATGGCACGTGGTTCTTTTTTCAATTGCGCCAAAACACCTTTTAGGCGTTTTTCAAAATCACCGCGATACTTGGTACCGGCTACTAATGCACCCAAGTCCAAGGAATAAATAATAGCGTCGTGTAAAACCTCGGGCACATTACCTTCAACAATTCGATACGCCAAACCTTCGGCCAAGGCGGTTTTACCCACACCCGATTCACCTACGTAGAGGGGATTATTTTTACGGCGGCGGCACAGTATTTGAATGGTACGTTCGACTTCGTCTTCGCGGCCAATCAAGGGGTCAATTTTACCTTCACGCGCCATGTCGTTCAGATTGCTGGCGAACTCCTGCAGCGGATTACCTTTTGGTTCCTCGCTTGGTTCACCATCGTTCTTGGCATCAGAGGCATTTTTGTCCTCGCTGGAATCCTGAATCTTGGAAATGCCATGCGACAAATAATTCACGATGTCTAGGCGTGTGATGTCTTGTTGCTGTAATAAATAAACGGCGTGCGAATCTTTTTCGCCGAAAATGGCGACTAGCACATTGGCGCCTGTGACTTCTTTTTTACCCGACGATTGCACATGATATACCGCGCGTTGCAACACCCGTTGAAAACCCAGCGTAGGCTGGGTGTCACGGGCGTCTTCAGCGGGCAGCACGGGCACGCTATCGACAATCACCTGCTTGAGGCCTTCGAGCAATTTATTTTGATCGACACCACAGGCATTCAGCACCGTCATTGCGGATGGGTTTTCCAGCAAGGCAAGCAACAGGTGTTCAACGGTCATGAATTCATGCCGCGACTCGCGTGCTTGCTTGTAGCACTGGCCGATCGAAAATTCCAAGTCTTTACTAAACATTAAATGTCTCCTGACGATGACATCAATATGGGGTGCTTCCTGCGTATTTCAAATGCCGTTCTGCCTATGCCACATTGGCAGCCTATGCTTTTTCCATCACGCATAACAAGGGGTGTTGATGACTTCTTGAAAAATCATTCACTTGCGTTACCTTGGATTCAGCCACATCGCGTGTGAAGACGCCGCAGACACCACGTCCACGCGTATGCACATGAAGCATGACCTGCGTCGCTTTTTCGCGATTCATGGCAAAGAAAAACTCCAATACTTCGACAACAAAATCCATCGGCGTAAAATCGTCATTCAAAACCATAACCTGGTACAGGGGTGGACGTGTGACTTCGGGCTTGGCGGTTTCCAGGGCCAAGCCACGTTCGTGTAACTCTTCGGGTGCGGTACGTTTTGCCATGAGTCGATTATAAAGCTTGGGCAGACAACCTAAGGTATGGCTGAAATGAAATTTAACAAGTACATGGACGAAAGCCGAACATTTCCGACACAATGGACGGCTGGCTTCACTTTAAACCCTGCTGCAACACAGGACGCGAACTCGTTTGAATTACAAGAAAGCTCAATTTTGGCAACCCGATGTGACAGTTGCGACCGTTGTGGTGCGCGGTGGCCGGTTTTTGATGGTGGAAGAAACCGCTAACGGCCGCCTGGTGCTAAATCAACCCGCCGGCCATCTCGAGCCCGATGAATCGGTACTTGCCGCCGCCGTCCGTGAAACCATGGAAGAAACCGCCTGGGAAGTAAAACTAACCGCCTTTGTCGGCGCTTATCAATGGAAAGCGCCGGAAACCGGACGCCATTATCTGCGCATGGCCTTTGCCGCCGATCCCGTCGCTCACTACCCGGAGCGCGCGCTTGACGCAGGCATTGTGCAAGCACTTTGGCTGACACCAGAAGCGTTAATGTCCGAACAGGCCCGTCACCGCAGCCCATTGGTTTGGCGGGTTCTGGAAGATTATCTAGCCGGTCAGCGACATCCTCTGAGTTTGTTGAACCAGTTATGAGCAAGGTGATGCTAGGTGTCTCGGGCGGTGTTGATTCATCTGTCTCCGCGCTTTTGTTGAAACAGCAAGGCATTGAAGTCGCTGGCTTGTTTATGCAGAACTGGGACGAAGACGATAGCGGCGATTGCCGTGCCGAAGATGATCGTCGCGATGCGCTCGGCGTATGTGGGCGTCTGGATATCCCCTTCTATTCCCGAAATTTTGCCAAGGAATACTGGAAAGGTGTGTTTGAATATTTTCTCGATGAATACCGTCGTGGCCGCACGCCGAATCCCGACGTGCTCTGTAATCGTGAAATAAAATTCAAGACTTTTCTGCATGAAGCGCAGGAACTCGGTGCCGATAAAATTGCCACTGGCCACTACGCCCAAGTTGAACATCTTGATGGCGAATGGAAACTGCTTCGAGGGGCTGATCAAGACAAAGATCAAACCTACTTTCTGCACCAACTGGGGCAATCGCAACTCGCTGCCACCCTTTTCCCGATTGGTCATTTGCCGAAATCTGAAGTCAGAAAGTTGGCTGCTGAAGCTAAGCTCCCAACCGCACAGAAAAAAGATTCGACCGGCATTTGTTTTATTGGCGAACGTGATTTCCGTGAGTTTCTGGGCCAATACATCCCTGCCAAAGCCGGTGAAATTCTTAGTGTCGATGGCCTGAAAGTTGGACAACACACTGGCGTGTTTTATTACACGCTTGGCCAGCGCGAAGGCTTGCATATTGGCGGCATTAAAGGTCGTCCGGCAGCGCCGTGGTTTGTCGTTGGCAAGGATGTCGAGAAAAATATTCTCTATGTCGATCAAGGGATTGATAGCCTTTGGCTACAATCGACCCAACTGCATAGCGAGCCGGTGCATTGGATCTCCGAAAAACCGAAAAACCCTGAATTTCGCTGCACGGCCAAGACCCGTTATCGGCAATCCGATGAAGCTTGTCTGGTTCAGCAACTTGAAAACGGCGAATTAAACGTCATATTTGATAGGCCGCAGCGCGCCGTTACCCCCGGACAATCGGTCGTGTTTTATCAGGGCGATGAATGCTTGGGCGGTGCAGTGATTGCTTCTACCAACTCCAAAATGCAACAAAGACAGGAAACATCTGCCACATGAAAGATAAAGCATTATGAAAGATAAAGTGATCGCCCTCGCCGGTCTGATGCAAGCACTTCATCAAGTGCAATGCATGGCAAACAACGGCCATTTCGAAACGCAGCCATTATCGGTTTGTATGGACAGCCTGTTTCGTTTTGATGCAGAAACACCCGAAGAAATTTTCGGTTCGGTTGGCAATCTGAAATCCGGCCTGCAGCAGTTTTCAAAACAACTCGAAGGCCAAACCCGTGACGGCGCCATTATCAAAATGGCGATGAGTGTATTACAGCTTGAACGGCAATTTAATAGTAACCCGGAAGCCATGCGCGCCGTGCAGCACCAACTCAAGCACCTAGGACCTTTACGCGATGAGCGTGGAAGCACCGATGCCGATGTGCTTGGCAAATGCGGCGAAATTTACGCGAACCACATTAGCCCGCTCGGCCCGAAAGTGATCGTGCAAGGCAGCCCGGCCTACTTAAGCCAACCTATCGTGGTCGCCGAGATTCGTGCCAGCTTGTTGGCCGCCGTACGTGCCGCCGTTTTATGGCGGCAAATGGGCGGTAGTTATTGGGACTTTTTATTCAGTCGCGGCAAAATGACGAAGGCGGCGAAAGAGTTGTTGGTTGCGTGATGTAGGGGCGCCTGCTTGCTGCGTCCATGCTGCATCGAGTGCTAGGGCGCAGCAAGCAGGCGCCCCTACATTCGGATTATCAGGGTTGCAGATTTATCCACGTTGCTTTCAGTTCAGTGTACTTCTCGAACGCATGTAGCGATTTATCGCGACCATTGCCCGATTGCTTGTAGCCGCCGAACGGTGCGGTCATATCGCCGCCATCGTAGCAATTCACCCAGACGCTACCGGCACGAAGTTTTCGTGCGACACGATGTGCACGGGAAATATCATTCGTCCAGACGGCTGCTGCCAGACCGTATGGCGAGTCATTAGCAATGCGCAGGGCTTCTTCTTCGGTATCAAAAGTAATGGCCGATAATACCGGGCCGAATATTTCTTCTTGCGCAATCGTTGATTTGGAATCGACGTTTTCAAAGATGGTCGGTTCGATATAAAAACCGCCACTTTCGGCATGCGCTTGCACGCCACCCATGCTGAGTTTTGCGCCTTCGGCCTTACCTTTTTCTATAAAGCCGAGCACATTTTTCATTTGGGTTTCATCGACCATCGCGCCCATTTTTGCGCCGGGCTCAAGGGGATGTTGTGGTTGAAGTTTTCTGCCGGTTTCCATCACCATCGCCAGAAATTCATCCTTGATTTCGCGTTGCACCAACAAACGCGATGCCGCAGTGCAGACTTCACCCTGATTATAAAAAATACCGTAGGCAGCTGAAACTGCAGCCGATTTTAAATTAGGCGCATCGGCAAAAATAATATTCGGGCTCTTGCCGCCACATTCCATATAGGCGCGCTTCAAATTCGAACGCCCGGCACATTGCAGCAAATGTTTGCCCACTGCCGTTGAGCCGGTAAACACCAGACCATCAACATCCATATGTAATGCCAAGGGTTCGCCAGCGCCTTTGCCAAAGCCCGGCAGCACATTGAAAACACCGGCAGGAATGCCTGCCTCCATCGCGATTTCAGCTAGACGAATGGCGGTTAACGGAGATTTTTCCGAAGGCTTCAGCACCACGCTATTACCCATTGCAAGCGCGGGAGCGAATTTCCACGCTGCCATTAGCATTGGAAAATTCCAAGGCACAATGGCACCGACTACGCCGAGTGGTTCACGCGTTACCAAGCCCAATTCATCGCGGCCGGTGGGTGCAACTTCGTCATAGACTTTATCAATCGCCTCGCCAGTCCAGCTGATGCAGCGAATAGTGGCAGCAACATCGACTTTCAAAGAATCATTGATCGGCTTGCCCATATCAATGGACTCAAGCAAGGCCAATTCGTCGGTATATTTTTCAACTAATTGGGCAAACTTAATCAATGTTTTCTTACGATGCACCGGTGAACTCTCGGACCAGATGCCGCTATCAAACACTTTTCGTGAAACGCTGACAGCGCGATTAATATCTTCGGCCTCGCATTCGGCTACTTGAGCAATCACACGGCCATCGGCAGGGCTAATGCAATCAAACTTTTTGCCGGATGCCGCATCGACATATTTACCGTTGATAAAAGCCTGCGTGCGAATTTGCATGGCGTTGGCACGCGATTGCCATTCTTCGCGGGATGTCGGTTTGTTCATTGAGAGCTCCTAGAGTTCGCCGTGTGTCGGTCGGGCCCAAGGGCCCTCCTACGGATTTTTAGAATGATGCAGGGGTGTTTGCGCTGATAATAATGGCGGCATCTTTGCCGATATTGCGGAAACGATGCGGCGTGCGGCTCTCAAAATAATAGGCCTCGCCCGGACCAAGTACTTGTATGCGTTCACCAACGGTAATTTCGACCTGGCCTTGAATAATTACGCCACCTTCTTCGCCCTCATGCGTGAGCCTAGTTTCGCCAGTGTCGGTTCCCGCCGGCATGACCTCGCGCAAGATGCACATCTGGCGATTTTTTTTGTGGCTGCCGATCAGAAAATAATGAACGTCGTTATTACCGACGTCAGGCTGATCTTCGTGTGTGTAAAACGGACTATCGCCACTATCCTGCAAATCAATGGTGAAAAAATCGGCCAATGAAATCGGAATGCCGTCGAGCACTTTTTTCAGCGAACCGACCGAGGGGCTGACTTTATTTTGCTCGATCAACGAAATCGTACTATTGGTCACGCCGACACGCTTCGCCAATTCGCGCTGACTAAGGCCTTTGGATTTTCTTACTGCTTGAAGTCGGTAACCGATGTCCATAATGCTTGCTCAGTGTGATGTTGAATTTTTAACACTATGAGCAGATTCGGTCAAATAAATGCACACATTGAACAGGTTGTAAATTTTATTCAACACTGCTAATTTCTCATTTCTACCCAATTTGCAGTTTCTAGGCCTCCCCATGACCGCTACCCATGAGCCTTCTTTTGGTGATTTTTATCGTCAACTGGCTACTTCAAAACCTGAACATTTAGATGCATTTTGGATGCCGTTCACTGCAAATAGACACTTTAAGCAGCAGCCGCGTCTTTTAGCCAGCGCCAAGGGAATGCATTATAAGGACGTTGAGGGCCGAGAAATACTGGACGGCACTGGCGGACTTTGGTGCTGCAATGCCGGACATTCACGGCCACGCATTATCGATGCGGTCAGTCAGCAGATTGCGACCATGGACTTTGCGCCCACCTTTCAAATGGGCCACCCACTCCCTTTTGTCTTGGCCGAGCGTCTGGCTGCCATTGCACCCGATCCACTGAAGCATGTGTTTTTCACTAATTCGGGGTCTGAGGCGGTTGATACAGCTTTGAAGATTGCGATCGCCTACCACCGTGTCCGTGGTGAAGGCCAGAGAACCCGCTTTATCGGACGCGAAAAGGGCTATCACGGGGTTGGTTTCGGTGGCATCTCGGTAGGCGGAATGGTCAATAACCGAAAATTCTTTGGCTCAATGCTGCCTGGCGTCGATCATATGCGTCACACACTAGATATCGAGCGTAACGGCTTTTCACGTGGGCTGCCGCAACACGGTGCCGAATTAGCCGACGACCTTGAACGCATCTGCCAATTACACGATGCCAGCACAATTGCTGCCGTTATTGTTGAGCCAATCTCGGGCTCGGCAGGCGTCATTTTGCCACCCGAAGGCTATTTGAAACGTTTACGTGAAATATGCACAAAGTACGGCATCTTGTTGATATTTGACGAAGTTATTACTGGCTACGGCCGTGTTGGCGAGGCCTTTGCGGCACAGCGCTTCGGCGTAACACCCGACATGATGACGACGGCCAAAGGACTGACCAATGGCTCAGTGCCGATGGGCGCGGTGTTTGCTTCGACACAAATCCACGACACTTTCATGCATGGGCCCGAAGCGGCTATTGAACTGTTTCATGGCTACACCTATTCTGGACACCCACTCGCCTGTGCTGCCGCCATTGCTACTCTGGATGTTTACGCTGAAGAAAACCTGTTCAGCAAAGCCATTGACCTAGGGCCTTATTGGGAAGATGCCCTCCACAAGCTAAAAGGTCTGCCCAATGTGATCGATATTCGCAATTTCGGCTTGATTGGCGCTGTCGAACTTGCATCACGCCCTAATGCGGTTGGCTCCCGTGCTTTCGAAGTTTTTAATAAATGCTTCCATGAGAAAGATTTATTGATCCGAACCACTGGCGACATCATCGCGTTATCACCGCCGCTGATTCTAGAAAAAACCCATATTGATGAAATTTTCAGTCGCTTGGCCGATGCAATTAAGGAAACGGCGTAAGCAAAATATGAAATGGAATAAGCACAAGACAGGCAACTCACGTAAAATAGTGTTTTGACTCTAAACAGCGAGAATATTTCATGCTTATCGGCGTACCTAAAGAAATCAAAAATCACGAATACCGCATTGGGCTTACACCCTCTGGTGCGCGTGAACTGATCTCGCATGGCCATAAAGTAATGGTGCAACACGACGGCGGAAAGTCCATTGGCCTGACCAATGAGATGTACCAAAAAGCCGGTGCGGAAATCGTTGTCACGGCCGAAGAAATTTTTGCCCGCGCCGACATGATTATCAAAGTGAAAGAGCCACAGCCAAATGAATGCAAAATGCTGCGCCCTGGCCAGTTGCTTTATACCTATTTGCATCTTGCTCCAGACCCCGAGCAAACCAAGGCATTAGTCGCTTCCGGTTGCACCGCGATAGCCTATGAAACCGTTACCGATCGCAAAGGCGGCCTGCCCTTACTCGCACCGATGTCGGAAGTGGCCGGTCGTATGTCGATTCAAGCAGGCGCACATGCGCTCGAAAAAGCTCAGGGCGGCTCAGGCGTTTTGCTCGGCGGCGTTCCCGGCGTGAAACCTGCCGAAGTATTGGTGATTGGCGGCGGCGTGGTTGGCATCAATGCCGCGCGCATGGCGATGGGCATGAATGCGCACGTGACCATTCTGGATCGTTCGCTTGATCGCCTGAAATATCTTGATGAATTATATGGCTCACAACTCACCACTATTTATTCAACGCATGACGCCATCGAAGAACGTCTTGCCGATACCGATTTAGTGATTGGTGCGGTATTGATTCCAGGCGCTGCTGCACCGAAGTTAATTGCACGCTCACAACTTTTATTAATGCGTCCAGGCTCGGTACTGGTCGATGTGGCTATCGATCAAGGCGGTTGCTTTGAAACCAGTAAAGCCACCACACATCAAAATCCGACTTATGAAGTTGATGGCGTAATTCATTATTGCGTCGCCAATATGCCCGGTGGTGTTGCCCGCACATCGACATTTGCATTGACCAATGCGACCTTGCCGTTTGCCGTGCAACTGGCCAACAAAGGTCCGAAGAAAGCCATGCTCGATGACGAGCATTTATTAAATGGTTTGAACATTCATGCCGGCAAAGTGACTTATGAGGCAGTTGCCCATGATCTTGGACTGCCCTACCTCTCGGCGCGGGACGCGTTGGGTCAATAAATAAACGGTGAATACATGAACGCGTTGGCTAAAGACCATCAAAACACTGTCACGCTTCCGCATTTTGTCGGCGGCCATCGCGTTCAAGGCCAAAGCAATCGCTTCAGCGATGTGTTCAATCCTGCCACTGGCGCGGTACTGGCAAAAGTACCGCTGGCCAACGGTGATGAAATTCGTCATGCAGTCGATATCGCCGAGCAGGCATTCAAATCTTGGTCGCAAGTTACCCCGCTCAATCGTGCGCGCGTGCTGTTCAAATTCAAGGAATTGGTCGAAGCCAATCTCGAAACCCTCGCGCACGCCATCACGCTGGAACATGGAAAAGTATTAAGCGATGCGATGGGTGAAATTACCCGTGGCATGGAAATCGTCGAGTTCGCCTGCGGTATTCCGCATTTGCTCAAAGGCGAGCATTCGATGAATGTGGGCACCGGTGTTGACTCCTGGAGTGAATATGCGCCGCTTGGCGTTGTCGCTGGCATCACACCGTTTAATTTTCCTTGCATGGTGCCGATGTGGATGTTTCCGATCGCCATCGCTTGCGGCAATACTTTTATTCTCAAACCCTCCGAACGCGACCCTTCGCCTGCATTATTGATGGCCGAATGGCTGCATCAGGCTGGGCTTCCCGATGGCGTATTCAATGTAATTCATGGTGATAAAGAATCGGTGGATGCGATTCTGGATGAGCCCCGCATTCAAGCCGTCAGTTTTGTTGGTTCAACGCCAATCGCTGAATATATTTATTCGCGCGGATGTGCCAACGGCAAGCGGGTACAAGCCTTGGGTGGCGCAAAAAATCATCTAGTCGTTATGCCCGATGCCGATATTGATGGTGTCAGTAACGCATTGCTTGGTGCAGGTTATGGTTCTGCCGGTGAACGTTGCATGGCGATTTCGGTTGCCGTGTGTGTTGGCGATGCTACCGCCGACAAGCTAATCGAAAATCTAGCGCCCAAGGTTGCCGCTTTGCGCGTCGGCCCTGGCAACACCAACAACCCCGACATGGGGCCGTTAGTAACATGCGCACATCGCGATAAAGTCAAAGCCTATATCGATGGCGGGGTTGCTGATGGTGCAAAACTTGTCGTCGATGGTCGCGACTTAAAAGTCGCCGGATATGAAAATGGTTTTTTTCTGGGCGGCTGTTTGTTTGACCAGGTAAAACCCGGCATGAAGATTTATGACGAAGAAATTTTCGGCCCGGTATTGTGCGTCGTACGCGCAAACACATTCGAACAAGCTTGTGACCTGATCAACGATCACGAATACGGAAACGGCACAGCGATTTTTACCCGCGACGGAGAAGCCGCACGCGAATTCGCACATCGCATTCAAGTCGGCATGGTTGGGATTAATGTACCGATTCCAGTGCCGATGTCCTTCCACAGTTTTGGCGGCTGGAAACGCTCACTATTTGGTCCGCTGCATATGCACGGCACCGATGGAGTGCGTTTTTACACACGCTTAAAAACCATTACTGCTCGTTGGCCGCGTGGTGGTAGTGGCGCTGAATTTGTAATGCCGACGATGAAATGAAACTTGGGTCTTGGGGCTGCCTAAAGTATCTTTGATGTGGAGACATAAAAGTAATGAAATTTTTATGAAAATTATTCCGTCATCCCCGAATGCTCGAATCGGGGACCCAGCGACTTTCAACACAGATGAGCGTTTTTGAAATTGAGAAAACTCTGATTCCCCCTTCTTCCCCGCGCAAGTGGTGCCCAGAGTTGTTGTGTACACCAAGTCACTGGGTTCCCGCCTGCGCGGGAATGACACTGAATTCAAAGTAAGTAAAAATCATGATTCACCGGTGAACCTCGTCCCGGCCACCACAATAATGTGGAGAAATGACGATTGGACTACTTTACTGGAGCCCTCTATGTCGAACGATGAAAAAACCGTAACACCGACTACCACTGACCTCGCCTTTACGCGCGAATCCCCCTACGGCACCAAAGCCGAGCCAACCTATTCCGGTGCTTTAAGTTTTTTACGGCGTCGTTACACGAAAGATCTGGATGGCGTTGATGTAGCCGTCATCGGCGTTCCATTCGACTTAGCGACCACCAATCGTCCCGGCGCTCGCCTTGGACCGCGTGCAATACGCGCAGCTTCTGCCAATCTGGCTTGGGCTCCGCCTTATGCCTGGGCTTTCGATCCGTTCGAGAAACTCAATGTCATTGATTGGGGCGACGTATTTTTTGATCAGGGTGAGCCCCATAAAATTCCTGCTGTACTGGAAAAGCAGTTTTCGGTATTCGTCGAAGAAAATGTCACCCCACTCACCTTGGGTGGTGACCATTTTGTTTCCTATCCCATTCTTAAAGCGCTGCATGCCAAGCATGGCCCGATTTCACTGATTCATTTCGATGCACACAGCGATACCTGGGCCGATGCCGATGGCAGAATCGATCACGGCACCATGTTCTATCACGCAGCCAAAGAAGGCATTGTAGATACAAGCCATTCCATTCAAATTGGCATGCGAACTTATAACGCTGAAACCCATGGCTATGAGGTTTTAGATGCGCGCTGGCTGCACGAACACGGTGTTGACGCCTGTATTAAAAAAATCAGGGAACGGGTAGGCAATACAAAATGCTATGTGAGTTTTGATATCGATTTTCTGGATCCCAGCTGCGCACCAGGAACCGGAACACCGGTCGTCGGTGGCTTTAGTACGCATATTGCTTTGCAATTGATACGTGGCTTGGCTGGGCTTAATATAATTGGTATAGATGTCGTGGAAGTTGCGCCACCATTCGATGTCAGCGACATTACCGCTCTAGCTGGCGCAAGTATTGCGCAAGAACTGTTATGTGCTTTTGCCAGTAAATTTGTTTAGTGGATTGAAAAAATTAATTTAGACCACAGCTTAGTGGTTCACCCTCATAAAGGACTCAATGCTGATGAAACTTTACTACGCTCCCGGCGCCTGCTCACTAGCTTCGCATATTGCGCTGCATGAAACCGGCCAAGCTTTTGATATTTCCAAAGTCGATTTAAAAGCAAAAACCACACAAGACGGCGAAGACTTCAGTAAGATAAATCCCTACGGCTATATACCTGCACTGCGGCTTGATAATGACCTTGTGCTTAATGAAGGTGTCGCAATTTTGCAATACATCGCTGACAAATCACCCGGTGCCAAGCTTGCGCCTATCAATGGTAGTTTCGAACGTTACAAGCTGCAATCGATGCTGACTTTTATCAATTCCGAATTGCACAAAATGATCGGCGGGCTTTTTAATCCAAACCTCACCGATGACGTCAGGCAAGCCATGATTGTTCGTATCGAGATGCGTCTAAATACTTTCAGCGACCAATTGGGCGATGACAAATTCGCCGTCAACAATGAATACAGTGTTGCCGATGCTTATTTGTTCACGGTTATGAATTGGCTGAAGATATTCAAAATTGACATTAATCGTTGGCCGAAACTGGCCGGACATTCAGCCATGATGTTTCAACGCCCCGCTGTACAGGCCGCAATGAAAGCCGAAGCTTTAATTTGAAAATGTCGTAGGAGCGCCTTTAGGCGCGAGAGATATGGCGAGGTCTGTCGCGCCTACAGGCGCTCCTACGATTTTAAAGATTCAAGATTTCAACTTACCCTCAAAATAATGCTCAAGCTTTTCAACTTTCGGCATTGATACAAACTGAATGTAAGACTGGCCGGGATTGAGCTCGGCATAATTGTGGTGATAATTTTCTGCCACGAAAAAAACATCCAGTGGTTCGATAGTCGTGGCAATATTGGAGGCGAATACTTTGGCTTGCGTTAATTGCGCCATATATTGAATTGCCACATCTTTTTGTTTTTCGTCGATGGGAAAAATCGCTGAACGGTATTGGGTTCCCACATCATTGCCCTGACGATTCAATTGGGTGGCGTCATGTGCTACTGCAAAAAATACCTGCAGTAATTGGCCATACGATATTTCTTCAGGCCGATATTGAATGCGGATAACTTCGGCATGACCGGTTGTACCACCGCACACGGCTTTGTAATTCGCGGTGTCGTTTTGGCCACCGGCATAGCCCGGCTGCACTGATTGCACGCCTTTTAAACGGCGAAATACCGCTTCAGTACACCAAAAACAACCGCCTGCCAGCACGGCTTCGCCTCGATCATCGGCGGCAGGAATATCGACATTGGGTTGTGGTACTTGATCGGGTTTTACTGCTAAACCAAGGCCAGGCAGATCGCAGACAGTGTTCATTATTTTCTCCAAACTCGTGCTTCATTAGAGGCGCATGTTGATGAATAAGGTGCGCCGCAGGATTCATTTTAATTCGCAGCAGCGCTCACGAGCGCGACCGAGGTTATCGCAAGCTTATCGCTCTCGTGAGTGTTCCTACGGTGGGCTAGACGTTACTCTGAGCACAATACGCTGCTGCATCATCCGAATAAATAATGTCTTCCCAGCCGCCCATCATGGCGGTGTACAGCAGTTTTTCAAATTCGGGGCGGAAGCGTTGAATCACAGAATCGGGGTCCGGTAATAATTTGGCGTCCGAGATCAGACCAAAATAAACCTTGTTGTTGTAGCTCATGATCGAAATGCCGACACCGATGGAACCGGTCTGCGGCACCCAGAACATTTGCTCGGTAATTTGGCATCCGGCTAAATATAAAGGGAGTGGCGGGCCCGGCACATTGGTGGCAACGGCAGAGGCTTTACGGCTGAACAATTCAAGTGCAGTTCTTTGCACGCCAACCGGGGCTAATCCCATGGCAGCCAGTAGGCCGAATGAAACGATCGCCTGCCTTGAGGATTTCAGTTGCCGCATGTTTTCCGCAACATGTTCCAGACGTCGCACCGGGTTTTCTTCACCTACCGGTAACTCGAGAAATACCAAGCCAAAATGATTGCCGAGTTTTTTGGCGTGTTCGAGTGGCCTTAGATTTACCGGAACGGTAGCGCGCAAAGTTATACCGTCAACGCACTCACCACGCTCGATCATGTAGGAACGCAAAGCACCGGCAGCCGATGCCATCAGTACGTCATTCACCGTACAATCGTAGGCTCGACCTACGGCTTTAACTTCATCAAGATCCAAGGGCTCTGCCCAAGCGACACGTTTGCTCACACCCAAACGTCCGCGCAACACCGTAGGAGGATCATCCGGTAGGCTCAAGGCAACGGCAAGCTCACGGGCAATTTCACCACCCTCTTTCGCGATGACACCGGCAAGCGAAGGATCGCGATATAGGTCGAGACCTTTCTCCCACATGTTCACGCCCATCTTCATGGCGCGATCAACAGTGCCGATACGTTTCTTGACGTTTTCTCCGTCGCTTTTCAGCCAAGCTTTATCTAGGTCGCTGCCTTTCTTGGCATCGCGGGTGGTATCGGTTAGTGAAAGCAAGACTTGCACCAGCGCAATACCATCGGCGTAACAATGGTGAATGCGAGAAATCAGTGCGGAACCACCGCCGTATTTCTCAACCAGATGGAATTGCCAGAGCGGCTTGGTTTTATCCAAAGGCGTTGAAGCCAGCTGACTGGTCAGGCGTTCCAGTTCTTTTTTACCGGCCTTGCCGGGTAATGCGGTCAAACGAATATGCCAATCCAGATCAAAATCTTCGTCGGTTTCCCACCAGGCACCGGCCGCGGTGTCGAGCACTTTTTGGCAAAAACGCGGATATGCTAGAAAGCGTTGCTTGATGACTTTCCTTAATTTTTCGATCGGCATAGGGAGATCGAACATCATCACGCCGGTAATCATCATCAGATTGGTGGGGCGCTCCATCCGTAACCAGGCGGTATCAACTCGCGACATCACTTCGCGATGTGGTTTGGACTGCTCTTGCTCACTCATGAAACTTCCCCCTGCACTGTTATTGCCATGTTGCAGCGGGAAAAGCGATTGGTCAACGATTAGATGGTTTAGATACCCGCATGCCAATGATAGCCATGGTGATCTTCCCAATAACCGCCCCTGCCTTTGCCAATGGCATCTAACGACTCTACTAATTCCAGGCCAAGAATGTATTTCGCCATCTTGTAGCCCAGTTTTCGTTCGAGCCTGACCCGGATGGGCGCGCCATGGGCGACATCGAGAAGCTTGTCGTTCATGTCGTAAGCCAGAATGCTTTGCGGGTGATCTGCATCGTGCAAATAAATGCTTTCGTAGTAACGCTCATCATTATTGTCGTAGCTGTCGGCACAGTGAAAAACCACATATTTCGCATTGGCTTTCGGTTTGGCCTGATCCAGTAAGGCGCCCAGCGGTGCACCTTTCCATTTGCCGACACAACTCCAACCTTCGACACAATCGTGACGGGTAATTTGAGTACGCGATGGCAAGGCACGTAACTGCGCCAGCGAAAGTGCCAAAGGAATATCGACCAAGCCAAAAACCTTGAGTCGATAATCCGTAAAATTATTATTCAGCAGGGCAAGATATTCCGGCGTTTTCGGATTTACCGAGCCATTGGCCTTGAAATAAGGCGACATTTCCGCTTCAGTAAATTCCTGTGCCAGAGCATTTTCTGGCGTTAAGGCATGGAAGGTTTTATCGGTTAGTTTGTCGCTACTCGCTAAAACTTCCTTAAAGGTAGCGCTGTTATTAAGACGCTCACAACCGGCCAGTAATGCGGCGCTGCCAACGGCGAATGCCTGCCCCAGAAAACGACGTCGATCATTCTTGGACATGAATTTTCTCCTGTACCGGAACCGTATCGCTGACAACTGGCTCATGAATTTTGTAACGCCCAGTAATCATCGAACGAATTTGGTTGATTGGGCCCGTAATGAGCACCATAAAAACATGGATGGCGATAAAGGCCACCATCAACCAAGCAAAAATAAAATGCAGGGTGCGAGCGGATTGTCTGCCGCCGACCAAATCAAGTAACCAGCCCAACACCGAACCCATAAGGGGTGACATACAAAGCCCCAATAAAACCAGGCCCGGCAAGAAAATATAAATCACCGAGACATACGCCAATTTTTGCAAAATATTGTAGCGAGCCGCTGCCTCACCTTCGGGATGCTTGAAACGCATATGTTCCCAAATAGATTTGAATATGCCGCGCCAATCAGCAGTACTTGGATTCAGATCACGAGAATAATGTTTGGAGCGCCAAGTCCAGAATAAAAACAGCAACCCGTTAACCACGAATATCCAAGCGAAGAAAAAATGCCATAACCTAGCATCGGCCAAATTTCGACCACTAGGAATCGTGCTCCAGCCCGGAAATCCGACGGCTGTGGGCTTACCCTTCATGTTATTGGAAACGCCCAAAACGCCGGTAGTGTTGAAGTCCTTACCGGCAATTTGCATGAGCCCGATCAATTCACGCTGTTCGCCATAATTGGCATGCAGCCAAAATACCGGCGTTTCAAAGTGTGAAAACTGTCCCCAATACAATTTGGGATGAGCATTGAAAATATTCAGGCCGCTGCCCAGCAGAATAAAAAAGCAAATAACATTCAACCAATGCGAAAGCCTAACCGGTAGTCGGTGTTTGTAGGTGCTGCGTTCACTACCCTGCATGCTGTCACCCCTTTACAATCTCGATTCAGCCTACGCTATGACTATGACATTGTTAAGCGTATTTGCTTGCCGTCAATGCTGCCAATGCAGCTTCACGACTCGTCTTAAGATCAATGAGGGGGTGACTAGGGTAAAGAGGTGCAAACTTTTTTGATAATTCTGCATGTTCCCAAGGGGCGAATACGGCAGGTGCCGGTAATTGAGCCAATTCGGGCACCCAACGATGGATATATTTGCCTTGGTTATCGAATTTTTCGGCCTGAGTAACGGGGTTGAAGATGCGGAAGTATGGGGCGGCATCGGCACCAGTACCGGCCGTCCATTGCCAACCCTGGGTGTTATTGGCCAGATTAGCATCGAGCAAGGTGTCCCAAAACCAGTGCGCCCCTTCCAGCCAGTGGTAACGCAAATTCTTGCAAAGGAAGCTGGCAACGATCATTCGCACGCGATTGTGCATCCAGCCAGTGGCATAGAGTTCACGCATTCCGGCGTCAATAATCGGCACACCAGTTTTTCCCTGTTGCCAGGCTTTCAATAATTTGGGATTGGATTTCGCCCATTTGAAGTTGTCGAATTTAGCAACTAGATTTTGGTTGCTGGTATGCGGGTAGTGAAACAGCAAATGATGCGAAAACTCGCGCCAGCCCAACTCGCTAATAAAGTGTATGACATCTGCTTCGGCTTTCGCGGGCCATTTATGTTGACGAATCGCTTTCAAAATCTGCCTCGGAGAAATCTCGCCGAAATGCAAATGTGGCGAAAGTTTCGACGAACCAATTCGATCCGGAAAATTGCGTTGTTCCTTGTAACCAATCGCGGCGCCATCGATAAAGGCTTCCAGCAATTCGGCGGCACCCGCTTCACCCGGTTGCCAGAACTCCCAGAAACTTTTGTCCCACTGAATGTTTGGCAATAATTTCAGTGATTCGATGCTGTCGGATTTTATTTTTTCCGACACTTTTGGAAGTTTGTCAGGTGCCGAAGTTGGCTGCACGTTGTCAATATTTTGAACCGCGTTTTTCCAAAATGGCGTAAACACGCGATAGGGATCACCCGACAAGGTTTTTATCGTCCAGGGCTCGACCAGCAATGCACCGTTGCTGCTTTCGGCATGAATACCGCGCAACTTCAAACTTTCTTTCACCTTGATATCGCGGGCGATGCAGACCGGCTCATATAGGCGATTCCAAAATACGGCTTCCGATTTGGTTTCGTCGATTAATTTTTCGAGCTGAGCCAATGATTTTCCATGACGGATAATCAAGCGTCCGCCTTTTTCTTCAACCAACTTTTTCAAAGACTGCAGGGAATAATGCAGCCACGCCAAGCTTGCTGCGCCCGGCTGCCACGGCTTTTCCTCTTCTGGTGCGTGGACGTAAACCAGTACCGGGGAATAACCTAGATTCAGGGCGGTCTGCAGCGCCGTGTTGTCAGTTAGACGTAAATCGCGCCGCAGCCATACCAGTGCATTTCCCATGTGGCATCTTTCCGTTTTTATTCTTATGCTGATTTTACATAGGGACGCACGGCAGAGAACCCACCATCCACCGAAATAATTTGCCCGTTAATCCATGTCGCCTGATCTGAAATCAGGAAAGCGGCAAGATTGGCGGCATCGCTGGCTTGACCATAACGACCCAGCGGATATTGCGCCGCAATTTGTTTTGCCGCAGCTTCGTTGCTCACCATACGTTCGGTAGCGGGAGTTTGCATCAAGCCAGGCGCAATCGCATTCACACGCAAGCCGATACTAGAAAAGTCTGCAGCGAGGGATCTCACCAATGCTTCGATTCCGCCTTTGGCAATAGCGATGGCAGCGTGATTACCGACACCGGAAGCGGCTGCGACCGATGAAAATAGAATTAGCGAGCCGCCTTGTCTGGCTTTTTGCAAAGCAGACGCATAGGCTTTGCCAGTAAAAAAGGCGGTATCGAGATTGGCCGATAGACAGGAGCGGTATTGCGCTTCACTGGTGCGTGCAATCGGCGCTATCAGGATCGCACCGGCACAATTGACGACAGCATCGGGCAATGCACCAAAAAAATCCGTGGCCTCTTGCACTGCCAACTCCGCTCCAGCTTCGGTAGAAACATCAGCGGCAATTACTTTCTCATCTAGTTGCGATTCGAGTTTTTCAATATTTCGGCTCGCCAAAGCAAGCTTCCAGCCTTGCAAACGTAAATTTTCTGCTAACGCAGCGGCAACGCCGCCGGATGCTCCGGTAATCAAACAGGTTTTCATGTCAAAGCCTCGGTTTTTGAATATTTCAATCGCAAGCTGTCAGCTTGCTTGCTTATTTGCTTGCGCTTATCGGTATCAATTCGCGTCAAATTTTTCCATTGCAAAGCGGTGCGTGGATGTCGCGCAAACTTGTCTTGGTAACGACTTAAAAAATCCCAGTACAAGCTCGTGAATGGACAAGCGCTATCACCAGTGGATTGCTCAGGCTTGTAGCGGCAAGACCCACAATAATTAGACATGCGTTTGATGTAGGCGCCGCTCGCTACATAAGGTTTCGAGGTCATCTTGCCGCCGTCGGCGTATTGGCTCATGCCAAGCACATTGGGCAGTTCAACCCACTCCACCGCATCGACATACACGGCCAAATACCATTGGTGAATAAGTTTTGGTTTTACGCCAAGTAATTGCGCAAACAAGCCAGTCACCATCAAACGATGAATATGATGTGCGTAGCCGTGATCCAATGTTTGTCCTATGGCTTGTTGCAGGCAGATCATATCGGTTTTGCCGGTCCAGTAAAAATCCGGTAAGTCTGCTTGCGCGTTCAGTGCATTGTCTTCAAGAAATTCTGGCATTCGTAGCCAGTACATGCCACGGACAAATTCACGCCAGCCAATAATTTGCCGAACAAAACCTTCGACAGCCGCTAATGGCGCCCTACCGGCTTCATAGGCTTTAATAGCGGCAGCGACCGCTTTCTTCGGCGACAATAATTTAAGATTTAAGGCTGCGGAGATACGAGAATGGTAGAGATAAGGCTCATTGGTCCACATTGCATCTTGGTACTGCCCGAATAAGGGCAGACGATGTTCGATGAAATCTTCTAGTGCCGCTTCCGCTTGTACTGGAGTTAGAGGCCAATCAAAGGATTCCAATTTGCCCGGATGATTTGCAAAATGTTTCTCGACGAGAGCAATCACTGCCCGGGCGATTTTATCTTTCTCAAACGTAATAGGCTTTGGAAGAAAACCTGGGCCACGTTTATCAAAAACACCACGATTTTCGTGATCAAAATTCCATTTATCACCAACAGGTTGGTCCGCTTGCATCAACACATTTTCGCGTTTACGCAACCAACGATAAAAAAACTCCAGTCGATATTCTTTTCTGCCCTTCGCCCATTCGGCAAAATCATGCTCATCGCAAAAAAAATGTTGATCGGGGCGTTCGACCCAGATCACGTCGGCTTTCTTGCACACTTCAGGCAGCGATTGCGTTAATCGCCATTCTCCTGGCTTTACGGCGACAACTTTCCGAGGTTTATACTTTACCAAATCTTCTGCGAGCGCCGTTTCCAAGGAGTCGGCTTGATGGGTATTTAATTGGCGATATAAAACCTTGAAACCACGAGCAAGCAATTCGTCACGAAAATGCCGCATGGCCGCCAGAAATATGGCAATGCGAGGCTTACTGCTCCAGACATGCTCCGCCTCAAAACTGGCTTCACACATCCAGATGGCATCGTACTTTGGATCAAAATCATCGAAGACCAAAGACTGGCGATCAAGCTGATCACCCAGAATAAGAATTAAATGTCGAAGCGCTGCTGGCATGTGCCCAGCATAGTGAACCCGATGTGTAGGCTAGATGACCTAAGCCTGAATCAAGCTTCGATAAAACGGACACGCCGAGTGATTGAACAAGTAAGTTCATAGCTGATGGAACCGGCAGCCTTGGCGATAATTTCAACCGGTAAGTCCGTGCCCCATAGCAATACATCATCGCCCACTTTTGCATCGGGGAAACCGCGTAAATCTAGCGTCATCAAATCCATCGAGACACGTCCAATAATCGGGACACGTACTCCATTGATGAGTACCGGCGTTCCCACCGAAGCATGACGAGGATAACCATCGCCGTAACCAATGGCGGCAACGCCAACGGGCATATCTTCCGGGCATTGCCAAGTCGCCGAATAACCAATGCTCTCACCTTTTTTGATGTGATTAATCGCGATCAACTTGGTTGATAAACTCATGGCGGGTTTTAAGCCAAAATCGGCGCCAGTTTTGCCTTCAACGACCGACAAACCATAAAGCGCGCCACCTGCCCTGACCCAATCTTGATGCGCCTCTGGCCAACCAAGAATAGCAGCCGAGTTCGACAAGGAATGTGGGCCGCTTAAGTATTGCGTGGAATGAGTAAATTGTTTTAGTTGCGAAATCGTTTGCGCGCCAGCAAATTCATCCGAACTGGCGAAATGCGTCATCAAAGTGATGTCGCCGTGCACATTGGGCATCATTTTTAATTGGGTATAAATCGTTTCCGCCCGTTCGACCGGAAAACCTAGACGATGCATGCCGGTATCGAGTTTTAACCAAACCCGGATCGGATCAGTCTCGGTATCTTGTTGTAACAAGGCCAACTGCGAATCATGATGCACCACAGTATCGACACCCAAACGGCGAATGGCGGGCAAGTCCGAAGCATCATCAATGCCCGATAACAAAACAATGCGCTGAGACAAACCCGCTGCACGCAAGCGCTCGGCATCCGACAAAGCCGCGACCCCGAAAGCATCGGCGCCCTCTAAAGCACGCGCGACACGCTCCAGACCATGGCCATAGCCGTCAGCCTTTACGACTGCCATAACCTTGGAATGCGGGGCTAAAGCCCGTACTTGCGAGAGGTTATGCTGCAGGGCTTGGATGTGGATGGTGGCGGTAGTGGCGCGAGACATACCCTAGTTTAACAATTTGGAGCGGCTATTTGGCTTTATCCTGCTATCTGAGCCCACGGAAGACAGCCAAGTCTTTGTATTGCAAGCGGTCTTTTTCTGTCATATAATTCCGCTTCTTTGTAAACCCGCTCCAAGGAATCCACATGAAAGTCCTGTCGTCACTTAAATCGGCGAAGACCCGTCACCGCGACTGTAAAGTCGTCCGCCGCCGCGGCAAGGTCTTTGTGATCTGCAAATCCAACCCGCGTTTCAAAGCCCGTCAGCGTTAATCGCTAGGCTTGATGATGTGAGTAAAAACGCCGACGAAAGTCGGCGTTTTTGTTTATGCGTTTTGTAGATGGGCCCTTGGGGCCAATAACTGCAGGCCTCTGAGCCATCGCCCGCGAGCGGCCTGCTACTGTTATCCGTAGTTGGGCTTCGGTGGTTTGATTGAACCGGAGCTTTCGAGATTTTCTTTCCTAAAACAACCCAGCCATGGACCCGGCGTGAATCCGGGAAATTGTCCTTCGGCATTTCCGTCTCGGCAGCGCTTGTGCTGGAGCTCATTGAGTACCGTTCGATAATCAATAGTCACATCCAGATCACCATTAAACAGATTGGCATCCGCCAAACCTGGCCACTCGGCATAGACTTTTCCACCAATCACGCTACCGCCCATGAGCAACATGGCCGAGCCGGCACCGTGATCTGTGCCACCGCTGGCATTTTCTTTTACCCGACGACCAAACTCGGTCATGGTAATAACGGTGACGCTTTTCATCGTGCTACCAAGATCGGTATTGAAAGCAAGCAAGCCCTTAGCTAATTCATCCAGTAATGGCGGCAGTGCCGTCGTAATGTTGCTGTGATGGTCCCAGCCGCCAATATCCACGCAAGCCATTTGCAGGCCGACTTTCGATTTGATGAGCTGTGCCACTTCCTTAAGTTGCGTTCCGAACGTCGTGGTGGGATAAACCGCTGCATTTTGCACCAGATATTGAGCTGGGTTCGCGAGTGCCAAATAGTCCACGGCATCTAGCGCCTGTCTGGCACTAGTGGAGGTTTGTGACGCCGCCGAATTCAATGCATACAATGTATCTTCAAGCTCGCTTTTACGTGTCGAACTACTGCTAAAGCTGAAACTGGCAATGCTCGACATACCCATGGCCGGCTGCGCACCTTGCAAAGCCATCTGGACGGCGCTTCCCATGCCAACGGCCTGAAAACTCCCGTTGACGCCTATATTGCCGATATGACGATTCAACCAGCCGGTATGTTGTGTATGGTCCAACAAAGCCGATTCAATATGCATCTGGCATTCGAAATGCGAGCGCTCATCGTGCTTCAATCCTGTGGCATGCACCACGCCCAATTGCCCGGATTGGTAAAGCGGCATGAGTGGCGCCAATGAAGGATGGAAACCAAAGAAATTATCCAATGCCAAAGCACCATTGGCAGCGCCCGGCTGCGGAACAGCAATAGTCGGGCGTTGCTTCAGATAATTTGCATCAGCGTAAGGCACGATAGCTTGCAAGCAATCCATGGCACCTCGTTGGAAAATCACAACCAACACGTCATTGGGTGCAACTGCCGCACTCGAAAATACATAGCGTGGCGCCAGCGCTGCAGCACCGCTGGCGAGTGCAGAGGCTTGAATAAAACGACGACGAGTCAGTTCCATGTTGCCACCTTAGCGATATTGGAAATATTTTGAAGCAAGCATCAGACCGACTAATTCACGGGCCCGTAAGTTCAAGCTGGCAGCATTCAGTACGACCGTCATACTGCCGCCATTCGCTGCGAAATTGAGAAAACGATTGCGATCTTCCACCGTCAAAGTTCGCCGCAATAATCGCGCCGTCAATTGATCGACCAATAATTGCGGGGTATTGGCGCTACCAATCAAATTAGCCACATTAATTCTGATGCCAGTACTAATTTTGTCTTCGGCCAAGCCAAACACCCAGTTCCAACGAGTTAACGAGGCGCCAGAATTTATCCAGTCTGCCATTTCATCGGGATAGCCATCAGGCGTTGGCCATCTAAAATGCACTTGCCCAAGCGTGACCAATCGCGAACTCAATCTAGTTAGATAGTCACCTGTCAGAGATGGCTCGGTAACGCGCAATGCACCAATCAAATATTCAACGGGACGACGTATTTTTCGATCGTAACTGGCTATGAATTCCACGCTGCCAAATAGCGTTAATAACATGGCGGAAATATTGCCATTGGTAGCGGTGTACGTAGCAGCCACCTGATCAATGGCCGTGGTTTGTGGATGGTCGCCGATGAAACGTATGCAAAGTTTTTCTGCAATGTAACGTGCCGTTGATGGATGTGTGGCAAGAATATCCAGCACCTGATCACCATCTTCGATGCCGCGACCGGCAGCAATGGTATTGCCGAGTACGATTTTTGTACCGGTATCATGACGTGATGTAACAAAAGTAAAAACTGGATTATTGGTAGAGGAACCCGATACGGTCCAACCGGTAAAACAACGTGCTACTTCGGCAACATCAGACTCGGTGAAGCCACCATCAACACCCAGTGTATGCAACTCCATCAATTCACGGGCGTAGTTTTCGTTCGGGCCGGATTTGGTATTGCTGACATTATCTAGGTAATACAACATGGCAAGGCTTCGGGCGCTGGCTTTAAGCATCGCCGGAAAACTTCCCAAGGCATTGGCACGAACGACATCTCGATCATCTACTACCTTGTAGTAAATCTCGGGCACTGCGGAGGCGGCGATATTGAAATGATTGGTCCAAAATTCGACCATCACTTCAAATAATTGTCTTGGACTGAAAATTTGTCTCAGCATGGTGGCGGCGATCAGTTCGTTAGCCCCTAGCCCGTTTTTGCCGGTCGTTTTCACATCCGTAATCAATTGGGCGGCAGTCCAACTTACACGCGGCAAAGTCGTGGCTATCGAAGCTTCGAGTGAGCTGTTGTCGAGCGAGGTATAATTGAGTTGTTCCTGCAGCCAACCGGTGTAACCAAGGCTTATAGCGCGTTGATATTCACTCTCCTTGAAACCGAAGCAGCAGCGATTTAACAGAGTCACCAGAGGATCAACGGCAGGCAGGCTGATATCGTCCGGATGTGCGCCGGTATGTTGGATCGTGTCGTCTGTAGGAAGTTTCTGAGCGATCTCACCAATCTCAGGCTTGAACCGGTCTAAACTGCTTCTTCGCCCCTGAATCAAATCGCCGGTCTGCGTCCTCGGCCGGAATGAAGTGAGTAACTGCCTGCGGGTCTTCGCCATCTCGTATCCCCAAAAAGTCGGTTTTGATACTGTTCCCTAGCTAAACGCAGCTTATATCAGTAGGTTGACCGGTGGCTGAAAAAGACCACAAACATAGTCAAGACAGGCGCAATCTGCCAAGATTAACCCAGTCGTCAGGCCACCCCGAAACTTGAGAGGTTTTATGAAATTACTCACATTATCAATAGCTGCAGGCTTATTGCTCAGCCTTAACGCCCCTGTTGCCAGCGCCGATAACTTGTTGATCGAAAGGGTACGCAGCGAACAAGCCATTACTTTGCCCAAACGCGGCAGCCACATGTCGCAAGTGGAAGCACGTTTTGGCGCGCCGCAACAGAAAGTTGCTGCGGTCGGTGGCGGTTCACGTCGCACCCCACCCATCACTCGCTGGGTCTATAGCGGCTTTTCGGTGTATTTCGAAAATACCCATGTGGTTGATGCGGTGCTGAACCGAGCTAACGCTCAGGAAGTTGGGCCCGCGCCCGCACGACAATAATTTATGACGACAAAGATTCGTTTTCCGGCGGAATGGGAACCCCAGTCCGCCGTTTTAATTGCATGGCCACATAGCGACACCGATTGGGCAGATCGTTTAAGTGGTGTCGAATCGACTTATGTTGCATTGGTTGTCGCGATTACACGGTTTCAAAAAGTTCTGATATTGGTTCCGGATAATAATTTGCTGCAACACGCACGTTATCTATTACTGGATGCCGGTGTGAATTTGCAGCGCGTGCATTTTGAAGTGCTGGAATATGACGATACCTGGCTGCGTGATTCCGGCCCGATTAGTTTGCTTGAAGATACACATTTCCGTCTGCTAGATTTTCATTTCACCGCTTGGGGCGGAAAATTCGCAGCCAGTCGAGACGATTTGATTGTTCGCAATTTATTTAAGCACGATGTTTTTCGTCATGCGAAACATTCACGCATCGAATTTGCTCTGGAAGGTGGCGGCATTGAAACCGATGGCCAAGGAACGTTGCTGAGTACCTGGCATTGCCTGCATGAACGGCATCCGGATTTGTCGCGCGAAGAAATTACTACGAAGCTTGAAACCGAGCTGCATCAATCGCGTACGCTCTGGCTCGATCATGGCTACCTTGAAGGCGATGACACCGACGCGCACATCGATACCCTTGCGCGTTTTGCATCCGCCGACAGCATTATTTACCAAGGCTGCCAAGATACCGAAGACTCGCATTACGTCGAATTGCAAACAATGGCGAAGGAACTGGCCGCGTTTAAACAAAGCAATGGCCAGCCTTATCGATTGTTCGAATTGCCGTGGCCCAAACCCATTCTGGATAATGGACGACGCCTCGCCGCATCGTATGCGAACTTTCTGATTATCAACGGTGCTGTCTTGATGCCCGCTTATGGCGATGCAATGGACGATAATGCTGCCGATGTCATGGCGCTGGCGTTTCCGGGCCGCCAGATTATTCAAATCCCCTGCCGTTCGCTGATATGGCAAAACGGCAGCCTGCATTGCATCACCATGCAGCTTCCAGAAGGTTTAGTGTCATGAATTCAAATAATCTAAAAGTGGCTTTGATTCAGGAAATCAATCATGGCAGTGCTGAGGCTAATCTTACTGTTATCGAACAACGTGTCGCCGAAGCGGCAAAAAATGGTGCGCAATTAATCCTGTTACAAGAACTGCATAACGGTGCCTATTTTTGCCAGCACGAATCGGTCGAAGAATTTAATTTAGCCGAAACCATTCCGGGCCCAAGCACTGCACGTTTGTCGGCGTTGGCAAAGCAACACACCGTTGTGCTGGTGGCATCCATATTCGAAAAACGTGCGGCCGGGCTTTATCACAACACTGCCGTTGTGTTTGAAAAAGATGGCGAGATGCTCGGTAAATATCGCAAGATGCATATTCCGGACGACCCGGGCTTTTACGAAAAATTCTATTTCACGCCGGGTGATTTGGGCTTCCATCCGATTCAGACCTCGGTTGGTAAATTAGGGGTATTGGTTTGCTGGGATCAGTGGTATCCCGAAGCAGCCCGTTTGATGGCCCTAGCTGGCGCAGAAATTTTGCTCTACCCGACCGCGATTGGTTGGGACCCAAGCGATGAACAAGCTGAAAAAGATCGTCAACGCATGGCCTGGATTCTCAGCCATCGTGGCCATGCCGTTGCCAATGGTATTCCGGTACTGAGTTGCAACCGTACAGGCTTCGAGCCATCGCCCTTACATGGCGCTTCCGGCATTCAATTCTGGGGTTCGAGTCAGGTACTGGGGCCGCAAGGCGAAATCATTGCCGAAGCCAGCACCGATAAAGCTGAAATTTTATTCGCTGAATTGGATATGCAACGCAGCGAACACGTTCGCCGCATCTGGCCTTTTTTGCGTGATCGTCGCATTGATGCTTATCAGGATTTATTGAAGCGCTATCGCGATTGAGCCAATAAGTTAAAAAAACCAGCGTCATTCCCGAATGCTCTTGTCGGGAATCCAGTGACGTCACTAGCCCAAGTCACTGGATCCACGACTACGCGGGCATGACCGTTTTAACACTAGTTTTCGAGATTAATAATGACCATCGAAGCAGAATCTGCAACACCCGATTTCTTACACGACCAACCGCACACCATTGTTGAACGCGATGGTGTCCGCTTTACTGTGCTGGGTACAGCACATGTTTCAAAAGCCAGCGTGGAAGCCGTTAAGGCAGCCATAGCCAGCAAACAATTTGACGCCATTGCCGTAGAGCTCGATACCAATCGCCATCGTGCCATGACCGATAGCAATGCCTTGGCAAAACTGGATCTTTTCCAGATTATTCGTGAAGGTAAAATGGGTTTGATGGCGGCCAATCTGGCAATGGCGGCTTATCAAAGACGTTTGGCAGAACAATTGGGCGTTGAACCCGGTGCCGAATTGAAAGCCGCTGCATTGGGTGCAATGGAAAACAATCTTCCCTTGTATTTGATCGACCGCGATATCGGCATCACCTTAAAGCGTGCTTGGTACAGCTTGGGGTTCTGGGGCCGCAGCAAATTAATGGCAGGCTTGGCGGGAAGTTTGCTGATCAATGATGAAGTTGACGAAGCTCAAATAGAACGCCTGAAAGAAGGCGATATTCTCGAATCCAGCTTCGGTGAATTTGCCGAAACCACGCCGCAGCTCTACGAAAAAATCATTGCCGAACGTGACCGCTACATGGCAGCACAATTACGCGAGCAGACCGAAGATAAAAAGCCGCGAGAAGTACTTGCAGTTGTCGGCGCCGGCCATTTGAAAGGTTTGACCGAAGCATTGGAGAATGCGCCCGATCATCCGCTCACGACTTGCGACCAACTAAACACACTGCCAAGCGGAAGCAAGATTCCGTGGTTCACGATTTTACTTTGCGTGTTTTTAATTGGTGGTTTTGCCTGGGGCTTCTATCACGGTGGTGCAGAGCTCGGTGGCGAACTCGTATTGCAATGGGTACTGATTACCGGCGGCCTGAGTGCCGTTGGCTGTATTGCCGCCGGTGGACATCCATTGAGCGTGCTGAGTGCATTTGTGGCGGGACCCATCACGCCGCTACATCCTGCATTAAGTTCCGGCATGGTTAGCGCGTTTGTCGAAGCTTGGGTGCGTAAACCCACCTACGAAGATTTCTTGACACTGCGTGATGACACTGCGCATTTGAAAGGCTGGTGGAAAAATCGCGTAGCCCGTGTATTCGTAAACTTTACGTTGACCATTTTAGGCACCGTTGCGGGTGTCTGGATTGCCGGTTTGAGTATTGTCAGTAAATTAAGCTGAGACCACCCGTAGGGGCGCCTGCTTGCTGCACCCAAGGATTCCGAACGC